>Ga0209636_10001255_pt1 | contig 25334 bp, 21 predicted proteins | sample DeeMarSWOR152_54_FD_187464 | JGI IMG/M metagenome (GOLD analysis project Ga0209636, IMG submission 187464) | Marine sediment microbial communities from White Oak River estuary, North Carolina - WOR-1-52-54 (SPAdes) (version 2) | ecosystem: Environmental > Aquatic > Marine > Intertidal zone >...
TGGGCTGCACCAAATGCGTTTCTACATATTTAGTGTTTGTGTTTATCTGAGGCAAGAAGGCATTTATTGAAAAACAATCTCACCTCTGTCTACATCTATGTTTATTGTGCTCCCTTTCTTAAATTTACCACCTATTATGTGCCGTGAAAGTGGATTCTCAATCAATCTCTGTATTGCTCGGCGCAATGGTCGCGCACCATAGACTGGGTCAAAGCCCTCGTGCGCAAGATGATCTTTTATCTTGTCGCTGAAATTGATCTTATAACCAAATTCGAGTACATTCTGCTCGACTTTTTTGAGCTGTCTTTCAACAATACCTTTGATTTCCTCAAAGCCGAGAGGCTTAAACACAATGATTTCATCAATACGGTTGAGGAATTCGGGTTTAACACTACGCTGCAAAATGTCATATACATCTTTTTTTGTCTGTTCATATTGATAATTCCCATCCTTTAGACTTTCTGTTATTTTTTCACAGCCAAGATTGGATGTCATAATAATAATTGTGTTCTTGAAGTCTACCACCCTTCCTTGGCCATCGGTCAATCTTCCATCATCGAGCAGTTGTAACAGAATATTAGACACATCTGAATGGGCCTTCTCAAATTCATCAAAGAGTATCACTCGATAGGGTCTGCGTCGTACAGCCTCGGTGAGCTGGCCACCTTCTTCATAGCCCACGTAGCCAGGTGGCGCACCGATCAGGCGCGAAACAGTATGTTTTTCCTGATACTCAGTCATATCGATACGCACCATGGCTTCTTCTGTATCGAAGAGAAATTCGGCTAGCGACTTTGCGAGTTCGGTTTTACCAACGCCAGTCGGTCCTAGAAAGATGAACGAACCAATAGGTCTACCGGGATCTTTGAGACCTGCTCGAGACCGCCGAATCGCGTCGCTCACCGCAACGACTGCCTCATCTTGATCGACGAGACGCAGATGAATCCTCTCCTCCATCTTCAATAATTTATCCATCTCAGACTCGAGCATACGTGAGACCGGGATACCGGTCCATGTAGATACAAGGTGTGCAATCTCGTCAGCACTCACTCTATCGTCAATTCCTCTCTGTTTCATCCATTCTGTCTTTTTCTGCTTGTACTCTCTCTGTAATCTCTCTGCCTCATCTCGCAATTCTGCTGCTCGTTCATAATTTCTCATGGTAACAGCTGCTCTCCCCTCTTCATTCAGTCTTTCCAGTTTCTTTTCCATTTCCTTTAATTCGTTAGGCATTGAATATATCTCAATCCTCGCGCGTGCGCAGGCCTCGTCAATAAGGTCAATTGCCTTGTCAGGCAGGTATCGATCTGTAATATACCGATGGGATAACTTAGCGGCTGCCTCAATTGCGCTATCATCTATGACAACGCCGTGATGGAACTCATACCGATTCTTCAGTCCCTGCAGTATCCGAATGGTGTCATCTATTGAAGGTTCGCTAACAAATACTGGTGCAAAACGTCTCTCTAATGCCGCATCCTTCTCAATGTGCTTCCGATATTCATTGAGTGTAGTAGCTCCAATGCATTGAAGTTCGCCTCTTGCCAGGGCCGGCTTGAGCATGTTAGAGGCATCAATTGCTCCCTCTGCTGCACCAGCACCGACGATAGTATGCAACTCATCAATGAAAAGAATGATCTCACCTTTGCCTTTCTTAATCTCATCCATAACCGCTTTCAATCTCTCCTCAAACTCGCCCCTATATTTAGAACCAGCAACCAACGCACCCATGTCGAGTGCCAATATCCGTTTATCTTTCAATATCTCTGGAACATTCTTCTCCACAATTTTTTGTGCAAGACCCTCAGCAATCGCTGTCTTACCAACGCCAGCATCACCAATGAGTACAGGGTTATTTTTCGTTCTTCTTGAAAGCACCTGTATCACTCTCTTGATTTCGTTATCTCTACCAATCACTGGGTCCAATTTCCCCTGTCTCGCCAGTGCAGTAATATCACGTGCATAGCGCTCTAAAGCCATATATTTACTTTCTGCATCCTGATCAGTAACTCGTTGAGAGCCACGAATCATCTGGAGCGCTTGATATGCCTTTTCTTTCGTAATGCCAAATTCTCTCAAGACTTTTGCAGTCTCCCCTTCGCGTTCTTCGGTGAGTGCCAGAAAGATATGTTCACAACCAACATATTCATCCTTCATACGCTGTGCTTCTGTCCGTGACAAAGAAAGCAATCTCTTTGCTCGTGGTGTGATATAAATCTGTGCAGTCGCGCCACCATAGACCTTTGGTCTCGTGTCCATGGACGCCTCGAGTCTGTGTTGAATAAGATCAGGCATTATGTCAATACGCTGTAGAATTTTTGGTACCAGACCGTCTTCCTGTCGAACAAGTGCCAGAAAGATATGTTCGGTATCTAGTTCTTGATGATTATACTCATCAAGGATCTCCTGGGCACTGGAGAGTGCCTCCTGTGCTTTCTGTGTAAATTTGTCGTATCGCATTCTACTCTTTAGACACAAAATAGGGCAGTTCGTTTAATAGCAAATAGCGGAAGAACACCGTATTACAGCGCCTATAATTGACAACAGAGGGGGTTTATCTATAATAAACTATGACGATACCGTTTGCTGTCTTTGTATGCCTTGCGCTCTCGGTCTTGCTTTTATCTCTATACCGGATTGAATATAAAAGTCACCAGAGAAACCTAAAATCCATTCCCGTTCGTATCCTGGTGAATGGCTCACGTGGCAAGTCTTCTGTAGTCAGATTGATTGCTGCAGGACTCAGAGCAGGAGGTAAAAAGGTGATTGCCAAAACAACAGGTACGAGCACACGACTCATTTTTGAAAATGCTGAAGAAGTACCGGTGGTTCGTCTCGGTATGCCAACTATTAGAGAACAGATTAAAATAATCTGTGAAGCAGCGGGGCGGAATCCTGACGTCGTTATCATCGAGTGTATGGCGCTGCGTCCAGATCTGCAATGGCTGGAATCACGACGGATTGTCAAACCTACTATTGTTGTCATCACAAATGTCCGTGCTGATCACCTTGACGTTATGGGACCGACTATAAGGGATGTTGCAAAGACATTTATTAGTGTAGTACCAAGAAACTGCGTGGTATTCACGGCAGAATCTCGAACAGCTGAAGTTTTTACGAATAATATTCATAAGAAAAAGATTAAGGTCTTTACCTCAAAGGCTGAGGATATTTCAGATGCCATTATCAAGAAATTTCCCTATATCGAGCACAAAGAGAATGTCTCTCTTGCCCGAGATGTGTGTCGGTATCTTGGTGTAGATGAGAAGACTGCATTCAATGCAATGTACGCCACAACTCCGGATCCAGGTGTCTTGAGGGTATATACAATCAACCTCAATGGCAAGAAGATAAAACTCATCAACGCCTTGGCAGCTAATGATCCTGAGTCAACGTATTCAATTTGGAAATCAGTCGACAAAAACTTCCCTGAAATTAATCTTCATATTAACTCCCGAAAGGACCGTATATTTCGTTCTCTACAATTTGCTCAATTCATCAAAAATTTCAATGCTGATCATTATATTCTCACCGGAAGCGGAACTCATGTCTTGGCTCGAAACCTGCATCGGACAATTGGCAAAAATAAAATTTTGAACCTTGGGGAGAAAAAACCTAGGCAGGTATTTGATGAAGTCGCAAAATATGTTGCCAATAGAAGTCTGGTGTTTTCCATGGGTAATGCTGCTGGTTATGGAGCAAAATTACTCGAATACTTCTTACACAATGGAAAATGCGATGTTGATTGAATCACTGATACTGGGCATGTGTTTAAGCTTAGTTCTCACCGAAACCATGGGCATTGCAATCGCAGGCATTGTGATTCCTGGCTATCTCGCTCTCATATTGCATAATCCTCTCGAGGTCATTAACCTTGCAGGGGCAGGGATAATTACCTATCTCATTGTTCAGGTGCTTTCTCTTTATGTAATTACGTATGGTCGGAGGCTTCTCATCATATGTATATTGATAGGGTTTCTTATAACCTACCTCACCAGGTTGTTATTGACGGCTTCACCGGCTTCATTAATGACCACTATGGAGAGTCTTGAGTTTTTTATTCCCGGTTTGATTGCCTATTGGATTGTGCGACAAGGCATAATACCAACCCTCTCTTCAACATTAATTGTTTCAAGCCTAGTAAGGTTAATTATTATCATAATTCATGAGGGGATTGTTATACCATGAAATTGCGTGAAGAGAAAATACCTGTTCCTTCACTGATAATCGTCAGTGTCATAACGATTCTCTTGATGCTCATTGAACTCAATTCGGTGTCTCGGGTCAAGACAGAATACTTTGATGAAAAAAGAGGAGCGGCTGAACTCGCCGTACAATCATATAAGGCAATAAAAGACGCGATGAGTACTCTAGAGATTCCAATCAACAGTCAATTTGACCCTAACGAAACAGGACTGATTGGTATTCCCTATTCAAACATCACTACGGGGAAGGGAGATCTCTATGCAAAGTTGACCTCAACCAATCCAAATTTCGCTGCATTGATGGTTCAATTTATCAAAGCGGCAGGACTTAAAAAAAATGACACAGTTGCAGTTTCCTTCACCGGTTCATTTCCTGCTCTGAATATTGCGGTCCTCAGCGCAATAAAAGTCTTGGAATTATATCCCATAATCATTACCTCTGTCGGCTCGACCATGTGGGGTGCAAATCATCCCCAGTTCACCTATCTTGACATGGAGCGAATACTTAACCAAAAGGGGTTACACGATTTCAAGAGTGCAGCCGCATCTATCGGCATTGAGGATGACATCGGTACTGAATACAATCGTGAAGGTAGAAAGAGCGTAGAGAGAGCAATCACGAGAAATAATATCAGCTTTCTGAGAAGTAGACATTTAGATGAAGCAATCAGAAAAAGAATCGAGATCTATACACACGGCGGAAATGTCAGGCTATTCATCAATGTTGCAGATGATACGCCTTCATTAGCAGGTGGACATGTTGGCTCTGGATTGATTAGACCAGGAGAGATACAATGGCAAAAAGGACTTTTAGCGTACTTTTCAAAGTCAGGTGTGCCGGTGATAAACTTAACTGATGTCACTGACCTTGCGCAAAAAAATCACTTGCCAATTGCACCACACCCTCTGCCCGATATTGGCGATGGTGAGCTCTACTACACATTTAGATATTCGGTAAAGCAAGCAGTATTATACCTTGCGATTCTCTTTATTATTATGTTTTTAGCGTTTAAAGTAGACATTAACTATTATATCAAAAGAACAAAAATCTGAACATATTGAAACTCAATTCAATGACTGGGTTGAGCATGTATTAAGATAGCAAGACAGACAATCACCCAAGAAATGAGGCACACTTGTAGAGGAAAGTCCTTAATAAGAAGTTTCTCAGGAATATCAGCCTCTTGTCGCTTATAAGTCAGAAAGAGATAGCGAAAGATTCCATAGATAACGAATGGAACAGTGAATATCAAATCTCTCGTATGAAATTTAGAAACTGTTTCAGGCGCAAGGGTATAGAGACAATATGAAACGATGCAAGCCGAAGTGACGATTGCGATCATCTGATTGAGTAAATCAATAGAGTAGTTAAAGAGAATTTTGCGATGTTTTACGGCTTCCTCGCCAAGGAGAACAATCTCTGTTCTTCTTTTTGACACAACGATAAAGAGAGCCAGGAGTAATGTGCATAAGAGGAGCCAAGACGATATCTCTACATTAAGCGCAACTGCTCCGGCAATTGCCCTGAGCACGTATCCGATTGCCACAAACAGAACATCGAGGATTACAATATGCTTCACCTTGAGAGAGTAGAGAACCATCATACATGAATAGACTAGACACGTATAAAAAAATGAATTGTTTATCAGAAATGCAAGAACATACGCGGCAAGTATCAGGATCGCCGAAATTATCCATGCATTTTCTTTTCTTATTCTACCAGCGGCAATAGGTCTTTTTGATTTAACAGGATGAATCTTATCTTCTTCATAATCAAGGATATCATTTATTATATATACACCGCTGCTTAAAAGAGAAAATATAAGAAATGCAAAAATACTCGTAATAATGCTTTGTGCATAATAAAACTGCCGACCAAAGATCAAACCAGCAAAGATAAAAACATTCTTAATCCATTGCTGTGGTCTCAGCAGTTGGAAATAGTCAATCAAAACTATGTTCTCCTGTGAGCCTAAAAACTATGCACATCTTAATATTCTGTTGCACCGGTAAAGCCAAAATCATGTATCGCGACTGCAGGAGTGATTATACCCGAGGCAAATCTGCCGCTGTAGCCAGGTTCTGCCGCGACAAGCTTACATTTCTTGGATATGCCCTTGAGCCGATTTAAGCACTCAATGATATTCTCCGTGAATCTCAAGTTCTTTATGCCTCTTGTTATCTGACCATTTTCAATAAAAAAAGTACCATCTCTTGTCATACCGGTAAACGTCAGTTTATGAGGCTCAATAATACGAGTGTAATGAAATCTCGTCACCAGTATTCCTCGTTTTGTTTCACTCACCATTTCATTGAAGCTGTTTTTACCACCTTTCACGACAATATTTAGGGGAACTGGGCCAAACGGATTCGGGGCTAACAAGGCATGACCAGTCGATTTTTTCTGGGCCTTTGATGCGGTTAGGGAATCATAGACGATGCTTTTGACAATACCCTTGTCCATGAGTATGAGCTTCTTCTTGGGTACACCTTCAAGATCAAATTGAAAGGCAAATCCCCTTGTGTCAAAAGGATCATCGATCATCGTTATTCTCTTATCAACTACCCTTTGACCCAGTCTTCCAGTTAGGTAAGATCGTCCCTCCTCGAATAATTTGCCATTGAATGCGTATGCTCCGAGATAGTCAAAAAATTCAGATGCTGCAAGCGGTTCGAAGATTGTCGTATACTTTCCAGGGGCAAGCTTTATGGGATCTGCAGACATGAGAGTTTTTTTTGCAGCAACCACAGCAAGCGCACTGAAATCGACCTCATCAAGATTCCTTGTCCCTGTTTGAGCGTATCCAGTTGAGTTCTTGCCTGACATAACAATATTGCAAAAGATGTCATCGCACAGTGCATACGCAAATGTGCCCAACGAATTACCAACACATATCTCAGCAGTACCGTTTGAAATTGAACCAAAAGATGTAAGGGAGTATTTCTTTGCGATGTCAACAATCTCAGCAACTGCGTGGGCCCTATCAGTGTTTGAAAATTGCGCTGTCTTCTTCACGAATGTCTTCACATCACGCCCTTTCTCTTTCTTAATATCTGGGAAGGAAATGAAGTCTCTGTTTTCTGGCTGAAATCGGGCAATCTCTTCTGCCCACTTAACGGTCTCTCTAATTCTCTTTGGCACAAGCGCATTGGTCGAGGCACACCCTATCTTTTTACCAAAAGCTACTCTGATTGAAATATTCTTGTTTGATTCTTTCACGTTTTGGTGAATATAGTTGTTAGCAAATCTCGTCAATGCCTGTCTGTAATTAAAAATGACTACTTCAATCTGATCTGCCTTGGATTGGCTCAGAGCAATGTTTACAATCTTCTCTATCTGTTTTCGACCTATTATTGTATTCATTTTTCAACTATTGTATCCACATATTTATCAAAGTCAACTCACTCTTCCTCATATCCACTCTCTAAAGTCGTCTCGCACACAGAATATAATAATGCCATGTGATTTTGATGCCCTCTGCAGCAGTATATTTTGTTGCAAGATCATCAATTACTCTACTATCTTTGATTCTATCAAAATTATTAACGAGTGGCACCATTTCAATGAGATCCATGAGATCTTCTTTATTCTGGTAATAATCATGTTCTCTGTACTCATTTATGTCCTCGATATCAAAACCTGCATCTTTAATATCACTACAGACCTCTTCGTGCCAGTCTTCAGGATTGTGAGGAAAGAAAAAGTTTTCTTTATCGATCCTCTCCTGAAAAAACTCTGCGATCTCCTTATCTGCTTCTGGTCCTAAACCGTATTCAAAAAAATATCCCTTTGGCTTCAAGATTCTGTATGTCTCTGCAGGTGAGTATTCTGCTAATCTCGCTATGACCGTATCACATGAGCAATCAGCAAAAGGAAGCATCAACCCATCTCCCTCAACTAATTGGATGTGAGGGAGTTCTCGCGTTTTTTGCCTCGCAATCGTGAGCATTGCCGGCGAGATATCAAGCCCAACGAAGAATACACGTCTCTGCTCTATCGCCAATCTATCAATAATGTGGGCAGTTCCACAACCAATATCAAGGAGCGCTTTTCCAGCTTCGAGAACCGAGCACACCTTTATTATGAAAGGGTCGTTTTCTAAGCTTTCAGTTTTTTTCGCCAACCTATTTCTCAAGGTCGCCTGCCGTTTTGTGTCGCCTCTTGTCATCATCAGCCTTTACTTCTCTCTGCCTACAGACTCATAGCAAAGAGCTTGTTTTATACTCTGTAACAGGCACAATCGAACATCATGTTTGTGCCGACCTTTGGCTAGGCAAGAACTGCTTCTTCAAATGCTTGCCACAAGTCCTTGTTTGTTTCCTCTGAGTAAGATTTCATTATAGTCGATGAATTATTGCTCAAGAATTATGAAAAATGTGGTACCCTGATTCTTTGCAGTCTTTATTTCAACTACGCCGTGATGATCTCTTATGATTTTTTGCGCGATATAGAGCCCCAGACCTGTGCCCTGTTTTTTGGTGGTAAAATAAGGTGTAAAGATTCTCTCTCTTTCTTCTACGTCCATACCAATACCATTGTCGCTAATAACAATCCTGATCTCACCATCGCTCTGTATGAGTTCGACCACCAGCTCTCTCTGTCGGTCAGAAACCTGGGACAATGCGTCGATTGCATTGAGCAGAATATTGAGAATCGCTCTCTTAAAATATTCTGAATTTCCAATCAATTTTACATTATTCTTTATTTTTTCCTTTAATATTATGTCCCTTTCGAGCACCTGTTCTCGGATGAGGTCAAGAGTATTCTGCATTAATGCTGAGAGATTAAATGCTTCTTTCTCTCTTATTCGTGGCCTGGCCAAACTGAGAAAATCATTGAGTATCTTATTGAGTGATTCGATCTCTTTCTGTACTGTCGTAGTCAGTCGTATATATTCTTTATTGTCCGAAGGGAATTCCTTGATGAGTCGTTGTGTTGCGATTGAAAGCCCATTTAATGGGTTCTTTATTTCATGGGCAAAATTGGCAACAAGGTTTCCCAGAAACGTCAATCGCTCTGCCTCTTCCCGCTCTCTTTCAAATTCTCTCATCTTTGTTACATCACGGAGTACCGTGATCACACCAGCTATTCTATTCTTACTATCAAACAGCGGGTATGTCGAATATTGAATATTTTTACCAAAAATCACCTTTTCATCTACGATTTTTGACCCTTGTCCTAGAACTCTTTGTACATCAAATGGGTCGTCGTTAAAGAATGAAAAATACTCCCTGCCTAAGAGTATCTTCTCCTCAAAAGAGGACAAGTTGGCAAAAGCCTTGTTTATCCCTGTCATTATACCTTTGTTATTAACAGTCAATACAGCATCCTCAACTGCACCCAGAGTCTTATCAAAGACTTCTGCTAAACCAACGTAGAATTGATATTTCATAAAGAAGAAGAATAAGACAAAACCAGCACCGAAGAGTATAACAGACAAAAGCAGCAATTGTCGTTCAGTTTCTCTGATATGGCGATGGTAACTATCAAGGCTGATGCCAACTCTAAAGAGACCCAAATTCTGCCCGTCAACAATGAATGGCCGAATCAGTTCAAGGATTTTCTCTGTCTCGAATTCTGTTATCCTGCTCGCTTCGCTCTTTTGCTCGATGGCATTCACTAACACAACATCATCATCAATCCGACTGATTGTCTGTATATTGGGAGTGGCAAAAATAATCCCTTTCTGATCCTGAAACACGAGGTACTTTACCATTGGATCCACTGATAGTTGATTGATTATCTTATTAATCCCAAACTCTTGTCTAAATCCTCTGATTTCCTCAGCAGATATTTCAATTTGATAGACCTTGTATTCTATTCGATATATAAACCTCAGATATTTTGTTTGACCGATGGTGAAATACTCATAAAAAATCCGGTCTGTGCCTTTGACAACAGTATCTGAAAGTCCAAATGGATACCCCACTCTTATAAGCATCTCCTGCTCCCTGGTAATAACGATCGAAGAGATGTTAAAACTCTGCCTCACTCTTTCAAGCATACGTTCACTGATCTCTGTCGTCTCCAGGTAATTACAAATATTGATCAACTTCTCGATAATCTCATCTTCATATTTTCCTTCTGCAAATATCAAATTCTCCTGAGTTGAAACAACAATCGACAGGAGTGAACGACCCTCTTCCTTTATGAGCTCCATCATTATTCTCCGACTATTGATAATACCAAGAGTGAGAAATATCCCAAGGATAACGAGTAGGATAATTGCTAATAGAAAATACCTTCTCGGTTTCACAAAAGCCCCTCTGCGATTACCGCAGCATGGAAATTTATCCTCTCAAGATCACTGACTAAATCTACGTGTATTGTACTCGTCTCAAGACTTTCTTTCAATCCTCTTCTCAATCTGTCCAAATGCAATTCATTCAATTCCTTTGCCATTTTATAGCCACGTTCTTTCCGACGTGCTGCCTCTTCTGCTAATCTTTTGTCCCTCGTTGCGAGTGCATCTATAGCAGTCCTTAGCGTAGTAAGACAAAAGTAGTGCAACTTCTCTATCTGGGCAAAACCTTCTTTTGAAAAGACCGAGCCGGTATCTATCTGCTTTTTGGCATAGGTCATCAGATTTTTAGAAACAACATCACCAATATGTTCGATTTCATTCACCGCATTAAGTAAGCCACTGTGGTAGCCAGACAATGTGCTATCCATCTCCACCTCACTGATCTTTGTAAGATAGGGTGTAATCGTCTCTTCCAGAGCATCAACCTCATCGTCGGTTTTGATTATTCTTTTTCTTAAATCATTGTCTCGATTTTGGAAGACACAAAGAGAATCTTCCATCATCTTTATTGCAACATCTGCCATATATAATATCTCGCGAGCTGCCTGTCCAAGAGCAATAGCAGGTGTAGAAAGGAATGTCGGATCAAGCCGGTGCATCCTGAGACGTTCCCTCTCTGTTTCCTTAACCAAAGACCTTAACATCTTACTCAATGGATGAACCAAGGGCAAAAAGACAATTGCGGTGACGACATTAAAGAGTGTGTGGAGATTGGCAATCTGGCGAGCTGTATCACCGCCAAGAGCATGTATGATAACTGGTATAAACCTGATGAAGGGAAACAAAATGGCTATTGCGATTGCATTGAATAAGAGGTGGCCAAAGGCAACCCTCCGGCCTTCGATAGTATTTGCTGAAAGAAGAGAAGAAAAAGTGGTGCCCACGTTGGCACCGAGTATGAGTGGAACTGCCTGATCTAACTGAATGAGTGAATCAAACGAGAGAATTAACACAATGCCAATAGTTGCTGCACTCGAGCGCAGGACAAATGCGAGAACTGCTGCGACCATAATTCCCAGAATTGGATAACTCGACAGATTCGCGATGGCACTGTTGAAGCCTGGTAGATATTTAAGATTTGCAGTAGCTATTGACATGAGTCTCAGTGAAAAGAAAAGAAGTCCTAAACCAAATATTGCCTGGCCAATATTCCTCAGCTTTGGATACAGATGCATCAAAAAGAAACCAATACCTACAATGAGAATGGCATAATCCAGTATTTTGAATGCGATAATTTGAACAGTTATTGTCGTGCCGATATTTATGCCCAAAAGCACTCCCAGGGCTTGTTCCAAGAGTATGATACTGCTTGAGGCAAATCTCACGAGAAGAATAGAACTAGCAGTACTCGAACCGAGAATGACAGTCACAATTATCCCAACGACTAAAGCGAGAAATCGATTTTTTGTCAAAGAGAAAAGAAGGTCACGCATCTTCGCCCCTGCCGCACGAATGAGTCCTTTGCTTCCATAATTGAGGCCAAAGATAAACACACCGAGCCCTCCAAATAATGAAAACAGAAGAAAGAGCAACCAGTTCTTCTCCAGGGCTATCTCTTCAAAAATCAAACTTTCACCGTGTGCCCCAATCAGCACATAATAATTACCTTTTGAGGCACCAAATGTGAACTCAGCCATCGCATAACCATCGTCATTCGTTGTGACGGATGTGTTACTCAACCTGGCAAACTTATTGGAAATGATATTTTCTCTTGGCTCTTCTAATATACTGAATGTTACTTCAACATCAGATTGAGGTTTGCCGAGACTATCAACTACTCTCACCACAATTGGTTTTTTCAAGACATCCCCAACCGTACCTACCTGGAGATCGCCTGAGATATCTTTGCCAAGCGGGTCCTGTGCCTTGAACAAGGTGCTGCATGTAAAAAAAATGAGTAGTAGCGAATTTATCACTAGTAATCATAATCAACAAATGTGAAAAAGTCAAGCATCAAGAAAATTAGGCTAGACTAAGCAAGACTTGAAATTGTACAATATTGAGATATAATATAGTGTTGAATATAAGAGATGAACTTATCTTGTATACGATGATATCGTTGTAAGGGGGAATCATGAAAAAGATACGAATCGAAAAAAAGATACCTGTTTATCCAACGGCAGTAACCTTAGTTGGTGCACAAGTGGAAGGTAAACCGAATTTCTTAACCGTCGTGTGGTGGAGCATAGTTAATTTTCAGCCTCCTCTTGCTGCAGTTGTCTTGAACAAGAATAATTACACTAACAGAGGAATTCAGGAAACCAAAACGTTTAGTATCAATATTCCATCAGAAGATATGGTGGGTCTTGTGGATTATTGCAGCATTATTTCTGGTCGCGAAGCAGATAAATCAACGATCTTCAGCACTTTTTATGGCTCAATCAAGACCGCTCCCATGATTTCAGAATGTCCAATAACGCTTGAGTGTAAACTCATAGAAACTGTTGGTTTTGCAACACATGACATCTGTATAGGAGAAATCATCGAATCCTATACAGAGAAAAAATATCTAACAAATGATGTACCAGATATCAAGAAGGTCAATCCAATCATCTATTCGATGTATGACAATAACTACTGGAAACTCGGCGAAAACATTGGCAAGGCGTATCACATTGGTAAGAAATATAGACCTAAGGAGAAATAGGAAGGGAATTTAAGATTGTAGATTTGAGATGAGCGATTGAAATGACCTTGAAGATAAGGAGGAAACCTATAAAGAAGATCATAGCACAGGTTTTTCTATCGTATCGTGTTCGTCTCAAAGAGTAACATTGTATGATTGTGTGGGAGGATTTATGAAGAGATTCACACATATACCTCTCAGTATGTTCAGCCTTGCTATACTGTTATTCGGCGCTGAAAGACCTGGTGCTGTATTTCTCATGATTTCACCAGGTGCGCGCGCGGTAAGTATGGGCTCTGCTTTTACAGGATTATGCGATGACCCGAGCCTGCTCTGGTACAATCCCGGAGGATTAGGCCTCTATGACAGATTTGGGTTGCTCGTCATGAATCAAGGATTTCCACCGGGTATCGCCAGATTCATCGAAGAGAGGTATTTATACATGTCATTTTCAGTCTCAGATCCTTTCACGGTCACCACAGATAATCATCTATCGCCTGAACCTGCATGGCTCCCAGGCTTGCATCCTGAGATGCGATATATATACGGCGCTTGCATAGTTCCTGCTGCACATGCAGGGAATTTTGGAATCCACTATACGTATCTCACTACTGGAACCACATCAGTCATTAATGAACAAGGAGAATACGTAGGGGAATATGAATCATATGATTTGGCTACAGGTTTTTCCTATGGTCAGAGATTATGGAATAGGCTTGGCCTCGGCATATCAGCAAAATACATCAATTCCTACCTGGTACCTGACTGGGTGTGGAGAGAACTTCCTGGATTAGGAATCGACAGAGGAGGTACGGCTCAATCATTCGCAATAGATTGTGGTATGCTCTACAAAATATGGGGAATCGGTGCAGGTGTTTCTCTGCAGAACATTGGACGTGACATACGCTACACTGAGGAGGGTTCGAATGATAGATTACCGACACGCATAAGATGGGGAATATCCTATGATCCTGTCGTCACAATAGATTCGGTATTGAGCACAGCAGAGCACAAACCTCCATTTAACATTAGTTCCTATTTTGACTTCAAGGTCGCCTATGATGTATCATATGACCAGAAAGACCTAGAAGATGCCTGGAAATGTTTCGGCTTTGAAGTTACGTTTTTCAATATCTTTTCATACCGCTACGGAACATTTAAAGATGCAATGGGCGGACGGAGCGGTAAGACCTGGGGGTTTGGATTCAATCTCAGGAACATAGAAATAGACATTGCCGAAGATAGTAATATTTACGGCTTTCGCAGTGAAAATTGGCGTGTCCAGATGACACTGCACTCGATCGAGCCACCAGAAAAACTGAAAACTAATGATAAATTGAACAAAATTCTCACCCTATCCTCAGCAGCAATCACACCTGGCGGAGGACAGTTTTACAAGGGTGAAGGCATAAAAGGCGCTCTCTTTTTTGTACCGGGCTTGTATCTCGGCCATCACTACTATAGAACAGAATCTAATAACACAAAGACCTGGGCACTCATCGGGTTAGGTGCGCTCTATGTAGCATCTGCGATAGAGGCTCTCTTGCATTAATTTCAATTCATTGACATAATTCCTAAAGAGAGTATAATTTAGTTAAGGAGGTCTTATGACTTGGCAAGGTGAATTAGTCAAAATAGACAATAATCGATACAAAATTCCGAAGACTTATAAAGCAGGGATGAGGACCGACGGTCTAATATATGCATCAGAAAAGATGATTCCCAAGATAATAGAAGACAATGCTCCAGAACAGGTTGCGAATGTTGCTACCTTGCCTGGTATTGTCGGCTATGCAATGGCGATGCCTGATATCCACTGGGGATATGGTTTTCCTATTGGTGGTGTTGCAGCGTTTGATACAGAGCAAGGAATCATCTCTCCGGGTGGCGTGGGCTATGACATAAACTGTGGCGTGAGAATACTCCGTACTGACCTCACGGACAATGATGTCAGACACAAAATAAAAGAGCTCGTCAGGTCTCTCTTTAATAATGTACCCTCAGGTGTCGGTTCAAAAGGAAAAATACGTATCGATGAGCGCGAAGTGAAAGAAGTGCTACAAAACGGCGCACAGTGGGCATTAAAAAAAGGCTTTGGTTGGAATGAAGACATCGAAAGGATTGAAGAAAGCGGTGCACTCAAGGGCGCAAATCCTGATGGAATCTCGAGAAGGGCACTCGAACGTGGCAAACCACAATTAGGGACACTCGGCGCTGGCAATCACTTCCTGGAAATTCAGACAGTGCAAGACATCTATGATAGAGAAGCTGCTCGGTTCATGGGCATCGACGATGTCGGACAGATAACAGTCATGATACATACTGGTTCACGCGGATTGGGTTATCAGGTCTGTGACGATAATGTGAAGGTACTCGGAAGAGTCACGCAAAAGTATGGTATTAATATACCGGATAGACAGTTGGCCTGCGCACCAATTGATTCGCCTGAAGGAAAAGCATATTTCGAACAGATGGCATGCGCCGCAAACTATGCATGGGCAAATCGACAGTGTATCATGCACTGGGTCAGAGAGGCATTTGAGCATGTATTAGGTAAGAGCGCAGAGAGTATGGGAATGCATCTCATCTATGATGTTGCTCATAATATTGCCAAATTCGAGGACCATAGTGTTGCAGGCGAGACGAAGAAGCTATGTGTACACCGAAAGGGCGCAACAAGGGCATTCACTGTAGGACATGAAGCAGTGCCAGCCATATATAAAAAGATTGGTCAACCAGTGCTCATCCCCGGTGACATGGGAACACATTCGTATCTTCTTCTGGGAACAGACAAGGCAATGAAGGAGACGTTTGGCTCTACCTGCCATGGTGCGGGAAGGATTCTGTCTCGTACCAAGGCATTGCAGAGGACAAAAGGACGGAGAATTGACAAAGAGTTAGCCGATAAAGGCATATTTGTCCTGTCAGCAAGTGATGAAGTACTCCGAGAAGAAGTACCCGAGGCATACAAGGATATCGATATGGTTGTTGACGCGGTACACAGCGCTGGTATCTCAAGAAAAGTCGCGCGGATGAGACCACTCGGAGTAGTAAAGGGCTAAATACCAACAGCTCAAAATACCTACAATGGCTGATATTGAGCAAAAGATCAAAGATGCACCGCAGGTTCCTGGTGTTTATCTGTTTAAGAATAAGAGAAATAGAACTATCTACATTGGTAAAGCTGCCAATCTGAAGAATAGACTCTCTTCATACCTTAATCCCCAGGACAGCCGTAACAGAATATTAATGTCACATACCACTGACATTGATACAATCATAACGAATTCAGATGTTGAGGCATTGACCCTCGAGGAATCACTCATTAAGCTCAATAAACCAAGATATAATGTTAGATTAAAAGATGACAAGAAATTCCCCTATCTGAAGATCACTGTGCAGGAAGACTATCCAAGGATATTCTTTACACGAAACATACAACCAGATGGTGCACTCATATTTGGACCGTATACGAGTGCACGTGCGCTCAGGCAAACGAGGGATGCTCTGTGCCGTATTTTCAAACTCGTGTCATGTACCAAAGATCTGACAAAACAACATAAACGTCCTTGCCTTGAATATAGTCTCGGCAGGTGTAGTGCACCGTGTACCGGCATGATCAACAAAGAAGAGTATAAGATTTTAGTCGACAAAGCAATAACATTCTTAAAAGGAAAGTCTGATGATTTAGAAAAGGAACTCGAGAAGAGAATGTATCAGTATGCTGAGCATGAAAAATTTGAAGCGGCCGCTATTCTCCGAGACCAACTACTTGCGATTAGAAGAATATCTCAACGCCAGCAGATTGTCACAACAACAGATATCAACAGAGATGTCATTGGCTTTGGTCGAAGTCGATTCAATGGAGTTGCCTGTCTATTCAGAATAAGAGAGAACCGACTTATCTCCAAGGAGATGTTTCACCTGAAGATTAGTCCCCAGGTGAGTAACCAAGAAATAGCAGGTGCATTCATCAGGCTTATCTATACACATCTGTCGTTTATCCCAGATGAAATTGTGATATCTGCATTTCCTCATGAATGGGATATTCAATCAAAGTGGTTCAGAGAAAGAGGTCGTCAAGTAAAAATCTCAATAGGAGAGAAAGGAGAGGCCAAAAGGCTTTTGAAATGGGCACAAAAAAATGCTGAAAATGAACTGGTGAAGCGGGTATTCAAAAGAAGAATTCCTGCAGCGATATTAGAGTTGCAAAAACACCTACATATAGAAAAGCCACCACGCTGGATAGAAGCATTTGACATATCGAATCTGCAGGAGAAATTCGCTGTCGGTGCCTCTGTCGCATTCCGTGATGGCAGACCTCACAAACAACGCTATCGCCGATACAAGATAAAAAGAACCAAAGGGCAGAATGACTTCGCCATGATGAAAGAGGTTGTCACACGTCGTATGAAAGATCTCGATAGCGCAAGAGAGAAACCTGATTTATTACTCATTGACGGTGGAAAGGGGCAGCTCAGCTCAGCACTCCAGGCAATAAAGGAAACAAATATTGATATACCCACATTTGCTATCGCCAAGCGGAGTGACCAGCTTTATAATCCAGTTGGCAATGTTGTATCTATTCCCTCAAGCTCACGGGGACTGATACTCTTGAAAAGAATATGTAACGAAGCACACAGATTCGCGATAACGTATCACCGCAAGGTCCGTGACAGAAAAATAACTGAATCAGTACTTGATACAATAGTCGGCATTGGTAAAAAGAGGAAGCTGGTCTTGCTAAAATATTTCGGCAGTCTCGATGCCATGAGGAAGGCTTCAGAGGACGATATAGCCAAGGCACCACATATCGGCAAACAGATCGCACGGATAATCTACGAAGCACTACATACCTGAACCTCGCTCTGCTCGGCAAAATTCTAAATTACAAACACTAAATTCGAGACAATATCAAAATCCAAATCCATAAAATCAAAACGTACGTCCAATACATTTTAAATTTTGGTCATTGGAATTTATTTAGTATCTAGAAATTAGAATTTAGGATCTAGGAATCTTGAGATTCCTAGATCTTCCTGACTTTCACTCTACTTATCTTTCTTCTCGTACCCTCCAAAATCTTGAATTCCAAATTCCTGTATACTATCGTCTCACCCACTCGGGGTATACGGTCTGCATTTTTTACTATTAACCCACCAAGTGTAGATATATCATCTTCATCTATAGTCATCTTAAAATATTCAGAGAAATCATCTAATTCCATTCTTGTATTCACAACATACTCATTGGCAGAGATTTTTTCGACAAAAGCGGCCTTTCTTTTGTCGAATTCATCCTCAATTTCTCCAACAATCTCCTCCATGAGATCTTCGACTGTAATAATTCCAGATACTCCGCCGAATTCATCTATTACGACTCCAAGAGAAAGTCTCAGTTTCTGTAATTCTAGAAACACATCTAGGGCGGGACGATCTTCATAAACGAAATAGGGAAATCGTACAAATTCAACAACCGGGTAATTTTTATATTCATGCCAGAAAGAAATTATGTCTTTAATGAAGAGAATACCCACGATCTGATCCATATTATTAAAGTATACTGGATATCTTGAGTAATGGTATTGCTTGTACGAAGAAAGTACGTCGCTGATGGTATTATCGTACGAGAAAGCGACGATTTCATTTGTCGGAATCATAATCTTATTGACTTCGCGCTTTTTAATTGCAAGTATTTCTTCTATCATTCTCTTTTCAACACCAGAAATTTTGCTTAAATCCAAGCTGTTTTTCTTGGTCATCGAATTATGCATTCGATTGTTTTCAGGTACTTATTTCTTGAAGTCAAAATCTCCAAAATTTTCTGGTTTAGTATTTCTTAAACGGCGTTTTAACTCAGATATACTTGTGTCTCCATCAAGTACCCTGCCATTGTCATCCATTACCTTTGGATCAACAAATATCGTGCTTTCGGTTCGTAGGGCAAGTGCGATGGAATCTGATGGACGTGCATCAATGGCAATGACTTTTCCATCAGATTTTAGATATATCTTGGCAAAATATGTCCCATTATCATTGACCATTTTCAGCCCTACTACTTCGACTTTCAAAACTTTGGACTGGAATGCATCTATGACAAGTTTCAACAGGTCATGTGTCATCGGTCTGGGTGATTTTTTTCCTTCGAGGGATAGGGCGATGGCAAATGCCTCATTCTCCCCAATCCAAATCGGGAGCGTCCGATCTCCAAATTTCTCTTTTAATAGCACAATATACGAAAGATTTTGTCGATCTTCTATGACACCACTGACAAAGACTTCTAAAATGCTAAGCTCCTTCCTCTATCAGGATAAGTTTAAATGTAGCATCAATCTTTTCCGCGAGGTGAACCTTTATATCATATACCCCAGGATGCTTTATTGGTTCCTCGAGAACTATGTTCTTCTTATCAACTTCGATGCCTTCTGATTTTAAAAGTTCAACAAGATCTTGAGATGTAATACTACCAAAAAATTTACCATCGATACCTGTTTTTATGGTAGTCTTAATACTTGTGCTATTTATTTTATCAGCAATTCCCATACTCATTCTTCTTATTCTTTCAATCGTTTTAGAAAATCGTTTTTTATTTTTCTCCAGTCCACGAATATTTGCCTTTGTAGCCTGTATTGCAAGATTACGAGGAAACAAATAGTTCCTCGCATAGCCATCTTTTACCGAGATGATGTCAAAGGCGTTACCGAGTCTTTCTACTGGTCGTAGCAAAATTATCTTCACTTTATTTCGTATGGTAATAAAGCTATTTCTCGTGCTCGCTTAATCGCTTTCGCAAGTCGTCTCTGATGAAATGAACAGAGCCTCGTGATTCTTGCACTCAAAATTTTCCCCCGTTCGTTCACAAAGCCTTTGAGAAGCGACGTATCTTTGTAGTCAATATCGTCTATATTATTTTTGCAGAAACGACACCTCTTTTTCTTACGCATATCACTTCCTTTCCGATTCTGCTCTAAAACGGAGTCTCAATATCCGTATCCTCTTTGACTTCAGTTTTATCATCAGCTGGACCTTCGCTCTCCTCTCCTGTCTCCCTTGTCGGCATATCGAGGAATTGAATACGACGAGCGACAACCTCAATTGTTGTGCGCTTTTCTCCCTGATTTGTCTCCCATTGCCTTGACCTCAGACTCCCTTCGACGAGTACGGCGCTTCCCTTTTTGAGAAAATCATTTGCTGTTTCTGCCTGACGTCGCCATGCCACGACGTTCATAAACAGAGTCTCCTCTTGCCACTCACCTGTCTCGCGATTCTTAAAGCGCCTCGAACAGGCAATGCGAAAATCACACACCGGTGAGCCTTTTTGTGTGTAACGCAGTTCTGGGTCGGCAACTAATCTACCGATCAAAAATACCGAATTAAGATAACCAAGACGAAGTTGGTTCATTTCTATTTCTCCTCCACCAATATCATAAATCTCAAAATGTTCTCTTTATGTCTGAGCGCTTCCTTGATCTTCACAATCGCTAATGGTTGTGCCGTGAATTGATAATTAACATAGATTCCTTCATTGAATTTCTCTATTGGGTAAGCGAGCGTTTTTTTACCTAGGTTATCGAATTTAACGTCGCCTGTTCCCCGCGTTTTTATTGCCCTCTTTACGCTGGTGATCTCTTTCTCCAGTTTTTCCTCGGAGATATTTGGATTAAAAATAAACATAGCCTCGTAATTTCTCATTTCTCATTTCCTTTGAGTGGCCCCAGTTTTTTAATCTCTTCTGTGAATTCCTTCACGACCTTAGTAAATCTCTCACCTTCGGCCGCTGATATCCATTCGAGTCTCAGCCTTCTTTTATCGACTCCCATATCGTTGAGCAGACTATGTAATAATGCTACTCTTCGTGCGGTTTTATAGTTACCATTTTGATAGTGGCAATCACCGAAATGACACCCACCAATTAACACACCATCAGCACCGTTTCTAAATGCATGCAGTATGTGTTGCGGATCTATGCGAGAAGAACAGAAAAAACGAATAGGTAGAACATTCGCCGGATATTTTTTCCTGGAAGTCCCTGCTAAATCCGCGGCTGCTGAAGTACACCACTTGCAGAAGAAACCGATAATCTTAGGTTCAAAATTCTGGTTGCTCATTTCTCTCCCAACACTGACACAACCATTTCTTCAATCTGTCGATCAATGAGATTCCGTTGCTGTGCTGCACCAGATGGGCAGGCGGCACTGCATGAACCGCAACCCTGGCACAGTGCAGCGTTCACTTTAACGACCATCTTTTCCTTATCAAGTTCACGCGCATCGTAAGGACAGACACCCACACAAATACTACAACCAGAACATAAATCCTCATCGACCCCAGCAATGGTTGGTTCAAAGGTAATCTGGTCCTTGACAAGTATTGCTATTGCCTTACTCGCTGCACCTGATGCCTGAGCAACAACCTCGGGGATGTCTTTTGGACCTTGTGCAACACCAGCAAGGAAAATACCCGCCGTATTGCTCTCAACCGGCCTCAGCTTTGGATGAGCCTCGGTGAGGAATTCATTTGCATCGCACTGTACCTTCAACTTTCTCACAAATTCTTCATTCGCCCTTGTTGGAATCATACCGGTTGCAAGCACAACCATATCTGCCTCAACCTCAACCTGTTTTCCTGACAGCGTATCTGCACCAAGAACGATTATCTTACCATTATCCTTATACACCTTTGAAACCTTACCCCGAATGTATGTCGCACCTTCATCAGTAACACGATTGTAGAATTCTTCATAGCCCTTGCCACCTGTTCTCACATCGATATAGAAAATTATAGGTTCACCATCATGCACGCGATGCTTATAGAGTAGTGCATGTTTAGCCGTATACATACAGCAAATCTTCGAGCAGTATTCCAGGTGATTTTCCTTATCCCTGGAGCCAGCGCACTGAATAAAGACAATACGTTTTGGTACCTTTCCGTCAGAAGGTCTTCTCACGTCGCCGGCAGTAGGACCTGAGGCAGACAGTAACCTTTCAAACTGCAACGATGTTACGACGTCTGGGAGGTTACCATAACTATATTCTTTTAGCAATAGAGGATCATAGGTATCAAAACCCGTAGCCACTACTATTGCGCCAACATCATATTCCACAATTTTGTCCTCTAAATCAAGATCGATCGCTTCTGGTTCACAAACCTTTTCACATTGGAGACATTCGCAGCATATTGCGCAGTTAAGACACCTACTCGCCTCTTGTTTTGCTGTCTCCTCATTAAAACCGGCTTCAACCTCATCGAAACCCTTCCGCTTGTCGATACTCAACCTCGGCATCTCTGCACGTGCTGCCTTCTTTTCACGTGCCAGTGCTTCGGGCAGAGGACGAGCCTTTTTCCATTCCTTACGTTCAATCTCCACTCCACGTATATGTGCGTCAATTGCCTCAGCAGCCTTCTTGCCGGCGGCTACTGCTTCAATAATTGTCGCTGGACCAGTAACCATATCGCCACCACTGTATACTCCTTTCACAGTGGTCTCGAGTGTATTAGGGTCTACTACGAGAGTACCCCATTTTGTTCTTTCAAATTCCTCACCAAGCCAATCGATCTGTGGTTTTTGTGAAATTGCAGGAATCATATTATCTATTGGGATCTTAAACTCGCTTCCAGGAATTGGAATCGGGCGTCTTCTTCCCGAGGCGTCTGGTGCACCAAGTTCCATACGTAAACACTCTATTGCTTCTATTTTATTAGTACCCAGAACTCTATTCGGTGTAACGAGAAACTCAATCTTTATGCCTTCTTTCTCTGCCTCCTCTACCTCCCACGCATTAGCAGGCATCTCTTTTCGCGAACGACGATACAAGATTGTTACGTCACTACCTAATCTCTTTGAAACCCGTGCTGCATCTATGGCTGCATTCCCACCACCAATCACAGCAACCTTTTTCCCGAGAGTAACCTTTTCTCCTAGATTGACTTTCTTGAGAAAATCTATACAGTGGATGACACCGGGTAGATCTTCTCCCTCGACACGCAATTTCATCTCTTCATAGGCTCCGGTAGCAACAAATACTGCTCGATAATTTTCCCTCAAATCTTCGATACTCAATTTGTCACCAATTCTGACACCCGTCTTTATCTCTACACCAAAAGCCTTGATATAATCAATATCAGCTTTTGTGGAAGCGCGCGGCAATCTAAATTCGGGAATTCCTAGAACAAGCATACCACCAACAACTTTCTCTGCTTCATATACCGTGATTCGATAGTTCTTCTTAGCCAAAAAATACGCACAGGAAAGTCCAGCAGGACCTGAACCAATGACTGCAATCTGCTCGCCGGTAGGCTTTTTCTGCTCCACAGCGTATGAACCAAAATCTGCTACATATCTCTTTAAAGAGGCAATTGCGATGGGCTCGTCAACCTCTCCCCTGACACAATCAGATTCACATGGATGATTGCACACGCGACCGCAGACACTGGCAAATGGATTCGCCTCCCGCTCAAGCTCGAGTGCCTCTCTATATTTCCCTGCGCGAATCAATGCAATATATCCCTGTGCATTGACGCCTGCAGGGCAGGCAATACGGCACGGTGGTTGACCCAGTTTCGTGATAGTGAATCGATTCGGAACGGCCTGAGGGAAAGGACGATAGATTGCTTTCCTCGACGTCAGCTCGCATTCAAATTCACTTTCTATAGAAACAGGGCAAACTAAGTCGCATTCAGCACATCCATTACATTTTTCCCAGTCTACAAATGGTGATTTTTGTCTCACCTTCACCTTGAAGTTACCGACCGAACCTGATATCTCTTCAATCTCACTGTAGGTCAGCAGTCTTATCTTGTCGTGTTGGGCAACCTCGACCATTTTCGGAGTCAGAATGCACTGAGAACAGTCGAGCGTTGGGAATGTCTCTGAGAGTTGTGCCATATGTCCACCAATAGACGGAGTTTTCTCGACAAGGATTGTCTCGATGCCAGCGTTGGCAATGTCAAGGGCAGCCTGTATTCCCGCAATGCCAGCACCAATAACCAGCGCCCTTCTGGTCACGTCTACGTAAATGGGTTCTAGTGGTTCGTCATACTTTACTTTCTCAACAATGCTCTTGATTATTTGAGCTGCTTTTTTTGTAGCTATCTCCTTATCATCATGCACCCATGAGCAGTGTTCTCGAATGTTCGCCATTTCACACATGTACCGGTTAAGACTTCCGCGCTCGGACACATTTCTAAAGGTATTTTCATGGAGTGTTGGTGAACATGCTGAAACGACGATCGCATCGAGCTTCTGTTTCTTGATTGCATCGAGAATCAGGTTCTGGCCAGGGTCTGAACACATATATTTGTAATTCTCTGCATAGGCAACGCCGGGATACCTCTTGATTTCTTCAGTCAATGCCTCGACGTCAACAGTCTTGGCTATGTTTATACCACAGTGGCATATAAAGACACCAATTCTCTTCATAATAGATTGTACTCCTTCAGTAAATTTATTGGTGAAACCTTATTCTGCTCAAACCCGAGATTTTTCTCTTCCACGCCAAGTGCGAGGGCAAGAACTTGACTAAAATAGAAGATAGGCATTTCATGAAACCCCGGGTGTGCTGCTATTATTTTCGTCTGAAGGGCATCGAGATTGTAATGGCAGAGTGGGCATGATGTAACAAGTGCTTCTGCACCATCACCTCGTGCATTTTTCAGAACCCTATACGATGCCTCAACAGCAGCATCCGGAGAGTTGACAACAAGATAAGACCCACAACACTCAACCTTTAAGGCGAAATCTATTGGTACTGCACCAATTAAACTTACAAATTTCTCAAGTATGGTCGGTGATTCAGGGTCGTCGAATTTGATCTCTTCTTCTGGTCTTAAAAGAAGGCAACCATAATAGCAACCAAGTTTCAAGCCCTTTAAGTCCTTCTTTATGTTATTCTTGACGAGCTCTTTGTTATCCCTGAAGAACTCGAGCGGATGAACCACTTCTTCATTACCGTCGTAGGATTCCTCAAGATGTTCGTTGATAATATCGAGTACATCGGTATCCTGTTTCAGCATATAATTTGCCCTTTTCAACGTGTTATAGCAAATCGAGCAGGGCACTAACACACGACTGTCCTCTTTTTGTGCCTTAGCGAGTATGCGTAGAGGTGCGATCAAAGACATACGATTATCGCGCGCAAGCGTGAAGGTCGTGCCACAACAGTACCAGTGGGGCAGCTCCTTGAGCTCTACACCGAGTCTC
>Ga0209636_10001256_pt1 | contig 25333 bp, 19 predicted proteins | sample DeeMarSWOR152_54_FD_187464 | JGI IMG/M metagenome (GOLD analysis project Ga0209636, IMG submission 187464) | Marine sediment microbial communities from White Oak River estuary, North Carolina - WOR-1-52-54 (SPAdes) (version 2) | ecosystem: Environmental > Aquatic > Marine > Intertidal zone >...
TCTTCTTCTGGAACTGTTTTAACTAAACCTTGGAGAAATCTTGCAGCCCCTACACCCCCAGCTAACACCGTGATCACTTGCCACTCCTCCAAGCCTTCTGGGGCGCAATTCTTTCTAAAGGCTTTCGATCAAGCTAAGATGCCTATTTAGTTAGAGAAATTTGAAGATCTCTCTAAAACTAATGCGCGCGCAGAAGACAGGTTGGACTTGAACCAATGATTAGTGGAGACATAATTCATGTAATTAGAATATCACGTTTTATACAAAGCTTTGTGGAATTATTGCGAAAAGTAAAATAGATAGGCGGCTGAATTACATAATGGAGGTAAGAACGGCTGAACGGAAAAATCTACTCTCTCCTGTTAATCTGCTTGGTGGCTCTGTCGGTCGTCTATGTTTGCAGTAGCACCGTTTTATTTAGTCACGCAAACCAATCTATAGATGTTGTGCTTTCTGGGCCTACCTCAATAACCGAAGAACTCCATCAAAAAGTAAGACTGTCCTATCCCCCGGATTTTATGGCAGATCCGATTGACGGCCCAGGTCCACATTGATGCCAACTTCAAGTGAGCCCTAGCAGACCGAAGAATTCCGATGAGGAGGTAATCCAACGAGCAGGCTCGAAGACTACGAGTGGATGCTTCGATATCTAAAAATGTTAGATCATACTAATGCAAAGATATTGGAAGGACTTGGCAAGCATGGTCCAAGGAACGTTTTGGCGTTAGCCAAATCAATAGGATTGCCCCCCACGACTGTAACCTTCCGTATAGAAAAGTTGATGAGAAAAGGTCTTCTTAGGGTAAGGACTAACCTGGACTACTCTGGGCTCGGGTTAATGAAAGCAGTTCTCATTGCAGAGTCTAAGCTTGGACAGGAAAAGAAGTTGCAGCAAGTCATTGACAATCTTGGCTATTGGACCTACATGGTCCGATGTTACGGAAAATACGAAGGATATTACACTATCTTTGCTTTTCCGGCGGAGTATAAAAAAGAACTGGCGGAATATCTAGATAAAGCCATGCAGCTAAAAACATTTTCGCGCTACATTTTTTGCCATACCACCAATTTCATTGAAGTTGCGCCTAGCTTCGACTGGTTTGACTTTCAAAGTAAATCATGGAACTTCCAGTGGAAACGTTGGATTGACGAAGTTCAAAGCGCGTCTGAAAAACTTCCTCAAAAACTTATGGAACCCAAAACCTATTCCATTCGAGTTGATGAAAGCGACATATTAATTATGAAGGAATTGGAGAAAGACGGAGCAATCAAGTTCACCAAATTGGCAGAAGTGGTGAACATAACACCACAGGGAGTTAGATATCGATACTATAAGCATATCGTTGGACGTAGTCTCCTCAATGATTATGAAGTTGCAACGCTTCCATATCCACTTCCCACATCTGACATGTGCTGTTTCATAATTGACTTTGAAAACGAAGAGAAGTTAGCTAAATTTGCTAACAGTCTGCAAAACAAACCTTTCACCCTCAACTATGGAAAAACCATTCGCCAACTCTCTCTCGTGGTCCACACATACACCCCAAAAACTGAGTTTTCAAAACTCATCGATTCAATGAACCGCCTAACCGAGAAGAAACTAACTAGAAGTTTTCTCTACGTAACTTTAGATGTTGCCTCGTTCAGGCGTCAAACTATCTCGTACGAGTTTTTCAAAGAGAACAAATGGACCTATGACTATGATAAGAAACTTGAGAGGCTGACGGAAATAACGGGCAAGTGAATATTAAAAAAAGTTGTTCATGAGTTGAGCCCTATACTCAATATTTTAGTTAATTAGAAATTAAGGCATTACCCAAATTTTTTACGCGGCGGAATTTCGCCCTACTGTGTCCTCATCAACAAAGGCGTTGCATGTTGCTTTGTTTTCTTTTTTGCAAAAAAATGCAATAATATAGAAAAAACAAAAGATTTTTAAGATTGATACAATAAACTAATAACAGTCGTTATGTGCGTTCATAAGCAAAAGGGGACAGGGAATGGAAGCTAGAAACTATGTGGTGTGTTATGCTTCCGAAACTCCTTTCTCTTTCACCATCCTAGCTTCCATTCGTCCAAACTAGTTGAATTGGTCTATTTATTTTATACCCAAACTCGCTCGTGCTAACTGCGCTCGTGCGCGCGTTGTCAAACTTGGCTCACATATGCCAAGAACTTGGTGTTCCCACAAGTGTATGCGCAAAGACATTTAATGAATCATGTAAACTTGCTAGAGCTGGTTTCCACTATCAGATCTTCAAAGTGAAGGTAGGTAAAAAATGGGAATGTAGTTAGAAGATTTCTTTTTCGCCTATTTTCCTCAGAGCTTTTCCTTTGAGCCTCACTGCTGGTCCTAACTCTTCTGGTTCTATTTCGGTTGTCTTCCGTTTTACAGTTTCTCCGCAAACACCTCTAGGTAGCAACCGCCGCTTTGTGCATGTGGCATAACTGCAATTCGAAACCTCGCATTCTTCTTCAGTCCATTGGCACCATACAGTGTTTCCACGGTACACCAAGGCATCTTTCCCACACCGAAACAAACTACATTTGGGGGAACAATGTTTTATTTCAGTCAACACAGACACAACCTACTTGAAAAACAAGTTCACAGAAACAGGGTTTACCCATCAATTTATTAATGAAGCAAAGAATATTAAAACTTTTCTTTATTTACTAATCTCTTCTGGTGTCATCTTCTTCTTGGCGCTTATCTTTACATATCTTTTGTATATGAAAGATGAACAAAAAACTACAACTAATAAAATAATTGGAATATAGGTAATAAATCGGCTGGTTTCAATCAGGTATCCGCCGACAAGCATGTATTTGTCCAGTTTAATCACTATCTCTTGAGAAGTTGTCAAGCTTAGTGTCCTGGTTTCGTCGAGACTTCCAGTTGCATAGATGGAAATCAGATAATCTCCGCCGATGGTAGGCAGTGAAACGATTCCTTCTGAATCCGTTTTAGGAGATGACTCAATTTTCATCCACTTTTGTTCACTTCTTCGTTCAATTTCAACCATAGTATTTGGGATTGGTTGTCCGAAATAGTCGACAACTTTTACAGAGAGTGCAATACCAAAAATTTTGCAGTGAATCACTAGAAATTGTTCTTCATCTTCATACTCAATTAGGTCCAAAATAGTTCTATTTAGAACAATCACTTCATTGAAGTCTGCGCTATATTTGCTCACTGTAATCTCGTATCTTCCAAAGGTAAGTTCTGAAGTGATGTTTCCTGTTTCGTTTGTAGCTTCTGATAGCATAACACGTTCACTACTCCATTCATACACGGTTACTTGGACATTTTGGAGAGGGTGTTCATTTGAATCCAGCACATGGATAAATATCGTACAAGTTGGGCAGGTTATGTTGATCCATCGAGTAACGGTTAGGTTTTCGATTAACGTTTTGTAAAACAAATGGCCGTAACGTCTGGCCTCAATTGTATAGCTAATACTGGTCAGTGTATTGAGTTTATTCCAGGTTCCTCTGTAATCCGTTACAAACAAGTCCTCATCCGAAACTGGCATCCCTTCCAGCTGGGTGTAGCTATACGTCAAAGTTATGTAAACGAATGGAAGTGGCTTGTCTGCTTCATCTTTTACCAGTATGTTAACATGGGCAAGCTGACATGTTATATTAAATTCGTACACCTTCATCTCAGTTATAGACTGATTTCGTAAGCTTCCAACCACTACTATGTTTCCTTCTGGATATCTCGAAGTTACTACGGTCCACTGAGCTTCAAATGTATAATTACCAAAGTCAAGCGCGAATTCTACCCAACCTGTTTCGTTAGTGGCTTCAACCTGAACCCCTGGCTGCTTTGCTTCACGCGCCACAATTGCTACACCCGCCACAGGTTCTGGAGGTTCACCAAGATTCCAAGCTTGAATCAAGCAAAAAGCTCCAAGAACTGTAAAATTTTGAGCGTCAACTGGCGTTTTGAGGGTGCCCAACCCGGTGACGCTGGTTAGAGTCACTGTGTACATTCCAGGAGTCACATTTGCTGGAATCTCCCAGAAATCAACTACTAAACCACCTGAGTCCGTTGTTACATTTTTTGGGTAACCAGAAACGGATACTCCAGCGACTAAAATGCCAACAGTGACGTTTTCATCAGCTTTATATCCTGAGCCTTGAACACTAACAGTCTCTGTTCTTGGATACTCAAGCTGATCGGTTAATCCAACCGCGAAGCTTCCAGTTGCCAAAGTATTATTGAAAGAGATTCTGTATACTCCAGTTAAGTTTGTATGAGCACTGGTGCCAAAATCTCTGGGATACAGAGCACTTGCCCATCCATCACCTGTATCTGCGGTATCTGTTAACTGCGTTGACGCATTGAAAAAAACAGTGTTTGATGGGTCTGTAACAGTTATGTTTGCTACATAACAAGTATTTTCGGTTCCTCCAGTTACGTTAACCCGGATTTCTGTAGACTGACCTTCCTGTAGTTGTTTTGGTGGAGATGGCACAACTGCTTCTATATAATATGCAGGTTCAAGAGAAAAAATTCTGGTATCACTATAACCTGTAGTTTCGTCATACAGTCTCACAAGATAATTGTCATTGGGTCGATGGGGCGCAAAGAACGTGGCGTTAACAACCTTGTCTAACGCGGTTCCATTTTGCACTCTTTCTTCGTCAAAGAAAATCGTATATGTTCCATTCGTTGTGTCGATTTCTCCAACGACTCGTATAATGTCTCCAACATGCCCACTTTCTGGAGTTGTTGAAGTAATTGTTGTCGGGGTTGCTGTAGCCCAAGGTATAACAGTTGCTGCAAGCGTTGTTACAAGAAGCACAATTACAAAGGTTGTTATGATTTTCTCTTTTCCTGATGCACTTGTACGCAATGCTTTCCCTCAACTGAGTTTTCCAATACCTCTTGTATTATTTGAGATGTCAACATTTTTGATAACGAACGTTTTAAGCTTTCGGCTTCTTTTGCTGTACGCCTTTCAGAAGAAAGAGAAGATATCAAAAGTATTTTTAGGTTATGAATGTAAAAACATGTTCAGGTGACAAACATGATCAATGATATCTTAAGTTTAATACGGAAACACGAAAAGTGGCGTGGGAAAGAGTGCATCAACCTCATTCCTTCAGAAAATGCCATGAGTCCAGCGGTTCGTTCTCTTCTATCCTCCGATCTTGGACAGCGATATACCTCCACAGACAAATTCTACATGGGCACCCAATTTCTTGATGAAATCGAACAATATGGAGAGAAACTGGCTAAAGATCTTTTTAGATCTGAAACCGCAGATTTGCGTCCGCTCTCAGGGCATATAGCAGACTTGATCTTTCTAGGCTGTTTCACTAAGCCAAAAGACACAATTTTGTGTGTTTCACCAACAGACGGAGGTTATCCGGGAATCTGGGAAAAAGGAGCAACAGATTTCTTACAACTCAGAAGAATCCAATTTCCCTTTTCTCAGGAAAAGATGAACATAAACGTGGATGAAGCAATAGATCTAATTCTCAGGATAAAACCGAAAGTAATCATTTTTGGAGCGAGCTTATTTCTTTTTCCTCAACCCGTCTTAGAAATCACCAAGGCAATTCGTGAATTAGATATTCATGTTGGGTATGATGGCTCTCATGTTCTCGGCTTAATTGCTGGAGGGGAATTTCAAGACCCCCTTCGAGAAGGAGCTTCGGTTCTTTTCGGATCCACTCATAAAACCCTTTTTGGACCTCAGGGTGGAATTATACTCGCTGATCAAGAGCACGGAAAAATCATAAAAGAACGGATATTTCCAGCCTTTGTGGACAACGCGCATTGGAATCGGATAGCCGCTCTGACATTGGCACTCGCTGAAATGAAAGAATATGGTAAACGGTATGCTGAGCAGATTGTTGTGAATGCTCAGACTTTAGGCAAGGCATTAGATGAACATGGTTTTCCTGTTTCTTGTCGGGGTCAGGGGTACACGAAATCTCATCAGGTCTTCCTTGACTATGGTGGTTATAAGCAGGGTCGACTTGTGGTTCAAAAACTTGAGAAGGCGAACATCGTTGCAGATTGTGGCGTTAGACTGGGCGTTTGCGAGATAACCCGTAGAGGAATGGAAGAGGAAGAGATGCAAAAGATAGCAGAGTTGATGAAGAGAGTAGTCATTGACAACGAAGAACCACTCTTGGTTAAAAGAGATGCTATAGAGCTTGTGAAGGAATTTCAAGAAATCAAATTCTGTTTCAAGTAGATGTGACTACTCGGAATAACTAACTAGTTATGCATTCTCTAATTTGAAGATAGTTTTTATTTATCCAAGAGTTTTATGTTTTGAAAATTACGGTGACTGGCTTGCAGTCTTTGATTTCAGATGACCTACTTCGAGTATTAAGGGCTCAAAAATACCACATAGTAGGAAGACACTCAGCTGTTAAACGTTGCAGATGGCTTTATGAGACACTTATTCATAATCGTTCTTGTTACAAGCAGAAATTCTATGGAATAAGAAGTCACCAATGTGTTCAGATGACGCCGGCTGTCCTATATTGCACAATGCATTGTCGTTTCTGCTGGCGTGTTCAAAGTGGAGACCGTGGAATTAAATGGGAAGAGATGAAACTGCCTGAATGGGATGCCCCAGATGAAATAGTTGAGGGCTGTATTAAGGCGCAACTCAGACTTTTGAGTGGATATAAGGGAAATCCGAAGACTGATTTTGAAAAATACGAGGAAGCCCTAACTCCAAGGCATGCAGCCATTAGTCTCACTGGAGAGCCAACCTTGTATTCTCCGCTAAGTGGTTTGATTCAAGGTTTTCACAAAAAAGGCTTCACTACTTTTTTGGTATCTAATGGAACACAACCTAAGGCGCTTTCTCAACTGAGTGAGGAGCCGACTCAACTATACATTTCAGTCAGCGCCTTTAACAAAAAAGTCTTCATGGAAACCTGTCGACCTCAGATACCCAACGCATGGAAAAACCTCAACGAAACTCTTTCTCTGTTACCAAGTTTCAAATGTCCAACTGTGATTCGAATGACGTTAGCGCGGCATTTAAACCTAAAAAATCCAGAAATATATGCACGCTTGATTCAAAAAGCCAATCCTACTTATGTTGAGCCAAAAGCCTATATGCATGTGGGGTTTTCACGGCATCGTTTAGGATTTGAAAACATGCCCACTCACAAGGAAATCCAAAGTTTTGCGTATCAGTTGGCTAAAGAAATGGGCTATAATATCTTGGATGAGGCGCCGGAAAGTCGAGTGGTTTTGGTGAGCAGGTTGGAAAGGCCAATCAAATTGGTGTAGATTCTGTGAGGAAAATATCAAGGGTTTAAATCACTGTAATAAGTTGTAAAAAGGGTGAACTTCAAAATCCATTTAGGGTATTCCAGAAAACTTCAAACACTTGATTTTAAGCTGCGTGTGCATTTTGAATAAAATAATTTTCCTAATATGTATGCTCGCAGGGGAAAATATTTTTAGGCTGAATATCAAATCTTCATCGGATTTGGCACGTAGGAAGGATAAAGTTTGAAGATTGATAAAAATCTGACAGACTCAATTGATTATACGAAACTTCTTTTCACCGATCTTGGTCGCTTGCTAATATTGATCATTCTTGACATCATTCCAATTGTAAATCTAATCGTTGTCGGATATTTCAGTAGAGTCATAAAGGAACCTCCGGATTCCAAAGAACTCCCCCCTTTGGAGAACTATTTTGCTTTGTGGGTTCAAGGGTTAAAAATTCTCGTTGCAACTATTATATACATGATTATCCCGATTGCCTTGATCATTCCCTTCGTGGTTCTAACGGTCTTGTTATGGGTCGCCTTTCCAGGCTTGCCGGTGGTCAGCTGGCTTGTAGCCATTCCTATGTTACTAATCGGTTTGTTGCTCGCGTTTTTCGTTGCCATTATACTGGTCATTGCAATTGTTAACATGGTTAAGAAAGACAGTTTTGGTAAAGCATTTGCTATAGGAGAAATCTTGGGCATAGTTGGAAGGGTTGGTTGGGGGACGTATATTCTTTGGCTCCTAGTCCTGTTTATATGCGCTCTCATCGTCGCCGCTATAGGGAGCATCCCTGCAATTGGGTGGATTCTCTCACTTGTAATCGGTCCTATCTTCGGTGTTTTCGTTGCACGGTCAGCATCCTTAACATATTCGGAAGGAGTTACACCAGAGGCAGAGAAGCCGCCAGTCGAAAAACCTAAGGCGGTCGAGGCACCGAAGGAAACCAAGAAGGGGTTCTGCGCGGACTGCGGAGCAGAAATGGCAGCCGATGCAACTTATTGTCCAAAGTGTGGCAAAAAACAATAGGCAAACCCTTGGAATTTCTCTCTTCTTTTCTTCCTTGGTTTCATTTTAAATTTTTACAATTAACTTTTATTAAATCAGAATAGAGTTTCTTAAAGAATGATCCGCATACTTTTAGGAAAAAAAAGAAATGGGAGTTGGTTTAAACCCTTCCAGAAGCCCATAAAAATCCATTTAAACCTTTGAATGAATAATGTTTTTCATGCAACTCAAAAAGATTTATAGGTACATCGACTCCAACTACCAGAATTTCATTAAAGAACTTGTGCGTTTAGTGAATCAACCAAGCGTTTCATCTAGAAACGAGGGAATCCAAGAATGCGCCCAGATAGTAGAAGAGATGGTGAAGAAAGGTGGGTTTTCAACAGAATTTATTCAGGAAAAGAAAGGAAACCCAGTCATTTACGGAGAATTAAAGGCTAAAAAATCACAAAAGACGCTTTTGTTTTATGATCATTATGATGTTCAGCCGCCAGAACCGCTTGAAGAATGGATATGCGATCCCTTCAGTGGAGAAATAAGAGAAGGAAGAATATATGGGAGAGGGGTTTCTGATAATAAAGGAAATATTATTTCAAGGTTAAAAGCAGTTCAAGCCTTTCTGGAAGTAATTGGAGAAGCCCCAGTTAACATAAAATTCGTTATTGAAGGAGAAGAAGAGATTGGTAGCCCCAACTTACCACCTATTATTAAGAAATATAAAGACCTCTTTTCTGCTGATGCGGCAATTTGGGAATTCGGTGGAACTGACCGCCACGGACGCCCCATAGTTTACTTGGGTCTCAAAGGAGTACTCTCTGTAGAGCTAGAAGCAAAAGGAGCATCAAGGGACACTCACTCGGCAAATGCCCCATTAATCCCTAACCCAGCTTGGCGCCTTATATGGGCGCTGAATACACTGAAGAATAAAGACGAAATATTAATTGAAGGCTTTTACGACGATGTTGAAACTCCTTCGATAGAAGAAATTGAGTGCCTTAAAGATATTCCCTTCGAAGAGGAAAAGAAAGAACTAGGATTAGAAGAGTTTCTTCACAAAGTGTCGGGACTGGATGCATTGAAAGCGTTGCTGTACGAACCTACATGCACAATAAATGGGTTCCTGAGTGGATATACGGGTGCAGGGTCTAAGACAGTGTTGCCGAACAAAGCCATCGTGAAACTTGACTTTCGTCTTGTGCCTTGCCAAATGCCAGAAAAAATTTTTAGAAAACTTGTAAGGCACCTGAAAACTCATGACTTTGGAGACATCAGAGTGATCGAACATGGTTACACTGAACCTGTCAAAACATCCATTACCGATAAGTTTGTTCAAACAGTGGTAAAGACCGCAGAGAAAGTCTACAACAAAAGAGCGGTGGTATATCCAACTAGTGCTGGTTCCGGACCCATGCATCTGTTCCGAAACTGGCTTGGTTATCCAATAGTTTCGGTTGGTTGTGCACATGCAGAATCTCGAGGGCATGCACCAAACGAAAACATCACGATTAACGGTTTTGTTCAAGGAACAAAATTCATAGCTGCACTCATACAAGACTTTGCGAGTTCCTAGACTTCTCTTCCACCATTACACCTATTAGCCTCGCTCACCGCAACAGTTTGGAAACAATGGTGTTGTGAATTATATGTCACTAAAGTCGCTTCTTGATAGAATTCAGGCAGAATTAAGAGAGAAAGAAGAAGTTAAGGACGAACTTCGGCGAGACATGCGAAGGGCGACTCGCCTGTCCAAACAAGCAATTCTTTTTACTCATCAAGAACGGTTTGATGACGCAAAAGAGTTGCTACAGGAAGCAACTGAACTTTTCGCCAAGCTTGAAAAAGTCTCTGAGAATCATCCAGATCTGGTATATACGGGTATGGTCGATGCGGCATATCAAGAATACGCCGAGGCTCACACTTTCCTCACTCTAGTCAGACAAGAGCGATTCCCAGACCCTAGAAAACTCAATGTGCCCTCTATTCCTTACGTGCTTGGACTGGGAGATGTCATTGGAGAACTGAGGCGCAAATCTCTAGATCTACTACGAAAAGGAGATGTTAAAACTGCAGAGAAATTCCTAGAAACTATGGAACACATTTACGTCGAAATGACAGCTATGGGCGACGCCTACCTTCTCGTTCCAGGTCTGAGAAGAAAGTGCGATGTTGCAAGACATATTATCGAAGCAACAAGGGGGGATGTCACGATTGAAGCTCGGAGAAGTTCATTGGAATATTCTATTGAAGAACTGAAAAGAATCATTGAGAAGGAAAAGGAAGAAAGAAACTGAAATTGTAGGTTCTGTCTTTATCGGAGTTCGATCTGAGGTTGAGGACTAATCTTAGTCCAAGGTTCTCTGTGAAAAAAGCACATGCAATGCAGCGACAACTCTCTAGAAGGGTGATTGCCAAAGACAGGGTTCCTAAAAAGATCAGATACGTAGCTGGAGTAGATGTAGCGTATACAAAAGAAGTTTCTATTGGTGCCGCGACTGTTCTAGACTCAAATTCGTTGTCATTAATAGAATCACAGGTAGCATATTGTAAAACACGAGTTCCCTATATTCCAACTCTTCTTTCCTTTAGAGAAATCCCGCCAGCTTTTTCAGCTATAAAAAAATTGAAGACGCAGCCAGATGTTTTCTTGGCAGATGGCCAAGGAATAGCACATCCTTACCGCCTAGGATTCGCTGCTCATCTGGGTTTAGTAATAGATAGACCTACAATTGGAGTTGCCAAAAGTCTTCTTTGCGGAAATGTTGAATCCTTCAATAGTCGGAGATGGGTGCCCATCACTGATGGAGAAGAGGTTATTGGCGCTGCTGTTGTTAGTAAGCTTGGCCGGAAGCCGATTTATGTGAGTGTTGGGCATCAAGTTTCATTAGAGAAATCTATTCAAATTGTCATGAAATCAACGCAGGCATGCAGAATTCCAGAGCCTATCCGAAGGGCTCATATTAGAGCAAATGAAGAAAAGAGGAAAATTGCATAATAGGAAAAAATTATACAGAAAGAAAACGATAAGTGGAGAAACTAGGGGAAACCAAATTGAATCCTCAACTTAAAAACATTGTTAGCAAAATAAAGAATAAATCACTGCGTGATAAGGTTACTGAACTTCTCGAGAACCCTGTAATAGAAATTGGTGGAAAAATGTATACTGGGATGCCGCTGGAAGCTTCTCCAGCTGGCATATTTCGTCACCATAGTTATCCAGGAGGATTTATTGAACATGTTGTGGCTACAAGTGAAATTGCTCTAATCCTTTGTAATATTGTAGAGAAGGTTTATCATGGAAAAGCAGATGAGGACTTGGTACTCGCTGGAGTACTTTTGCACGACATTTTTAAGACTCTCACTTACGAAGAAGAGAATGGAACCTATAGAACAACTCCTTTAGCTGAACGCCTAGACCATTTAACACTAATCGTTTCAGAGATGGTTCACAGAAGCTTTCCTCTCAACCTTATCCACGTAGTCTGTGCACATCATGGTGGTCAAGCCGGGCCAATTTGGCCTAAAACTATTGAGGCATTAATTTGCCACTTGGCTGATGTCACAGATTCACGATTAAACGGCGAGGTGTTAAGGGCGGCAAGATATCTTTCAAGGCAAGCTACTGGTGAGGAACTACGGATCCTAAATTCGAAGGAAGCCTTCGAAATAGTTCACTCGAAGGTTGTCGAAGGATGGGGTGGAGTGGAGAAAACTGTAGAGGAAATCAAACGGAAAAGAATAGACACCCTGTGACACGCTTATCATAATCGAATTGGCTTTACTTCAAGTGTCTCTGTGTTTAGTATTGCAATAGTCGATTTTCCAGAAACGTAGCCACAAACTTCCCCCGGGTTCACAATTAGTGTTTTTCCTTTTCGGTATGTTTTTGCTTCGTGTGTGTGACCGTGCACTATAAAATCGTACCTTTCTGTATTTATTAAGGAGTTTAGCAGTTCTTCTTCTTCACCATGCAACATTGCTATTCTTAAACCGTCAACCCTAATTTCAGCGAATCTTCCACGAAGTTCTGCACCTAGTTCCTTGAATTTTCTTTGCAGCAACTCGTGATCGCCATCATTGTTGCCGAAGATGCCGATTAAAGGTGCTTTTAGGGACTTGAAACGTTGCACCGAGAACCCGGCGATGTAGTCTCCCGCATGTAACACTAAGTCAACTTTTTCCTGGTTTAGCCGTTCTACGGCTTTATCAATGAAGGGTAGGCGGTCGTGTGTATCAGCTATTAGTCCCACAATCATTTTTCATCACTTAACGTGCTAATTTCCAACGTTTTCTTTCTTTTGAAGAACCTTCCCATATTCATAACCTTTATTGAAGGCATCTAAGTTCAGTTTTTCAGTTTTTTTAGGGATGTTGTCCAGAATAGATTTTTTGATAGCCTCAACTTCTACTAGATTTGTTATTGAAGTGAAGGTACCAAGCATAACGACGTTTGCCACAATAGTATTTCCTAGTTCTTCCGCGATTTTTGTCGCAGGAATTTCGAAAACCTGGATATTCTGGGTCTCTTTTTGTTTAAGAACTAGGTCTGAATCTAAAAGAAGGATTCCTCCCATCTTTAACGTGTCTACATATTGATTATAGGCTTCTTGTGACATCACCATCAAAATATCTGGCTCTGAAACTTTCGGGAAATCGATTTCCTTATCAGAAATCACCACCTCAGATTTGCAGGCGCCCCCTCTTGACTCAGGACCGTAAGACTGTGTTTCGACAGCGTTTTTATCTCCATATATACAAGCCGCGGTTGCCAGCATCAATCCAGCCCTTATGATACCTTGTCCACCAAAACCTGCCACTCGAATTTCTAACCTCAACTATTTTTCGCCTCTAATTTTTTCTTGAATTTGGTTTATCATTTTCCGAAGAAGAGAATCATATGTCGGCTTTTCGACGTCTATAAATTCGCCAACAACTATTTTTTCTGGAGTTATTTCAGCATCAGCTGGATCAGAATAGTTTCGTATTTCAGAGGCTGTCTTAAACCAGTTCATCATTTCTATCCCTGTCGCCATCTTGTTACGTCTCCCATAAATTTCTGGGCAGGGTGTAACCACCTCTATAAAGGAGAATCCCTCTTTTTGCAACACTTTTTTAATGGATTCGGTCAGTCTTCGGACGTGAAGGGTTGTCCACCTTGCTACGTAGACAGCTCCAGAAGCAGCAGCCAAGTGAACCAAATTAAAGGGACGCTCAATATTCCCGTAAGGAGTTGTTGTAGTCCATGCATCAAGCGGGGTGGTTGGTCCATACTGACCTCCAGTCATTCCGTAATTAAAGTTGTTGGCACAAATTACCTGAATATCCACATTCCTTCTGGCAGCGTGAATAAAATGGTTGCCTCCTATTGCAAAGAGGTCGCCGTCTCCACTTATCACGACTACTTTTAACTCTGGATTGGCTAATTTTGCTCCAGTAGCAAAGGCTATAGCCCTACCATGAGTGGTATGATAAGAATCGGTGTTTGTGTAACCGGATAAACGACCTATGCACCCTATTCCAGAAACAACCACAACCTTGTTCACGTCAATTTCTATTTCTTCGAGAGCTCGTACAAAACAGTTAAGAATAATTCCGTTTCCACACCCCTCACACCAGATGTGGGGAATCATTCCTCCTCTTAAGAAACGTTCAAGAGGATGTAAATCTTCGCTCATTTATGATAGACTCCTTATTGCATCCAAAATTTCCGATGGTCTATGAGGGTCTTCACCCAATTTGGGCATAAAAGTCACAGGAGTTTCTTTTGCAACCCTTTCTACTTCTCGAACGATCTGTCCGTAATTCATTTCAGGAACCACTATTGCGTGAACTTTTTTCGCTAGTTTTGAAACTTCTTTGTCAGGAAATGGCCATAGGGTGATTAATCTAAGGAGGCCAGCTTTGATTCCCTTTTCTCTTGCTTCTCTTACGGCACTCATAGCAGATCGTGATGTAGTTCCGTAAGCAACTACTACCACTTCAGCATCTTCTAGCATATTTGCACTGACTTTCGTTATTTTCTCTGAGTTTTTACGTATCTTGTCGCATAGTCTTTGAACAAGTTTTTGTTGGGCTTTGGCGCTGTCGGTTTGGGGATGTCCAGTTTCGTCATGAGTGAGCCCTGTTGCGTAGAAGTGATATCCCGCCCCGAAAGGAGCCATTGTGGGAACTAAATCTTTGCTAGGCATAAAGGGAGCGTATTTCTCAGGCGATACTTGAGGCTTTTTTCGGTCTATGAGTTTAATTGCATTCTCAGGAGGAATCGTGACTCGTTCCCACATGTGTCCAACGATCTCATCAGCAAGGACAATCACTGGAACTCGATAGATTTCTGACAAATTGAACGCTTCAATTGTAAGGTCGAACATTTCTTGAACTGAGGAAGGGGCGAGCGCAATTATTTCATAGTCTCCGTGGGATCCCCATTTGGCTTGCATCACATCTTGTTGTCCAGGTTTTGTGGGTTGCCCAGTGCTGGGACCGCCTCTCATTACATTTACAATAACGCAAGGTGCCTCTGTCATGACTGCCAGACCGATGTTTTCTTGCATTAGGCTGAAGCCTGGACCAGAGGTTGCGGTCATAGATTTTACTCCAGCATAAGAGGCTCCAATAACAGCTGCCATGGAACCGAGTTCGTCTTCCATTTGCACGTATACTCCACCTACTTCTGGTAGGCGTCGAGCCATTCTTTCAGCAATTTCAGTGGCTGGGGTGATGGGGTAACCAGCAAAGAATCTGCATCCAGCGGCAATGGCTCCCTCAGCACATGCGATATCTCCTTGCATAAAATGTCTTCCTGTGAGAACGGTTCTCTTTTGTGTCACTCAGCAACCTCCTTTACAGTCTTTTTTAATGCTGAAAATCGCAAAGTCTGGGCAAATGGCTTCACAAAAACTGCAATGGATGCATATGGTTCCTTCTTTTACTTTAGGGGGGTGCACTCCCTTTATGTTAAATTCTTCAGACTGCTCTAGTACTTCTTTTGGGCAAAATTCTATGCAGAATCCACAGCCTTTACATCGGTCGTTTAATATGTGGACTTCACCTTTGGGGATCTTAATCTTTTCAGAATCTAATGGTTTACGCCAAAGTCTTAATGGCACAATAATCACTCAACTGTTCTTCTCGTCATTGCCTTTGACTTTTCTATCTCAACGGGGGTTACGCTGTTCACGATGCTTTGTATTTCTTTAATCTTAGACGCGAATTTCTCACCCTCCGCAGCGCTGACCCATGCTAACTGAAGGCGGTTTTTGTCTAACCCAAGTCTTTCCATTTTCTTCCATAGCTTTTCGATTCTTCTCTGGGTCTGATAGTTGGCGTTTATATAGTGACAGTCACCCAAGTGGCAACCTGATACAAGAACTGCGGCGGCTCCTCTGGCAAAGGCGTGCTCTACAAATTTTGGAGCAACTCTGCCTGAACACATAGTTCGGATTATACGAACGTTAGTCGGATACTGCATTCGGCTGACTCCCGCAAAATCTGCACCCGCATAAGAGCACCAGTTACAACAAAAAGCCACAGTCTTTTTGTCTGCATCTTGTTCTGTTGCTGCGTCAATCTGTGCAAAGATTTGTTCGTCGGTGAAATGTCGCATAGTTAACGCTTCGAAAGGACACTCAGCACTACAAGTGCCACATCCTGCACATGCCGCCTCTATAAGTTCCACTCGTTTCGCCTCTTTATCTACTGCTATGGCGTTGTAAGGGCAGACTCTGGCACACAACCCACAGACCTGGCATTTTTCAGCCAATAATGTTGGTGTGATCGCTTCAACCGTAACTTTTCCCTGTGCCATTAAGATACCGGCGCGAGCCGCGGCTGCACTTGCCTGTGTTACGCTATCCTTAATGTCTTTAGGAGATTCGGCGCAGCCTGCTAGGAACACTCCCCCTGTTGGGGTATCTACGGGGCGAAGTTTTGGATGAGCTTCCATAAAGAACCCATCAGAAGTTCTTGACAGGGTGAAGAGACGTTGAATTACTTCGCTGTCTTGTCGTGGTTCAATGCCTATGGAAAGAACGACTATTTCAGGGTTTATTTTGTACAGTTCTTTCTGTAACGTGTTTTCGCCTATCAGCCATAGGTTATGTGTTTTCCTATCTTCAATTATTTCGGCTGGTAAGCCGCGGATGAATAATACGCCCTCTTTCTTGGCTCTCTTGTATAAGTCTTCGAAACCTTTTCCGTACGCTCTTATGTCTATGTAGAAAACGTAGATTTTTGTTTCTGGCCAGTGCTCTTTTATGAGAAGACTATCCTTTATCGTGTTCATACAACATACGTTGCTACAGTAAAGGTGACCATACTTTTCGGAGCGAGATCCAACGCATTGAATAAACGCCACTGATTTCGGAATCTTCATGTCGCTCGGTCGAAGCAAATGACCACCTGAAGGGCCACCTGCATTTATCAAGCGCTCAAATTCCAAGGACGTTATCACGTTGGGAAACTTCGTGTATCCATACTCCACTAACGAGGCGGGATTGTATACGTCTGCTCCAGTGGCAACTACGATTGTGCCGACCTCTAACTCAACGGTTTCAGGTTTCATTTCAAAGTCTATTGCCTTTCTTTCACATGCTTTCAGGCATTTGTCACAAGTGATTACATTGTCTTTGTTTAGGCATAGATTTCGGTCAATGATGTAAGTGGATGGCACTGCTTGGGCAAAGGGCGTGTAGATCGCACGTCTTGTTGCCAAGCCAATGTCAAATTCGTTTGGCGCTGTTTGAGGGCATACGTCTGAGCAGTCGTTACATGCTGTGCATTCATCGGTAACATATCTTGGCTTCTTCAAAACCTTAACTTTAAAGTTTCCGATGTAGCCCTTTACCTCCTTGACTTCGCTGTTTGTTAGCAATTCAATGTTTGGATGTCTGCCAGCATCTGACATTTTTGGTGCGAGGATACAGATGGAGCAGTCCATTGTTGGAAAAGTTTTGTCTATTTGTGCCATTCTCCCTCCGATGCTTGGCTCCTTTTCCACAAGATAGACTTTGTATCCAGTATCAGCCAAGTCTAACGCTGCTTGGATACCAGCAACTCCACCGCCTATAACCAAGGCTTTTCTAAGAATTGGAACTACGCTTTCCTCTTGAGGCCCAAGAAGAGTCACCTTCGCAACTGCCATCCGAACCAAATCTTTAGCCTTTTCCGTTGCCTTTTCCTTTTCATATAGATGTACCCAACTACAGTGCTCCCGAATGTTTGCCATCTCGAAGAGGTACTTGTTTAACCCAGCCTCTTCGCAGGCTCTCCGAAAAGTAGGCTCATGGAGGCGAGGCGAGCATGAAGCTACCACCACTCGATTTAACTTGTGTTCCTTGATGTCATTTTTTATCAGTTCTTGACCTTGATCTGAACATGTGTAAAGGTTGTCTTTAGCAATCACCACATGGGGCAGGGTAGCTGCAAACTTTGCAACTTCCTCGCAGTCAACAGAACCCGCTATGTTTAGTCCACAATGGCACACGTATACGCCAATTCTAATGTCCTTGTTATGCTCAGAACCTAGATGCTGTATAGGCATTTCAGTCATTTCTTTGCCACCCCCACCACTTGTTTGATCATTCGACCAGATCTACTCTTGCTTTTTAGGTAACGATCTATGGATTCGGCAGCTCTTTTGCCAGCAACTATCGCTTCTATAACGGTCGCTGGTCCAGAAACCACATCTCCACCGGCAAATATGCCTTCTTTAGTTGTTTCCATGGTGAAGGGATAAACTGCGATTGTATTATTTTCTGTAACTTCTACTTCCTTAGGAAGGAAAGAGAGATCTGGTGTTTCACCTATAGCTATTATGAGTGTATCTAATTCTACAAGGAATTCTGAGCCTTCGACTGGTATTGGTCTTCTTCTTCCACTTTCATCAGGTTCCCCCAACTCAATACGAACACATTCTATGGCGGTTGCTCGTCCATCTCTTCCCAAAACTCGTTTAGGCGCCACCAAAAATTGAAACTTGACGCCGTCTTCTTCTGTCTCCTTTATTTTCAAAGGATTAGCTGGCATCTCCTCCTTAGACCTTCGATAAAGAATATGAACTTCTTTGGAGCCAAGTCTATAAGCAGTTCTGGCGGCGTCCATGGCAACATCTCCACCACCGACCACGACAACCTTACCTTTGAGTTCAACACACTTTCCTAAGTTAACTTCCTTCAAAAAGTCAAGGGCATAAATGACACCATCTAAATCTTCACCTTCAACCCGGAGTTTTCTGCTTTCGTGGGCTCCAGTTGCAACAAAGACTGCTTTGTATCCTTCTTGTAAGAGATCGTTAAATGCTAGATCTTTGCCAATTGTCATATCAGTTCTGAATTTTACTCCAAAACTCTTTAGACATTGGATGTCAGCGTCTAATACACGTCTTGGCAGCCGATATTCTGGGATACACTTTCTTAACATCCCACCTATCTCGGGAAAGGATTCAAAAACTGTCACAGAATACCCTTTTTTGACTAGTTCATGTGCAGCTGTTAGTCCAGCTGGACCGGAACCTACTATGGATACTTTCCCTTTTCGAGTTTTGGTTGGAGTTTTGCGTTCATGTTCATAATTTATGGTTACACGTTTGAGAAAGTTGTCCACTGTTGTTTTGTCAATTTTTGCTCTTTCGGGATGGAGGCAGACCCAACAGAAGGTTGATGGAAAGGGGATTTCTTCTTTGATTATTCTTAGAGCTTTTTCAAATCCTTGTAAATATCCTTTTTTTATAGCAATTTTCTTTAACGCCAAGAAAATCTCTGGCACCTTCAACGCTTGAGGGCATCTTCTATAACAGCGGTAGCACCAAGCGCAGAGCCAGAGTTCCTCTTCAGAAAGAACCTTTTCAGGATTGAAGAAGATTCTTTCCAAAAGAATTCGTGGGTTGTAGTTTTTTGGGAATAATTCTACCATGGGGCAGCTTGCAGTGCATTTACCGCACTCAAAACAATACTTCAGCTTCTCGACATCCAATAACTGTTTAAGAAATTCATCCGAGACCATGATTTCTTCCTCTTTCAAGGTCTACAAGCCCCTTTGCCTTCTAAAAGTAGGGGTTAGCCTTACATATAAAAGTTTACAAATGTAAAGGTTATAATTCTCTCTGGGCTTTTCGTGTAATAGAGTTAGACTTAGCAGAGGACTAGCAGATATGTTAATCGCGAAAGCTGTATATTCAGTGACATGTTAGACATAGAAAAAGGGTTGAACCATGAATGAAGTAAGAGTAGCTTTGTTTGGTGTTGGTGCAGTGGGCAGCCGCATAGCCAAATTCCTGTTAGAGAAAAAGGGAATAAAAATCGTCAGTGCCATCGATGTTGCCAAAGACAAGGTTGGAAGAGATTTAGGTGAGGTGTTAGGCATTGATAAGCGGCTTGGAATCATAGTATCTGATGATGCAGACGCTGTGCTTTCTAAGGTTAAGGCTGACATAGTGGTTCACGCAACCTCCTCCTTCCTCAAAGATGTGTACCCACAATTAGAAGGAGTCATAACACATAGAGTCAACGTAGTTTCCACTTGTGAAGAACTGTCCTATCCTTATGTCACAAATCCAGAACTAGCAAAAAAACTTGATGAACTAGCAAAAAGTCATAAGGCAACTGTTTTGGGTACAGGCATAAATCCAGGTTTCCTCATGGACACTCTGGTCATTACGCTAACAGGCGTGTGTCAAAAAGTAAACAAAATCAAGGTAACGAGACAGATGGATGCAGGTACCCGTAGAATACCCTTCCAAAAGAAGGTAGGAGCAGGGCTTACAGTTGAGGAGTTCAAAGAAAAAATTGAAAAGAAAATTATCACAGGTCACGTGGGGCTTGAACAATCTATAGCCATGATAGCCGACGCTTTGGGCTGGAAACTGGATAAGATAGAGATTGATCCAGTGGAACCTGTAATAGCCAAAAAGTATGTGGAAAGTGAAGCCGTTAAAGTCAAACCTGGACAAGCAGCTGGTCTGAGGCAAAGGGCAAGAGGAGTAAAGAAGGGAAAAGAAACGATAACACTTGATTTTCAAGCCTACATAGGAGCAGGAGAAGAATATGACTCCATTATAATCAATGGTGTTCCAAACATTAAACAAAGGATTCAGCCATGCGTCCATGGCGACATAGGCACAATAGCAATGATTGTTAACACAATTCCAAAAGTGATTAATTCTCCAGCGGGCTTGCTCACAATGAAGGACTTGCCAGTTCCATCAGCTGCCTTAGAAGATATGCGTAAATACATAGAAATGTGAAGATTCCGTGTGGTTTGTTGATAGTTGGTAAAATATCGAGTAAGCATAGATATTGGCGGAACATTCACGGATTTAGTTGCCCTAAATGAAGAAGACGGTGAAATACTAAACATAAAGGTGCCTTCAACTCCGAGGGAACCTGCAAGAGCAGTCCTCAGAACATTTCAGGAGTTTCTTAGAAAAACCAGCGATGCAGAAGTATTAGTTGCCATCCATGCTACAACCATAGCTACAAACGCTTTGCTTGGTCAACTAAACTTAGAATTACCAAAAACATCACTCGTAACAACAAAGGGTTTTCGCGATATAATCGAAATTGGCAGACAACGCCGTCACCAACTCTACAACCTTTTCATACAAAAACCACATGCACTCATCCCACGAAGACTCCGCTTTGAAGTTGAAGAACGCATAGGACCAAAGGGCGAAATTCTAACGCCCCTCAACAAGAACCAAGTTAAAAGTTTGGCACAACGACTAGAAAGAGAAAATGTCAAAGCTGTTGCTGTTGCTCTGCTTTTCTCATATATTAACCAAAAGCATGAGCGTGAAATCGGAAGAATACTGAAAAAATCGCTTCCGAAAATTCATGTTTCCCTCTCCTCAGAAACTGCACCAGAATATAGAGAGTATGAGCGAACAAGCACAGCAGTCGTAAACGCTGTTTTGATGCCAATAGTATCCAGTTACCTCAATGACTTGCAAAGAAAAATCAGGAAATTAGGAGTAAAGGCTCCACTATGTATAATGCAATCAGACGGAGGAATAGCCACAAAAAGCATCGTTTCAAAAAAGCCTGTAGGCATGGTTGAGTCCGGCCCAGCAGCAGGGGTCATAGCGTCAGCTTTTCATGGAAAACTCCTCGGAATTGAGAACATCTTAAGCTTTGATATGGGTGGAACAACAGCCAAAGCTGGAGCCATAAAAAAGGCAACACCAGAGATTTTAAGCGAATATGAAGTTGCCGGGAAAGTCCACAGTGGAAGAATAATGAAAGGAAGCGGCTACCCAATAAGATATCCTTTCATAGATTTAGCTGAATGTAGCGCTGGCGGAGGAACAGTCGCTTGGGTAGATGAAGGCAAAGCATTACAAATTGGGCCCATCAGTGCTGGAGCAGAACCAGGCCCAGCATGTTATGGTAAGGGTGGGAAACAGCCCACTGTAACAGATGCCAATATTCTGCTCGGAAGACTCAATCCCAAATATATGCTTGGAGGCAAGATGAGGATCTATCCGAAACTTTCGGAGAAGGCAATTTTAAAGGAAATTTGTGAAAAAATCCAGATAGAACTGACTGAAGCAGCATCCGGGATCATAAAGATTACAAATTCGGCAATGGCGAAGATTTTGAGAATAGTATCGGTTGAACGCGGTCACGACCCAAGAGACTTCGTCTTGATGTGTTTTGGCGGAGCAGGACCAATGCATGGTTGCGCGTTAGCCGAAGAGTTGAATAACACAAAAATAGTTATTCCCCATAATCCAGGTTTGTTCTCTGCTTACGGGTTACTGGCTGCTGATTTCAAGAATAACCTTGTAAAGGCAATCATGAAATTGATGGATGAGGTTGAAGTAAAGAAAGTTGAAACTGCTTTTGAGAAACTAGAGTCTAAGGGAACCAAGTTATTGGAAATGCAACGTGTTCAAAAAGTTAATATGCGTTTTATTCGCCAGATGGATTTGAGATATTTTGGCCAAAGCTACGAACTAGAAATTCCAACATCCAAACCATTTAACGAAAAAATTCTTGACCAAACGGTTGATATGTTCCACAAGAGGCATCTGGCAGTTTATGGTTATGCAGTAAAAGATGAACCAGTAGAATTGGTGAATGTTAGGCTCATTGCGGTTGGATTAGTCCAAAAGCCGAAACTTGTAGAAAAGCCCCTACATGGAGAAAAGCCATTGAAAGGGGCTGTGATTGCGGAACGGAAGGTCTTTTTTGAACAAGTCAATGATTTCATTCAAACTCCCATTTATAGACGAGAAAAATTGAAAGCGGGAAACATGATTGACGGTCCTGCAGTTATCGAACAATATGACGCCACAACGGTTGCTTATCCAAATTGGACAGCCTTGGTTGACACGTTTGGAAACATTGTTCTTTCAATAAAGAAGGGAGGGAATTAGATTGCCATTAGATACGATAACGGTTGCGGTTATAAAAGGAGCATTGATCTACACAGCAGAGGAAATGGGAATAGTTTTACGTAACTCCGCATACTCTCCCAACATTAAGGAGCGGATGGATTTTTCGTGCACAATTTTTGATAGTGAGAAGCGTTTGGCTGCACAAGCAGAACACATCCCCGTTCATTTGGGTTCAATGCAACTGGCCATTCAAAAAGGTCTAGAAAAGTTTAAAGGAAAACTTGAAGACGGCGATATGATACTATTCAACGACCCATACATCAGTGGAACCCACCTGCCAGACATAACACTAATCTGCCCAATCTTCTATAAAGACAAGATCATCGCATATTCAGCGAACAAGGCACATCATTCAGATGTTGGTGGGAAGGCTCCTGGAAGCATGGCTGGAGATGCCACTGAAATCTATCAAGAAGGCATCGTTATTCCGCCAGTGAAGTTTGTTAAAAAGAATGTTATCGATAAGGAAATCGTAAGTATACTGTTAAGCAATATCAGAACACCGGAAATCAGAATGGGCGATTTAAGGGCGCAAATGGCTGCAAACATTCTCGGCAAACGGCGCATTCTAGAACTCGTAGATAGGTATGGCACAGAAACTTTGCATAAAGCCATGGAAGAAATTATGAATTATTCTGAAAGGCGAATGCGAATCGAAATAAGTAGAATGCCGAAGGGAAGCTATTCAGCAGTGGATTACCTTGAAAACACGGGAACAAGCAACAAAAAAGTCAAAATACAAGTCACAATAACTGTCGAGAAAAACCGGCTGCTCATTGAATATAGCGGAACAGACAAGCAAGTAAACGGTCCAGTTAACGCTGTTTTAGGTGTAACTCTATCGGGAGTATACTATGTTCTAAGATGCTTAACAGACCCCTCCATACCAATGAATGATGGATGTTACAGACCAGTAAAAATGCATGTACCCGAAGGTACGCTGATGAACCCAACGCTGCCAGCGCCAGTGGCTGGAGGCAACGTTGAAACTTCTCAACGGAATGTAGACGTATTGTTAAAGGTCTTCGCCCAGATACTCCCAGAGAAGGTTTGTGCAGCATGCCAAGGAACAATGAACAATATTGCAGTGGGTGGAATAAACCCAGAGAATGGTAAATCTTGGACTTTTTATGAAACAATAGCTGGAGGATTCGGCGGCAGAAAAGGAATTGATGGAGTGGATGCAGTGCATTCCCACATGACAAACACGATGAACACACCCATCGAAGCCATAGAAACCGTGTATCCAATACGCTTCCTAAAGTATGAACTACGAAAGAACAGCGGAGGCCCCGGAAAATGGAGAGGCGGAGTAGGCTTAGAAAGAAGCTGGATGTTGCTAGCTCCTTCAGCAACCTTATCAGTGCTTGCTGAAAGAACAAAAATGCCGCCTTGGGGATTATACGGCGGAAAACCCGGAGCCAAAGGCGAATACTACATCATAAAGCCAAACGGAAAACGAATAAAGTTAAAATCCAAATGTACAATCAAAATGGAGAAAGGCGATGTTTTCATTGTAAGAACGCCTGGTGGAGGAGGCTACGGGAAACCGTTTGAACGAAGCCCTGAACTTGTGCATCGTGACTTACTAGATGATCTGGTTTCATTAGAAGCAGCCAAAAAAGATTATGGCGCGGTAAGAAATTCTGCTTCAGGTGAAAAATGTTGACGATTCAATCTGGAGTACATGGAAAAGGAACCTTCTCGCTCTCAAATGTATTGAAATCAGTCAAAGATAAGTCTGACTTCAATAAAGCTGGTGCTTTAGCCATATTCATGGGAGTAGTCAGAGGAGAGACCACAAAAGGTGAAAAAGTCAAAAAACTGGAATTAGAGGCATACGAGGAACAGGCGACCAAAATTATCAACAAAATTTGCAGAGATCTCAAGAAAGAAAAGGGGATCATAGACGTGCAGATCCACCATTTTCTTGGAAGTTTTGAAGTTGGTGAAGATTTGGTCTATGTCCTTGTGGCTGGGGCTCATCGTCAGAACGTGTTCCCAGTTTTGGAAAGGGCTGTGGAACGATACAAAAAGGAAGCCCCGATTTTCAAAAAGGAATACGTGATTGATAAGACAGAAATGATCAGATCATACTGGGTTAGTGAACATGAAGTGAAATGAAGATTTTCAAGACATTACAAACAGTTTTACTTGACTAACTTCCATGAAATCACCTAATGCTTCTGCTTCCCTGCGAATCTTTTCTAGGTCGCCTTTCTGAATTTTTTCAAAGGGTTTTAGCCACTGCAATGAATGTAAAGAAAGTTAGATATTGTCGTAAAACTAAACTACTTACCAAAATTAAACTAGAAACTTGAGTAACAAATTGTAATAAGGGTGATTTCATGAAGTGGGTTACTCGTGAGCACGTTCACGTAGACCGAGTTGCTTGCCCATGGCTAATCAATAGATTTGTTGATCCCAAGGCAGAATTCATTTTTGTTCCAGTAGAGAAAATAGAAGACGTTGTAAAGAAGGAAGGCGCCACACCGTTTGACGCTCCTGGAGTTGAACTTGGGCATAAAGGAGACAGATGCAGTTTTGACGCCATCATAGAAAAATACAAAATAAAAGATCCTGCTGTTCTCGAATTGGCCAAGATTGTTCGAGCTGCTGACAGTGAAAATAAGGAATTGGCACCCGAGAGTGTTGGACTAGATGCGGTTGCAACC
>Ga0209636_10001257_pt1 | contig 25308 bp, 18 predicted proteins | sample DeeMarSWOR152_54_FD_187464 | JGI IMG/M metagenome (GOLD analysis project Ga0209636, IMG submission 187464) | Marine sediment microbial communities from White Oak River estuary, North Carolina - WOR-1-52-54 (SPAdes) (version 2) | ecosystem: Environmental > Aquatic > Marine > Intertidal zone >...
CTTGAGCTGGGAGACAGAACGCGGGCGCCTCTGGCAAAACGTCAAAAAAAACCAGGCAAGAATGGGGCATTTGCCTTCGTCTCTGATGGACTAAAACTCGGCAATGCTGCTCTCAGCCCGGAGACCACGAAATCTGCTGATCTTATCATCGTTGACGAATTCGGGCCTTTAGAACTAAACGGCGACGGCTGGCGCAAAAATGTAGATTCATTATTGGCTTCGAGCAATGCGGTCATCTTACTTGTCATCCGATGCGAACTGGCCGACCAAGTTCAACAATTATATGAACACATCCCTAGCCGGAAGCTTGTCGCAACTGAGCCAAATTCCATCGACGAGGTCATCAAGATGCTCAAGAACCGCCACCAGTCACATTGAGGGATAAAATGATTAAGCTTGATGGAATGTTAATGATAGGTTCTGCCGGAATCAAGGTAGGTAAAACTGAGTTGGTCTGATGCAGTTTCGATTTGCGAATCAAACTCACTGCATCAGGTAGTCGAGCCGGAGCTTTTTCTTATTGCCAAGAGCATGTGTGAAGCGAGAAACGCAAATAGCAGATATGAATAGAGGATACACAGCACAATGGCTCATGAAGGCCTTTGGGAACAACTTGAAAAGCTTGACGGCACTAAAACAGCCCAGCGGGCAAAGTGCCAATACCGAAGCTGCCCGGAGCGCTACATCGTTACCCTGCTGAATGCCGAATATGTTGTTAATCTTTCGGAAAGGGAAATCTTTTTCATACGACAGTGTTCACCACAGGAACCAGCGGAGTTTCTTGAGCAGCTTTGCATTCTTGCGTACTTGATAAACGCTCAAGATTTGCCACTTGCCAACAAACTTGTCAGAGCGCAGGCTCTGCCGGGTGGACAGTTTTTCTTCCGTGGCCTGCACAGCCTTCCTACCGAAAAATTAGAAAAAGCCTTCGGTGACCGTCCCGAAGTTGTACATCAGATCTCAGTGCAGTTCGACGCTAAACAACGTGATTTTGGCGATGCGTCAATTGAACTGTACGTATTGCCGCGGGTGCCGCTGACGATAGTGCTTTGGCGCCGGTGCGATGAATTCGACGCCAGAGCATCAATCCTATTCGACAAAACCGCAGCCTCTCAGCTACCATTGGACGCCCTATTAGCGGCTGTTAATCTGACCGTGGAGGCATTGACAAAGGCCGCCACAGTGAGCAGATAAGCTGCTCCGTTATCGGGAAAGAGCTCTCAAGAATATACCATCTATAATGGGAGTTTCAGCGTATCTTGCCCGGCGGTCAGGCCCTTGTTATAAATGTGAACACTCGGTAAATACTGGCGTATAGATTAGCGAATCGGATAGCTTAGCACTATTAAAAAAGTTTTTTAATGCGCAGAAGAGTATTTGACAGCGAGGCAGAGAGGCATTAATATATTGAATTCTATGTTTATCCTGATTCTACACCGTTTAGATTTAGGAGCGCACGCGGCTGATATAGCAGGCCGTTATTATATTTGTAATGCAGGGCGTAAAAATAGCAATTGGTGGCAAAGGGGGAGTCGGAAAGACTACAGTTTGTGCTGTCTGGGCACAACTATTTGCTGAAAGCGGATTTGACGTTCTGGCAATCGACGCCGACCCAAATACCAACCTCGCTTCAGCTTTTGGCATACCTTCGCAGCTATGCCCGGAGCCACTTATCAAAATGAAAAAACTAATCGCCGAGCGTACCGGCACCGGAAAAGACTCTGTGGGCACATACTTTCGGCTAAATCCTAAAGTCAGCGATTTGCCGGAACAATACTGGCTTGAGGTAGGCAAGTTAAAACTGCTGGTTTTAGGGGGTATTACCCAGGCTGGGGCGGGGTGCGCCTGTCCGGAAGGAGCGTTTCTGAAGGCCCTGCTTACACATACCATTCTACAAAGGCAAGAGGTGGTATTAGTCGATTTGGCTGCGGGAGTTGAATTTATGGGCAGAGCAAGTGTTCAAGGCATCGATGCACTTGTGGTAGTTGTCGAACCAGGAGGCAGGAGCATTGAAACAGCAAACAATATGGCGAAAATGGCCAGAGAATTAGGGATCGGAGGCGTTGGAGCGATTGCCAACAAAATTACTGAAACTGTTCAAACGGATACAATAAAATCCCAATTGAAAGATATAGTTCTGCTGGGCAGTCTTCAATATAGCCGGTCTGTACAGCAGGCCGACCTCAAACGCACCCCAGCATTTGTAGCCGATACAGGATTTGTTGAGGAATTGAGAAAAGCAAAGGACCAATTGACAGACCTCATTTTTTCAAAGGTCAAAAACTGACAATTGACAACGTAAGGAATTTTTCTTATGTAAGTGCTAAACTTTAGAGTGAGGAACTTTTATGGAATCAAGACATCGCAGTACTGACAAAGCGGCACAGGAAATGATAGGTCACATGGCCGAAGCAGGCCAGCAGAACGCCTGGGACAGATTTGAAGCCCAATTGCCGCAGTGTGGCTTCGGAAGACAGGGTATTTGTTGCCGGATTTGCACGATGGGGCCATGTAGAATCTCCAGAAAAGCGTCAGTGGGTGTTTGTGGTGCTGACGCAGATACGATTGCGGCGAGAAATCTGCTGCGAATGATTGCGGCAGGTGCCGCAGCACATTCCGACCACGGCCGTGACATCGCCCATACTTTCAAGATGGCTGCTGAGGGCGACGGTTACGATTATATGATAAAGGATGAGCTGAAATTGAGAGAAGTCGCAGCGAGATACGGCATCGCAGTTGAAGGTAGGAACACGAAGCAAATCGCAACCGACCTGGCTGACGTGGTTCTCGCTGAATTCGGAAAGTCAGACGGAACACTGGTCAGCGCGGCGGCTTACCCACCACCGGCCAGGCGAAAGGTCTGGGAACAATTTGGCGTAACACCTCGGGCAATCGACCGTGAAATTGTCGAGATTATGCACAGAACACATATCGGCGTAGGTTCAGACTACAAAAATCTTGTAAAACAGGGTATTAGAGCATCCTTGTCTGATGGATGGGGCGGGTCGCTTGTAGCGACAGAACTTTCAGACATCTTATTTGGCAGTCCCTGGCCCATTCGGTTTGGGGCCAATCTTGGCGCTCTGGATGCTAAAAAGGTCAATATTATTGTGCACGGTCATGAGCCAACCTTGTCAGATATAGTCGTGGCGGTCTCACAGGAGCCCGAACTTGTCAAAATGGCCAAAGACAAAGGTGCCGAAGGCATCAACCTTGCCGGTATATGCTGCACAGCTAATGAGATACTGATGCGGCATGGAATACCGGTTGCCGGCAACTTTCTCCAACAGGAATTGGCGTTGATGACCGGTGCAGTGGATGTTATGCTGGTGGATGTGCAGTGCATTATGCCCGCGCTTGGGTCGCTGTCAAACTGCTTCCATACCAAGCTGATTACCACTTCGCCCAAGTGCAAAATTGCCGGAGCAGAGCATATTGAATTCCACGAGGATAGGGCAGCAGAAACCGCACGCCAAATCATCAAACTCGCTATTGAAAATTTCCCGAACAGAAAGGCAAAAGCCAGGATTCCAAAGCTAATGGAGCACGGGATTGCCGGATTCACAACGGAGAACATTTTTTACCATCTTGGTGGCAGATTTCGCGCCAGTTACCGCCCGCTAAATGACAATATCATCAACGGACGAATTCGCGGTGCCGCTGGAGTGGTAGGCTGCAACAATCCAAAGCAGGTGCACGATTATGGCCACCTTACATTGATAAAGCAGCTTATCAAGAACGATGTTTTAGTGGTGAGCACCGGTTGCAGCGCGATTGCAGCGGGCAAAGCAGGTCTGATGAGACCGGATGCACCAGCAAAATATTGCGGCAAAGGGCTGCACGAGGTCTGTGAGGCTGTTGGCATACCACCGGTGCTGCACGTTGGCTCTTGCGTGGATAACAGCAGGATTTTGACGATTTTGTCAAACGTGGTTGCTGAAGGTGGACTTGGCGAGGACATCTCCGAATTGCCGGTTGCTGGTGCCGCACCTGAATGGATGTCCGAAAAGGCTATTTCAATTGGAATGTATTTCGTTGCTTCAGGTGTTTATACCGTTATTGCTGAGCCCTTGCCTATTCTTGGTGCTCCGGGTTTAACACGTTATTTAACCGAAGAAATTGAGAACGATGTGGGCGGCAAATGGGCCTTTGAACGAGACCCTATCAAGGCTGCTGGTATGATGATTGAGCATATTGAGAGCAAGCGCGATGCTCTGGGAATAAACGTAGAGAAAGAACGTAAGCTTTACGATATGGCAGACCGGCGAGCATTGAGCGTGGTTTGATTATTGATAATTGACTTGAGAAGAGATACGAAAGGTTAGTATATGTCAAAAATCATCGCATCAGCGGCCATACGCGGCGCTCATAAAATAGCCAAACAGGCCGAAGATATTTTAAAGCAAGCTATCAAGGAAAAGGACAAAGATTGCAGAGTTGAGTTTCCAAACACCGGTTATTACATTCCGATTATTTACTCTATGACCGGAAAAGCGGTAGAGAAGCTTGCCGATTTCGAAGAAGTGATGAAGGAGATAAAGGCTTTGCTGCCGCCATTGGTTGACGATGACTTGTGGGTGCCTTATCTGGGCCAGGCTCTCGACGCCGGTATGGCAACGCTTTTTGCAGAAGAGATTATCGAAGCATGCAAGTACCTGATTGGGCCTAATCCTGTGGATGGCATTTGGCTGGGAGCAGCGGACGATGTAATCCTCCGCGAGCGCGGCATCCAGTTTGTTGACGGCACGGCGCCGGGATTCGCGGCGGTGGCGGGTGCCGCACCTGATGTGGAAACAGCGGTCAATATCGCCCGTAAACTGCAAGAGCGATGCCTTTACGTTTTTATGTCTGCGCACCATAACGGCACTACTTTCGCAGAGCAGCTCGTCGAAGGTGGTGTCCAGTTGGGATGGGAAACCCGCCTGGTGCCTTTCGGCCGGGAAATCACCTCAGCAATATACTCACTCGGTTTTGCAAGCCGGGCGGCGCTTAGCTTCGGTGGTGTTCAACCCGGCGATTTCAGACGCAACCTGCTCTATAACAAAAACAGAATCTTTGCCTTTGTTATGCCTCTCGGTAAGGTCACCGATGAATGGTACGCTACAGCCGCCGGTGCGATTAATTATGGTTTCCCTGTCATCGCCGATTCAGACATACCGGAGATCCTGCCTACCGGTATCTGTACGTACGAGCACGTAGTTTCCAATATTCCTCACGACCAGATCGTAGAGAAAGCTATCGAAGTTCGCGGCCTGAAGATAATAATCACGGAAATACCAATCCCGGTGGCGGTCAGTCCTGCGTTTGAAGGTGAACGTATCCGCAAGGAAGAAATGTACTGCGAGTTCGGGGGCCAGAGAACACCGGCATTTGAATGGCTTCGAATGCGCGATATCAGTGAGGTTGAAGACGGCAGCGTAGAATTAAAAGGGCCGGATGTCGATTCCCTCGAAGTTGGCGGACAGATGCCGCTCGGTATCATAGTTGAAGTTGCGGGAAGAAAAATGCAGACCGATTTCGAACCTGTGCTGGAGCGGCAGATACATACATTTATGAACGAGGCTCAGGGACTGTGGCATATGGGCCAGCGAGACATTAACTGGATACGAATCAGCAAAGACGCTGCGAAGGCAGGATTCACACTTGAACATATCGGCAAGCTGCTGCACGCAAAGTTCCATGAACAGTATTCGAGTATTATAGACAAGGTGCAGGTAAAGATATTCACAGATGAAAAGCAGGTTGCAGCGCTGCGTGAGCAGGGACGGGCTGTGTACGCCGAGCGTGATGCACGACTTGCAGGCATGCAGGATGAAGACATAGAAACGTTTTACTCCTGCACACTGTGTCAGAGCTTTGCTCCGAATCACGTCTGTGTAGTTTCGCCGGAGCGGCCTGGTTTGTGTGGCGCTTATAGTTGGCTGGACTGCAGGGCGGCATACGAGATAACTCCATCGGGGCCGAATCAGCCTATATCGAAAGGCAATTGCATCGAGCCGACCATCGGACAATGGGACAAGATAAATGCATTTGTCCTCAAGACCAGCGGTGGTAACGTCGAGAGAATGAGCCAGTATAGTATGATTACCGACCCGATGACATCGTGCGGCTGCTTCGAATGTATCGCTGCGGTTCTGCCATCAACCGGCGGCATAATGATTGTCAACAGAGAGTATGCTGAGATGACACCATGCGGGATGAAGTTTTCGACGCTTGCCGGCACGGTAGGCGGCGGACAGCAAACGCCGGGATTCATCGGTCATTCAAAACACTACATCAACTCAAAGAAATTCATAGCTGCTGAAGGTGGAATCAGGCGGATAGTATGGATGCCAACGATGCTCAAAGAAGAAATCAAGGACACTTTTATCAAAAGAGCAAATGAGCTTGAACTCGGCGGAGAAGAATTTCTCGCCAAAATCGCTGATGAGACTACAGCCACGACGGAAGAAGAGGTTTTAGAGTTTATTACCAAGGCCGGTCATCCGGCAACCACTTTGGAACCTATGTTCTAAAGACTCGGTCGCCTGTTTTATAAATTATTGCATAAGGGAAGAATATTATGGCACTGACAGGATTAGAAATATTCAAACTCTTACCAAAAACCAATTGTAAGAAGTGCGGTATGCCGACGTGTCTGGCCTTCGCTATGGCGCTTGCTCAGAAGCGTGCCAAACTTGACGACTGCCCCGACGTTTCCGAAGAGGCCAAAGAGAAGCTCTCGGCTGCCGCCGCCCCACCAATGCAAAAGGTTGTATTCGGCAAGGCAGACAATCAAGTTCAGCTCGGGCAGGAGACGGTGATGTTCCGACACGAAGAGAAATTTTACAATCCGACGGTACTGGCTGTAACTGTCTCGGACAAATTAACCAGCGAGGATTTAAAGAAACGCATCGAGTCCATAAATGCGCTACAGTTTGAGCGGGTGGGGACCAAGATCGGAGTCAAGGCCATAGCGGTTATTAACGATAGCGGCTCATCTGATTCCTTCACCCAGACCTGCGCAGCGGTAAAAGACGGCAGCGACCTTGCTCTAATCTTAGTAGCCGAATCCCCTGAGGCAATAGCCGCGGCGGTCGGGCAAGTCAAAGAAGGCACACCCCTGCTCGTTTCTGCAAAGCCCGATACGGCTGAAGCAATGGCAAAAATCGCCAAGGAAAACGGCTGCCCGCTCGCCGCACGTGCCGAATCAATCGAGTCCCTTGCCGACCTTACCGAACAAATTAAAAGTGAAGGAGTTGAAGATATTGTATTAAGCCTCGATGGGCTAAGCTCGCGGGACAAATTGTACAACCTATCAAGGGTGCGGGCCTTGGCTCTGAAAAAAATCTTCAGACCGTTAGGTTATCCGACAATATCCTTTGTTACGGATGGTGATGTAAACACGCAGGCTGCTATGGCTATAAGCCTGATTTGCAAGTATTCCGGTATCGTGGTGGTCGATACCGTCGAGCCATATGCTCTTTTGCCTATGCTCACTGCGGTGATGAATGTCTTTACCGATCCACAGAAGCCCGTCCAGGTAGAGCCGAAAGTGTATCCTATCGGCGAACCTGATGAGAATGCCCCACTGATGTTTACAACGAACTTTTCGCTTACATACTACACCGTAGAATCGGATGTCGAGGCCAGCAGAGTACCAAGCTATATCCTCGTGGTCGATACCGAAGGCACGAGTGTGCTGACAGCTTATTCAGGAGATAAACTTAACGAAAAAACAGTGGCTGATGCTATGACCAAACATAGTGTAGAAAACCTGGTTAAACACCGCAAAATAATAATCCCTGGCTATGTGGCGGTGATGAGCGGCAAACTCGAAGAGGCCACAAATTGGGACGTTATGGTGGGACCAAGAGAGTGTTCGATGCTGCCTAAATACCTCCAAGAAGTCTGGAAATAAACTGGATGCTCGATGCTCGTTGCTCGTAGAAGAAGAAAATCGAGAATGGAAGAGAGCAAGAAGAAAAAATTCATAGTCCGTTTTGAGCCAAGTGGCCTGAAAGTAGAAGTCCCCAGCGGAACGATTCTGCTTGATGCTGCTCGGAAAGCGGGTATTTATTTAAGCAGCATCTGCGGCGGAGACGGTTATTGCGGCAAATGCAAAGTAATAATCGACGAAGGACAGTTTCAAAGCAGGCCCACTTCTTTACTTACCCCCGATGAAACACGCCAGAATATTGTTCTTGCCTGCCAGACTAAAGTCCTTTCCGATTTGACTATAACTGTTCCGAGGTCTCACACCTTGGAAACAAGTCAAATACTTATGGACACCGATGCCCACAGATTCAGCGAGCTGACCGGTGAGCCTGAAGCGGGTGTATTTGAGTTTGACCCTCTTGTTCAGAAAATTTGCATTGAGATGTCGGCACCAACGGTACACGACCACACAGCAGACCATGAGCGACTGTACGTGGCTATACGTGAGCAAATCGATGCTCCCATAATGCAAACCGGCTTTCGGATTCTGCAAAATCTTTCCAGAGTGCTTATTGAGGAGGATTATAAGGTCGCGGTGACAGTAGGTCGCCGGGGCGGAACCACAGAAGTAATAGAGGTTGAGCCGACCAAGCGAGGTAAGACAAATTTCGCTGCGGCTGTTGACCTGGGCACAACCACCGTGGTAGCCCACCTAATCAATCTGACAAATGGCACCACTATAGATACGGAGGCCACATATAACAGCCAGATAAATTTTGGCGAAGACTACATTCGCAGAATCATCTATGCTGAAGAGAATAACGCTTTTGACGAGATGCAGAATCGCATCGTGAACGACGTGAACAGTCTGGTTGCGACACTTGCGGCAAGGCGCAAAATCGATTTGCAGGATATAACCACGATAATATGTGCCGGCAACACTGCAATGGTACATTTTTTACTCAATCTGGACCCAACACGAATCCGCAGAGAGCCGTACACCGCCTTAGCCAGTTTTGTGCCGCCGATTCGGGCGGCAGAGGCGGGCATCCAGATCAATAAACGCGGTTTATTATACTGCCTGCCCAGTGTGGCTGCTTATGTGGGCAGCGACATAGTCGCAGGCGTATTAACTACCCGAATTTATACCAAAAAAGGCATTTCACTTTTTATTGACATTGGAACAAATGGTGAGGTGGTCCTTGGCAACCGAGACTGGATGGTATGCGCCTCAAGTTCAGCAGGTCCTGCGTTCGAAGGAAGCGGAGTCAAGGACGGCATGAGGGCCGGAGCTGGAGCCATCGAAAAGCTGACAATTCTTAACGACGGTTCTATCGAGCTCAGGACAATCGGTAACACCCGTCCGGTCGGCATTTGTGGGTCGGGTCTTCTGGACACTCTTGCTGAATTGTTCGTAAATGGCATCATAGATCGAACAGGACGATTCAAAACAAATGGCGAGCCAAGATTGACGGAAGGTGACGAGGGCCGGCAGTTTCAATTAGTGCCGCCTGGTAACAATCACCAGGAAATAGTAATTACCCAGCCAGATATTGACAATCTGGTTCGCTCTAAAGCGGGGGTCTTTGCCGCCATCAGGGTGCTTATGGAGTCGACCCAAACAAAGCTCGAAGACCTGGATGCGATTTACCTGGCTGGGGGTTTCGGAAACTTCCTGAACATTCGGCAGGCCGTTACTATTGGAATGCTGCCCGATGTGCCACTGGAGAAGATTCAATTTGTGGGAAACACATCAATCGCAGGGGCAAAAACGGTGCTGCTGAGCCAAAAAGCTCTCAAGGCAGCCGAAAAAATCGCTAAAAGCATGACATATTTTGATTTGATGAGCCATATAGGGTATATGGATGAATTCATCAGGGCAAGCTTCCTGCCCCACACGGACTTATCGTTGTTCCCATCGGTAACAGAAAGCGTCAAGCGATAAGTGTAAATCAAAACGAAATACGAGATACGAAATATGGCAATATCTATTGCTATAAGCGGAAAAGGCGGGTCAGGTAAAACGACTCTGACAGCCATGATTATCAGGCTCCTGATGGAGCGGGCAGACAGCAGGGCCGTACTTGCGGTAGACGCTGACCCTAATTCTTGCCTGGCCCTGGCCTTAGGAGTTCAACCGGCTGGCACTATTGCGGAAATCCGCGAACAAGCCCGCGCTAAACCCCCAAGCAATGCAGGCATTGATCGGTTGCGGTCGGTCGAATACGGCATCCAGCAGGCAATTACAGAAGCAGCCGGGTTCGACCTGCTTACTATGGGCCGCCCGGAAGGCCCGAACTGCTACTGTGCGGTGAACAATATGCTGCGAAAGTTTTTACATGAACTAAGCTCACAGTACCAGTTTGTGATCATAGACAATGAGGCTGGAATGGAGCACCTCTCCCGCCGAACCACCAATAACGTTGATCTGTTGTGCATCATAGCAGAGCCAACTCCTATCGGCACCCTCACCAGCCAAAGAATTTTTGAGCTTGCCAAACAATTACCAATATCTGTAAAAAAAATCGGCGTTATATGGAACAGAGCTGAGAACATTAAAGAAATAGACGGCATAGACATCTTTGGACATATACCTTATGATAAAGCCGTCTACGACGCCTCAATGCAATCCAGGACAGTCTTTGACCTTGCGAATGATAGTCCTGCCTTTTTGGCAATGCGGAAAATACTAAAAGGTAGACTAATCGAAAAGCCCTAATAATGCCGAAAAAATAGATAGGAAGATTTTTTACGCCTATATTATTTCCCTTACTATCATGGTCAAAGGAAAATTAAGATGGATAAAGCCCAAACGAGAGTTTCTAATGAAGTAGGCCTGGAGATCGGTGCTATTTGTGGCAAATATTTTCTCAAATCGCAACACCTCCATTATGGGTATTGGACAAGCGACCTTGAAGTGGACATAGCCAATTTACACATAGCTCAGGATAACTATACTAAATTCCTGGTTTCCCATATTCCAGATGGAGTGAAAACAATTCTGGATGTTGGATGCGGCTTTGGCGAAACAACCAAGAAGCTGATTGATATGGGTTATCAGGTGGATTGTGTTTCTCCGAGCCCGTTTCTTAGTAAGAAAGCCCGTGAGCTATTGGGAAACACAAGCTATATCTTCGAATGTTTTTATGAACAGCTTGAAACAGAAAATCAATATGACCTGATTTTGTTCAGCGAAAGTTTTCAATATACCGACCCTGAAGAAGCAATCAAAAAAACGCTCAGCTTTTTAAATCAAGGTGGTTACCTGTTAATATGTGACTTTTTTAAGAAAGATACCCCATGCAAGAGTCCTCTATCGGGAGGGCATTCGCTAACGAATTTTTATAACATTGTTTCTGAATATCCGCTTGAACCTGTTACTGACTTAGACATTACCAAACAAACAGCGCCAAACTTGGATATTGCAAATAACGTGCTTAAAGAGGTCATCCAGCCTACCGTAATCCTCGCACAGCAGCTCTTGCACGATAGATATCCTCTTATGTCCAAATTTGTGGAATGGATGTACAGAAAAAGAATTGACAAGATTAATAGAAAATATTTTAACGGGGAAAAAACAGGCGAAAACTTCAGCAAATTTAAGTCTTATCGACTTCTTCTTTATAGGAAAATGAATTCAACAAAAGTTTGGCAAGCTGACTTCGCAGAAGCTTATCCGCAAACCATCCCATCCAAATTTGAGGAGAAAATTAGTGTTAGCACGCTTACGAATCTGACCTGCTCTAATAAACGATTAGACTACATACTAAGGCAGCTAAGAAGATGGCGGACTTTAGCAATATGGACAGTCTTTCTAATTCTCATTGCAGAGAATATTATCACCGCTAAAAAACCACATGAATTACTACCCCCGGAAATTTCCACCTTTGCTATTATTGGGGTTGTGCTGATTTTAAGCGGGGGGTTTCTAAGGTGTTGGGCAGGCGGATACTCTGCCAAACAGAGTTTGTGTACAAACGGGCCTTACGCAATGGTTCGGCACCCCTTATATCTCGGGTCATTGCTGGTAGTCTGCGGGATATTGCTTCAACTCAATGACTTAATGAACTGGGTCATAGTTTTGCCTATATTTGCCATATTTTATGGAGCAGCAATCATCTACGAAGAAAAGTTGTTAGAAAAGAAATTTGGCAGGCAGTGGCAGTTGTATAAGGCTAAGGTTCCGGTCATTATTCCATCACTGCGAAACTGGTCATTTACAACACAAACTCTTAAATGGAATTGGAAGGTGTGCTTGAGTACCCGTGAATCATGGATAACTCTGGTACTTGTAAGTTTGCCGTTGTTGATAGAATTAATAGTAGAAAACTTCGTATTTGAGAGTCTGCTCGGCGTCTAATAAAAACGCAATGTTGAAAAAAGCAGCATATACCGCATGCCTTTTCGCAAGCGGATTTATTCTACCATTAGCTTTAGCTGACAATAACCAAGTAAAGGAGAATCTAAGATGCCAGTTCCCGAAGTTGCAGAAAGTTTTACTAGTTCGGTAAACCGTGTTACGCTTGGCGCTACCAAAGAGGATGGTGGTACCCGGACCTGCACAGTAACCGTAGGCGGAGCTCGTAATGTTGTGTATGGCGGCTCTCCGGCCGATGCTGGCGAAAAACCGGTCATTGCTATGGATGTTCTCGACAGCAAGCCGGAAGATTGGCCCGATGCCCTGGTCGAGCCCTACAAAGATGTTCTCGACAGTCCCGGCGAATGGGCCAAAAAGTGCGTGGAGGAGTTCGGGGCTGAGTTAATTTGTGTGAAATTCGACGGCATTCACCCTGACAAGGCAGATAAAGACGCCTCTCACGCAATCAAGGTTACCGAAGAGGTGACCAAAGCGGTCGGTGTACCCCTTATACTCTGGGGCTGTGGAAATGACGAAAAGGACAATCAGGTTATGCCCAAGGTAAGCGGTGCTGCAAAAGGAGAAAAGTGTCTTATCGGGACGGTTACAGAGGACAATTACAAGTCGTTAACCGCCATCGCTTTGGCTGACGGCCATTACCTTATCACCGAAGCTCCTCTGGATATCAACATCGCCAAACAAGTCAATATTTTAGCTTCTGATATGGGCTTTCCGCTGGAGCGGATAGTAACCTTTCAGGCCACCGGAGCGCTCGGATATGGCATAGAGTATGCCTATTCAATCCAGGAGCGCCAGCGCCTGGCCGCCCTCGGCGGTGATAAAATGATGGCTATGCCGGCTATATGTGACGTAGGTTATGAATCCTGGCGGGCCAAAGAAGCAAAGCTCACCGACGCACCCGGCTGGGGAGAAGCCCAGGACCGAGGGCCGATGTGGGAAGCAGCTACCGCCATTTGTCTGCTCCAGTCTGGCGTCGATATAATTCGTATGCGTCATCCAAAAGCCGTGGCTACCGTTAAAAACTTCATCAACCAGATATGGCAAAAAAATAGCTCGTAGGGGCAGACCTGCATACCTGCCCAGCGCAACCATGTAGGGGCAGGCCTGCGTGCCTGCCCAGCGCAACCATGTAGGGGCAGGCCTGCGTGCCTGCCCAAACCTACAAACAGAAAGGAAGGAGATTATCATGATATTAATTGCGGAACGAATCAATGGGATGTTCACGAACGTTAAAGAGGCCATCGCAGGCAAAGACAAGAAAGTTATCCAGGAACTGGCCAAAAAGCAAACCGAAGCAGGTGCGACATATCTGGACGTGAACGTAGGCACTGCAGCGGCAGACCAGGAGGCAACGATGCAGTGGCTGGTTGAAACCATCCAGGAAACGTGTTCCACGCCCTTATGCCTTGATTCCCAGAAACCCAGAGTTATCGCGGCAGGATTAAAGGTCGTGAATGCTGACCATGGTGTCATCCTGAATTCGACGCCGTTGAACAGGAAAACAGATGAAGAAATAATGGACAAATACATAGAAATGGCAAACCAGGCCGGGCCAAAAGCGAGTATTATCGCGCTTACAATGGATAAAAACGGAGTCCCCCAGGATATTGATACTCGCGTAGCCATAGCTGCAGATATCGTATCAAAAGCGATGGAAAAAGGATTTGACACCCAGCGGTTGTTTATTGACACCATTGTCCTGCCGGTGAAAGTACCAGATGCCCAGGTTCAGCCCGGCAACATCTTAACTGCTATGGACCAGATAAGGTATCTATCTGACCCGCCTCCGCACATGACAATAGGCCTGTCCAACCTTTCCCAGGGAGCCACAGAAAGAAGCCTCATAAATCGTGTATTCCTGGCGATGGCTATCTCACGCGGGTTGGATTCAGCTATTGTCGATGTGCTCGACCAAAATCTAATGAATATAGTCGCTACGGCTGAGATGCTGATGAACAAACAAATATACTCTGACTCCTTTCTTAAGGTATATACCACGACAAGCAAATAGAGAGCAAATTTTGCAATAGACCAAAATACAGTAAAGAACTTTGGGTCCAGGTTCTGTCTGTTTTTTTTAAATCTGCTGCGTAGATTTCGACACGCTTAAAAAATCTTGAAAGAGTGGTTTTAATACTACTCTGGATTTTTCAGAAGCATCCTGCTATCTGCCACCACACATCCTTGTCCTTCAGGATAGATGATCAGCGGATTGATATCCAATTCTGCTATCTCAGGGTGCTCAGCGACCATCTGAGAAAGCCGAAGAATACAGTCTTTGATGCTGGCAATATCGCAAGGGGGGGCTCCACGGACCCCCGTGAGGACACGGTATGCCTTGATGGTCCGTATCATAATCTCTGCACTAATCTCCCACATGGGAGCCAGGCGGAAAGTGACATCCTTCATCGCTTCAACAAATGTCCCTCCAAGGCCGAACATACAGATTGGCCCAAACTTCGGGTCCCGGACAGCACCGAGGATGACTTCCACCCCACGCTTGGCCATCCTCTCTACGATGACACCATGGATTTTTGCTGAGGGTTCAAACTTCTTTACATTTGCAATGATCTCTTCAAACGCCCTTCGAGCCTCTTTTTTTGTCTTGATTTTCAGCTGAACGCCCCCTACATCAAATTTGTGCACTATGTCTGGAGAAGAAATCTTCATGGCCACCGGAAGCACAAACTCCTCCACTGCTGCATCCACCTGCGATAAATCTTTGACCAGAACACTCTTTAAAACAGGGAATCCGTAACACTGAAGAATCTCGTTCGCCTCTTTTTCAGACATGTAATATCTCTTCTTACCAGCAAGCTTCTTTTTTATCACCACAGTAGCAGTGTCGCGGTCCGCAGCTACCCTCCGCACCTCTCTCCTTTCGAGCCTCAGCAGGTTTCCGTAAAATGCCATGGATGCCATCGCCCTGACTGCCGACTCAGGAAAGGCATAGTTGGGGATGTCGTGCTTTTCCAGATATTGGATGCCCTGGGAAACATCGACAATTCCCATAAATGAGCAGAGCACTGGTTTATGAATATCCTTTACCACGTGCGGGACGATTTCCGCCGTCTCAAGAATATCGGTCATCGCCTGAGGAGTCAGAATCACGATGGCACCATCCACGTTCTCGTCCATGAGTATCTGGCGAATAGCAGCCTCGTAACGCTTGTGCGTTGCATCTCCAATCACATCTACCGGATTCTGGATACTGGCGGTTGGTGGAAGCTCTTGTTTCAATTTCTGTTTTGTTTCTTCCGATAGGCTGGCAATTTTCAAATTGTGCCGAATGGCGGCATCCGTAGCCATAATGCCTGGCCCTCCGGCATTGGTGACGATGGCGATACGGTTGCCCTTGGGTATAGGCTGTTTAGCGAAAGCAAGGGCACGGTTGAAAAGCTCATCGACACCCTCCACTCTCAGAATGCCGCTCTGATAAAAAATAGCATCATAGGCGGTATCGGACCCGACCAGAGAACCGGTGTGAGATGCAGCCGCACGGGCACCTTCAGCAGAACGACCAGACTTGACGGCAAGCATCGGCTTGTGGGCCTGCCATGTAATCTCCCTCGCCGTCTCAAGGAACGCCCGGCCATCGGTAATATCCTCTAAATACATAAGAATTACATCCGTATCCCGGTCATCTTTCAGATAACGCAGCAGGTCTATCTCATTTACATCGGCTTTGTTTCCGAAGCTGACGAATTTGGAGAACCCAATGTTCCTGCCTTCCGCATAATCGAGCACCGCTGTGCAAAGGGCCCCGGACTGCGAAATGAAGGCAATGTTCCCGGCTTTTGGCATCTTCGTGGCAAAACTCGCATTCATCCGGACATTTTCATTCTTGTTGATGACTCCGAGGCAGTTAGGTCCCACCAAGCGGATGTTGTATTTCGCGACCACTTCTTTTAAACGATTCTCCAGCTCTACTCCGTGGCCGCCTATCTCCTTAAATCCCGCACTAATGACAATCGCTCCCTTGACCTGCTTTTGGCCTGCTTCCTCCAATATAGAGCAAACAATCTCGGCAGGAACGATAATGACCGCTAAGTCCACCTCATCAGGAATGTCCATCAACTTTGGATAGGCCTTTACGCTCTGGACGGATTTCAACTTGGGATTGACCGGATAGACGACTCCCTGAAAACCCGTGCTGAGGATGTTGTGAAACACAGCAAGCCCTACGCTGCCAGGCCTGTTGGTCGCCCCCACCACCGCAATCGACCGGGGATTCATAATGAATTCAATGTTTTTTGTCATCGCATGCTCACCACAAGTCATCTGTAATATGGAAAATAATAATGTTTAGAAAATCAACGGTCAAGACTTTATTCAAAGGCTCAGGTAAAGTTATACAGGGCTTACCTGCTTTGAGAACGATTATAAGCCATGAAGGCAAAAAATGTTGGCTTTAATCGTTTCTATTACTGCTTCTACTGCCGGCATTACTGTTTCGCGCTGTGGCTCACTTACAACAAGCGCCCGGTCACGCAAGCCCCCTTGCCAGTCTGTACTTTCGAACATAGTACCTCCGAAAGTAGGATTGATATCCCGGTCAATGTCGGCGCCGGCAAAAATACTCCAAGCCAGAACCCAGGCTCTGACGGTGTTATCGATATTGTAGCCACCACCGCCGGTCGCAAGGATGGGTTTGTTGAAACTTAACAGATGGTCGATGATTTCAACATAAACATTATTAGTCAAATACAAATGTGCAAGAGGATCACCTGCAAGAGCATCAGCCCCTAACTCAAAAATAAAGAGGTCGGGATTATAGGCGCCAATTAATGGCAGAGCTATGGCTTTGAATGCTTTCATATACGCCTGGTCATAAGTGCCGACCGGCAGAGGGACATTTACGCAGTAGCCCTTTCCTCGCCCAGTGCCAATTTCGTCTTCGAATCCTGTTCCGGGAAACAGTACTCTGGGATTCTCGTGAAATGATATGGTCATCACGTCCGGACGGTCGTAGAATGCGTATGCAACGCCATCGCCGAAGTGCACATCCACATCGAGATATAAGACTCGTTTCCCTTGCTCGGCCAATATGATGCAGGCAAGGGCCACGTCGTTGATGTAGCAAAAGCCTGATGCGCGTTCGGGACCAGCGTGGTGAAAGCCACCTGAAGGATTGAACGCTACGTCAGCAGCGCCTGAGAGAATCAGATTTGCGCCGGTGAGTGTAGCTCCACAGGCCAAAACCGAATAGTCATACATCCCCGCAAAAACCGGACAATCCCCTGTTCCTATTCCCATATCAAGCGCTTCGGCAGTCCAACGTCCTGCCGCGGCGGTTTTTAACGCGTGCAGGTAACGGGCTGAGTGGAATTTCTTTAGTACGATTCTTTCAGCCGGCGTTGGCGGCACTTCGCTTCTGCCGTTGCCCCAGAGCAATCCCATAGAGTTTAGAATCTCCCGCGTTTTTTTGGCCCGGATTGTATTAAAGGGATGCTCCGGCGGGTATCGATACTTCTCAAGCTGCGGTGAATAAATAAAACCAGCTCTTCTCATTGCCATTTTAAATCTATCTGCTTGTTACAAACTGCGAACTATGAACTAAACACGATGAATTATAACGTCGCTGGATACTATTTCAAGCTATTGATTCATTTCGCTGAACGAGAGAGATACCATGAAATGATTATCGACCACTAACTACAAAGGGTTAAATGACAACGAACTGTTGATTTTTTGTCAAATGGTATGTTACGCTATCGATATCACCATCGAATTGAGTATTGATCATGTATCCCTGTGATAGAAAATACTCGAAATTGGTTTATTTATTGGCTGATAGCACTTTTGCATGGAACTGCTTATCACCGTTACCAGCCTGATTTCTGAATTATGACGACAGTGGTCATACCCTAACAACGAAAAAACCAAAGGCACAAAGAGCATTTTCTGCCCTTTATGAGCTTTAGCACGAACCTCTACTCCGGATTTTGCCTTGGCTTAAAATCACTACAAGTTTTATCCTCCCACATAAACACGCCATGTTCTTTCTCAACATCTACCCCGGCATTACAGCCTTTTGGTTTCATACAATCACCCCACCTTGGTGAAGAGTAACTAATACCTTTGGCCACAAAATATTCGCAATTTTTACAGATTTTCTCCATAATCTCGTTAATTTCGTTAATTAACCTTAATACCAGAGACAACCAATCTTAGCCTTATCGGACATAGACCTCTTCTATATTGGCTACCAACATCCAATATCACTTTGTCGGGCTTTTTCCCATTAAAAAACATGTTTTTTCACTTTGGTGTGACAACTATATGGCACTCTTACCTAAAATTTTTGCTAAATCGAACAAGCAGCTTTTCGAATTTACCTTTTTGGATAGAATGCATAGACAATTCTGACAAATCGAGCAGAATAGAGACTAAACTTATCTTGACCAGATACGAGTTAACTATTTTTTATTTTATCAAATCGTACGCAACGTTGTAGTCCTGACCATCGAATTCAGCGTTCACCTTATAGCCGGAGGTATAAAAATACCCACCTTCGATTCATTGGTATGTCAAACCTAAAAAGAAAACGATTTTTTACCCGATGCGGACTGTAATCGCAAAGTTCTATGATATTATTCTGTGTGCGCCTGTAACTCATTATTGGTATAATAGAACAAAAGCACTTAAAGGCTGAGCCTATGAAACAATCAGACTTAAAAGAATTGGAAGAAATCCCCGGCGTGGGCAAAAGCATCGCTCAGGATATGCGAAATATCGGCATTCATTCTGTCGGCCAGCTCGAAGGGCAGGACCCTGAGAAGCTCTATCAAAAACTCTGCGATTTTAAGGCAAGCCCGGTTGATAGGTGCATGCTCTACGTACTGCGTTGCGCGGTCTACTACGCCTCAAACACTGAACACGACCCAAGGTTATTAAAATGGTGGAATTGGAAAGACAAAGATTAAGCTATCTAAGTTCGTCATGACCCCTCACATCTTTAGCCCCGTCAAGTCCAGCTCAATCTTTTTGTTCTCTCTGATCATCTCATCCCAGGTCATAATCGCGTTTTTCTTCCCTGCCTCGCGCCCAAGGATCGTCGCAAGAGTACTGTTAACGCTCGTCTCAACCGTCGAATTATCGTATATCCCTTCCCTGATACACTTTTCAAACTTATCGAGGTTTCTTGATATCCCCGCAACGTACAGGTCCTTCACCTCTCCACCGCGGTAACCGCCCTTGTTCCCTCGCACCCATGCCTTGCCGTTGTAAGTCGTCTCCGCATAGCCGTACTCTCCATACGCAACGCAACTGCACCCAAAGCCGTGAGTGTTCCTCAGATGCTCCCCGCGGTGGTTAAGTATCAAGCCGTTCTCGAACTGGTACGTAATCGAATAAACATCGCGAGTGTCGCCGTGGTGGTTCGGATTTACCACCCTCGAACTGCCCATCGCGCTTATAGGCCGGGCCCCCGCAATCCACAGCGCCGCATCAACAGCATGAATGCCCGCATTGACGAGCATACCCCCGCCAAGGTCAATATCATTGACCCAGATAAGCTGCTGAAGTCTGCTCTCAATTGTTTTAGTCTTAGGCGGATCGGGAAAGGCTTCGTCAGTATAAATAGAACTCAACAAACCAATCTTACCAATAAGCCCCTCATTACACCGCTTCACCGTTTCAATATTGAATGGATCGGTCGGTACCTGGAAATCAACTAAGAAAACCTTCTTGTTTCTGGAAGCCTTCTTGCCCGCCTCAGCGATTGAAAGACAACCAGGCACATCCACCGCGACCGGCTTGGCAACATACACATGACATCCCCCTTCCACCGCTGCGGCGCAGTGTTCAGGGAAAAAACAAGGCGGCGTCTCCAGAAACACCGCATCTACCTTGCTGGCAATAACCTTCCTGTAACCGGAAAGCCCGGAGAATTGCCGCCCCTTGGCAACACCCAGCCGCTCACCAACACTTTGCGCAACCTTCGGAAAATAATCCGCCACCGAAACTATCTGGTAACCCTTATGATTATCGGCAATCATCCTCGAAATCAAACCCCCTCGTCCGCCAAGTCCGACACAGCCCACCTCTATTCGGCTGTTCGCCGCAAAACCCCGAACAAGCGATGGCTTCATAATTGTAAAAGCCGCCGCCGCTCCCGCCGTTCCGGCAATGAACCTCCGACGATTAAAAACACCCTCACGCCTGCTTACCCGGCTCGATTCACTTGACATTTCGCTATCCTCCCTTTGAAAATCATGTGATAATCAAAAACACTCATCCAGCACCAAAACGGCGTTAGCCGAAGCTCTTTTAGTGCTGGACCTGCTCTTTCCACATTAACCGGCAAACCCTGCAAACAACCGCCTAGCGTATTGGCAACTCCTGCGGTGAGCTTCAACGGGCCCCATCGTCTTTGGCGTACCATTTTCCACCGCCTGCTCGACCACCAGATGCGGTTTAACACCGATACTTAACAGGTACTTCGCCAATGCCGGATAGTCGATATCACCATCGCACAGAGTTTCGCTCCAGATGTTGTCGACCGATTGGCGCAGATGCAGCTCGGTAATCCGCGAACCATAAAGCTTCAGGATATCAAACAGTGCAACAGCCGAGTTACCTGCACCACGATATATCCAGTGAGCATCGAGACAGAGCGTTACATATTCAGGATCGGTTCCGACCATCATGTGATGGAACTCGCGTGCTGCGTTGCGAAGCTCAATATCATGATTGTGATATGCAAGCGTTAGCCCCATCGATTTAAGCTTCGCACCAAGCCTCTCAAGCGCTGCTGCTTGGGCCTTGAGTTGGGCATCGTCCTTGTTCTCAGGCCCTCCCCATCGGATTGGACTGGGGTTTGTAACGATGATTTGTGTGCCGATGCGTTTAGCCTTTTCACTGATTGTCAGGACTTGTTTGATACTGTTGTCGGCCTTATCCGGCTCGTGCAGGACACTGTTGACGTATAGTGATCGCATTTCCAGGCCGTGCTTCTTCAGCAAAGGTGCAAGCCGATCAATCTCCTGGGGCGAGTTGATAAGAGGTTCAAAGCCGTCGCATCCACTGGCGGCGACCTCACTCAGCCCTGAATCAAGTAACTCGTTGAAGTTACGATTCTCCCGCTGGTAGAATGTAATCCAGGGATACTGGTTACACGCCAGATGTAAGTCGCCCTGCATCCCCCCTTTCGCAGTCTTTGCCGTTCGAACACTCATTAACAACGCTCCGGTTGACAACATGACACCTTCAAGAAACTTGCGACGAGAAAGTGTATGATTCAGCATAATTTAGACTCCTATATGAAAACTCACTTCTGCCAAAAAGATATTTACCACTCAACTGCTACTTGTAAACATACTGGAAACTTTGGCCTATAATATAATTTACCTGAGAAATCGTCGCAAGTTTCTTAATTCATACCGACGATAGACCGGTGAAGCCTCCAGCAGATCTCTTATCAATGACAATACGCACGTATCCGTTAGTCATTACTCTGTTCAAGCAGCCATTTGTAGAGTTCTTCGTTTCGGTAGGTTCTGCCGCCGATGTTATGACCGACACCAGGATAAACGGTAAATCTGACATTTCCTCCACAGGCCTTAAGGTCCTCAACCATCTTCTTGACAACAGGAAATTCAACAACCGTGTCCTGATCACCATGAAAAGCCCAGATGGGTACATCCTTGATTCTGCCTATTCTCTCAGGATGGTCATACGTTCCACACACAGGCACAATCGCAGCAAATCGTTCGGGGAAATCCACAGCTACACTCCATGTGCCACGCCCACCAAGACTCACCCCCGTGACATACACTCGCCGGGCATCAACATCATATTTTAGAACCATGTCATCAATAAGGTCTACGAGTAAGTCGCTTGGCCAGGCGTCATATTCATCTGGGCATTGTGGAGTGACGACCACGAAGGGAAAATCACTCTTTATGTCTTCAACATTAGGCGGTATAGGTGTACCGATCATTGACAAATTGCGCCCCTGTAGAGAAGACGCATGTAGAACCAGTATCATAGGCCATTTCTGCTTCTTCTCGCCATATCCTTTCGGCAGATATAGCCAGTATAAGCAACTTTCACCCTTATTGACCAATCTGTCAAATGACCTCGCATGTTTTCCCGTCGGCAGAGTAGGTTTCTTGACCCCATCTTTTTTCTCAGCAAGGTAGGACACAGCAACAGTCCCATCAGGCCCTTCTTTCAGCAATTGAACCATTGTTTTCTCGACCCGCGATTCAATTAAGCTCAAACGTGGTTTCCAGACCTCTTCGGTTTCAGCTTTGCCTTGCACTACCCCGGCTTTGTTCTCAGCACGGCAATAGAATCGCTTTGCTCGACGTACGAGAATACCATCGGGGCTGACTCCTTCGGCTAAGGCAGTATACCAGCCTGTCTCTTCAGGCTTCGAGACCTCGTTGGCCCGAAAGTTAAACCAGCGGATTTGAATCGGAAATTTCCCGAGAAGCCTTTCCACATGGTACGGGTTCATCCACTGCACCTCAGGAAATGCCTCTAATTCGGATGGAAACTCATCGCTGCCGTAACCTTTAAGGCAGAGTTCAAGATCTTGGATTTGACGCAGAGCACGAACCAACGGCCGTTGTTTGACTTGAGCCAAGAACTCATCAGTGAAGACCTCAATCACAAAGGCCCAATCGCCCCATCTTTCACAGACTTTTATGAGAATGGGATTCAGCCCTTGCTTCAGCCGAAATGAGAATGTGTCTTGGCGAGGCGAGCAGGATCGTGGACCTGGATACTGATTAACCAGCTTTCCGTTAACCCATACCTTAGCATCATCATTCGAGCCCAAATAGCCCGTTACCGTCTGCTCTTTATCTGAACGAACGTAGCAGAAAGCATATGCCACTTTGTAATCTGCTCGCTTAAAGATTGTATCAAAATGAAAAACGCCGCTGGATGCCGCTTGGGCACGGTACGTTCTTGCAATCTGGCTGTTTCCCCTTTCATCTTTGAAAGGAATCTGGGTATCGGTCCTTAGTTCCGCCTTCTCTTCGCCTCCTATACTTTGAAGATAATCTGTTTGATAGCCACCGTCAGGAGAGGATAATTTGTCTCTGGGATTTGGAAACGGCCCCAAGATCAGCCAATCCCGGACAAATCCATCACTGCTCAAGATATGGATTGGCGCCTCTACGTCCCGAGTTCTGGCAAACAAGAAGGACTCAATCTGAGAACCGAAAATCATCAAAACAACCAAAATAAAACGCATTGAGATCCGATGTATCCCATCCATAATGTACCCCTTTCATCTCTTTGTATGTTGAAAAGCTTACAGCAGACTGCTGCATACACTTCCCCTGTCGACTCTTTCATTACCGACGCCTGTCAATCGAGATATTTTCGGAAATCTATTCCTTTATCCCGCTCCCCCGCCTATGAAAATGAAAACTCAATTAAACGCTTTCCACAGGCTCTATAGTACCATATCTGGATTTCGTTGCACTACCTTACTTGAGAAATCCGGATTCGAATCAAAGGTTATTTTCTAAGTCTGGGCTCATCCGGCTCGATGTGAACAGTAATATTAATCGGGCGGGTAATCTGCTCGCCCAGAGAATTCTCCAGACTTTCGGATATTTCGTGGGCGGCAGCTATACTCAAATTCGGGTCAACAAGGATGTGCAGGTCGAGAAAAACTTCTCTGCCTACCGTGCGGGTCCTGAGTTTGTGCCACTGACGTATTGAAGAGTTGGCGTTGATCACATCTCTTATGTGCTCGATCGTGTCTGAATCGACGGCACCTTCCGTCAGCTCACGCAGGGAATCGCCAATTACCCTCACTCCCACCCAGATAATCATCAGGCCGACGGCAATGGCGGCAACCTGGTCGCCATGGCCGAAACCGAACTCCAGCGATATAAACCCTATCGCAACCGCTACCGAACTTAAAGCATCGCTGCGGTGGTGCCAGGCATTGGCATAAAGTGCGGAGCTGTGAGATTGAATGGCGACTTTTTGTGTGACCCTATAGAGCCACTCTTTAGCGCCAATCGAAACTATTGCAGCTATGAGAACTCCGAACCGAGGCGTGGTAACTTGGTCTCTGGCTATAGCCATAGTGGCATAGTAAACCATTGCTCCCCCCACAAGAATTAACACCAACGCAATTAACCCGGCTGAGAAAGTCTCCGCTCGCCCGTGCCCGTAGGGGTGGCTCTGGTCAGGTTCTTTTGAACCCAGACGAAGACCCACCAGTACAGCCGCATCGGTGGCTACATCAGAAAGTGAGTGGATCCCATCAGCCACGAGTGCCAGCGAACCTGCCAGCCAACCAACAACGACCTTGACAACCGACAGAGCAATATTTACTACGATGCCAAGATAGGTAACTGATTTTATTTGCCTGCTGGCAATTTCTTGTTTTTTCTCGTGTATCACTGCATTAACCCAATACTTTGGTGCGGATTTTCAAAACCGCATCGATATATTTTTGGGCAGTGCGTTGGTCTTTTGCCTCAACGATAATCCTCATTACAGGTTCTGTATTGCTGACTCTCAAGTGCAGCCAGCCGTCGTCGAAATCAAATCGGCAGCCGTCGGTCGTGTCAAGCTTTGCATCGGCGAAGGTCTTTTTTACCGAATCCAGGATTTGCTGTGTCTGGTTTTGCTCTGCGGCGAATTTATCTTTGCTCATATAATAGCCGCCGATTTCACCAACCAATTGGCTTATCGTTTTACCTGTCTCGACCATTAATTGCAATACAAGAGCAATACCAACAAGACTGTCTCGGACCGGACCTACCCGCAAATCAATCACACCGCCGTTACCCTCACCTCCGATGACACAATCGTGTTCGAGCATCGCCGCTGCCACATTGGCCTCGCCGACAGCGGTACGGATAACCTGACCTCCGGCCTCTTCGGCGATATCATCTATCATTCTCGAAGTTGAAAGATTCGTAGCCGCTTTGCCGGTTCTTTTACTGAAAATATATTTCGCTGCCAGAGCAAGAGAATATTCTTCGCCGATGTAGTTCCCTGCATCGTCAACAATCGCCAATCTGTCGCCGTCG
>Ga0209636_10001258_pt1 | contig 25300 bp, 20 predicted proteins | sample DeeMarSWOR152_54_FD_187464 | JGI IMG/M metagenome (GOLD analysis project Ga0209636, IMG submission 187464) | Marine sediment microbial communities from White Oak River estuary, North Carolina - WOR-1-52-54 (SPAdes) (version 2) | ecosystem: Environmental > Aquatic > Marine > Intertidal zone >...
CAAGCTTTGAAGCTCCAAATTTCCTTGCAGTAATTAGGGGCAGGATATAATCAAAGGCAGTCACTACAGCGGTAACAGTACCAGCTACAATTAAAAATTTAGGAGAAAAAACTTCCCATCGATAGGCAATGGATAGTAACAACAAAGCGCAGAAGCTCAGAGGCGGGCCAGGAATGATAGGCACCATACATCCAATAATTCCGGCAAAAGTCAGCAGAATACCAAGGAAGATAAGAAAAATACTCATAATTTATTTACCAAATCCTCTCTAACTGCCAGAGTAAATTAACCACCAATAATCATAACAAAATATTGATTATTTCTCAGTAGTTATTATTGTTTACCTTTAAATAATCTTGACATAAAAGGGGTAATAGAAGATGAGGAAAATTCTGATCGTTAAACTAGTAACTTTCGCAACGGTTTTTTTATTATCAATTACCGCCATGGTGGGAGCGGAAGAGCTTGTTCTGAAACTCACAAAAACCCCCGCAACCGTTGACGGAGTTGTCACACCTGGAGAATACAGCTTTTCATACGAATATAAGCAAATAAAGCTCGATTTGAGTAAAACCAGGGATAGTCTATATGTCGCAGTTACAGCGCAGACATCTGGCTGGGTGGCAGTTGGTTTCAACTCAATGGTTATGAACAATGCAAACATTCTGATCGGATACGTTAAAGACGGAGCCCCATTGTTAGTAGAACAGCGAGGCTCTGGACACAGGCACTCTGAAAAAGCACTGGGATACGTAAAGGGCTTCGCTATGAATGAATCGGGAAAGCAGACCACTTTAGAAGTTGAATGTGATGTAACGAAAGTAATAAGGGGCGAAAAAGACAATCTGGAGATAATTCTTGCCTATGGCGGAAATGATTCACCGAGATCTTATCATAAATTGAGAACAAGTGTGAGCATAAAAGTTATTGATTGAGGGTAAAGAAGCTATTTCCTGTACTATTGGGTTGTATAAAATTAACTAAATAAAAACCCTCTTTCCCTTTGACGGCAAGAGGGTTTTTTACTGTATTAGCATGTCCTATTCTTCCCAGTGGATGCATTCAGAGGGACATGCATCAATTGCATCCTGGATCTCTTCTTCAGAAGCACCGTTTTGATCAAAAATTTCAGCAATGTTATCATCTGTCATTCTGAACACATCAGGACAACTGTCAACACATGCTCCACACCCGATGCATTCCTCAGCATCGATATAAATGTTCTTGGCCATTCATCATCTCCTTTAATTGCGAATTTTTTGGAATAATACGGCGCTGAAAAAAAAAAGTCAATATAACATTTACAATTTATCTAGAAATATTTTTAAAAGAGAAAAAATATTCCATTTTGAAAAGAAAAATATTACAGTACCAATAACGAGCGGGGTTATAATTGCCCCAATCACAGGATAGCGGAGCACAAAAGCCCCAAGCACCAGAAAAACTGTAATTACGGCGCCCACTATCAAAATACTATAAAAAAATTTTCCCAATTTCAAAAAAAAATTAATAAATGTCTTTCGATAAATACTCCTTATAACAAAAAAAAGAAAAGCACCACATAAAATTGCAATGAATAGATAGGTGTAGAGAGTTTTGCTGCTCACAGCGATCCTGTACAGCGCATAAATAAAGGCGCCAATAAGTGCCGTCACAACCACGATTAGTAGAAGAACTATAAAAAAATACTTTAAAATCTTGACCATGCCTCTTAAATGTTTTCCACTGTAGCTCATGCTTTATGAATAAACCAGTATTTACAATAAGTCAATGAAGAATCTCTTTATGTTGCCCTGATCTCTTTGTAATTTATATCCGTAGAGAGTATGGAGTGAAAAATGCGCCACCCCGGACCCCTTCAAATAATGTTTTCAGGAACCGGCTCTGATGTTGGGAAAAGTGTTGTTGCCGGAGGATTCTGCAGGATCTTATATAAAAGGGGATACAAGGTTGCTCCCTTTAAAGCACAGAACATGGCTTTAAACTCTTTCGTAACCATGGATGGAAGGGAAATGGGAAGAGCACAGGTGTTTCAGGCAGCTGCAGCTGGATTGCTCCCCGATGCCGATATGAATCCAGTCCTATTGAAACCCGCGGGTAACTGTACCGTACAGGTGATTGTACAGGGCAGGGTTTTTCGTAACGATACATTTCGTAACGATGCATATCGTAACGATACGGCAGAGGGCTACTACATTATGAAGGATATTATATTTGAACGGGTCCTTGAAAGCTATAACAGGCTGAGAAATAAATACGATGCCCTGGTGCTTGAAGGTGCGGGGAGCCTCACAGAGATTAATCTCAGAAAAAGCGATATAGTGAACATGGAAATGGCAAAAAAAGCAGGAACTCCAGTCATCGTCGTTGCAGACATTGAGAGAGGAGGAGTTTTTGCCTCCATAATCGGCACGATGAAGCTTCTCAGACGGAAAGAGAAAAAACTTGTTATCGGCTTTATTATTAACAAGTTCAGGGGGAGCATAAGTCTTTTCTCAGAAGGTATTCGAATGATTGAGAAAATGACAAAGAAACCTGTTTTCGGAGTCGTTCCCTACTTTCATGATATTCATCTTCCGGAGGAAGACAGTGTTCCTCTCTGCAGCGGCAAGAAGGGAAATGTAAAAATGGACTCTGAGGTCAAAATTGCCGTCATCCATCTTCCCTTCATTTCGAATTACACTGACTTCGATCCCTTTGAACTGGAAGAGGGTGTTTCAATCTGGTATGCTCACACCCCTGAGGAGCTTGCCCATTGCTCCATTGTGATTATCCCGGGTACAAAGAACACCATAGAAGATTTACTCTGGCTGAAGCAAAAGGGATTTGTCCCAGTTGTTGAAAACCTCGTGCATAAAGGAAAAACAATCATTGGAATCTGTGGTGGTTATCAGATGCTGGGAATGACAATTGAAGATCCCTTCGGAGTCGAATCAGACAAAAAGAAAATCAAAGGTCTCGGCTTTCTGCCCACCCATACCGTACTGGAAAAAGAGAAAAAGCTATCACAGGTAAGTGGATTTTGCTCTATTGAAGGTATAAACTCCACGGATGGCATAAAAGCTGCTGTTGAAGGATATGAAATACATATGGGAATGACAAAGACTGAGCCGGGAACCAGGCCTGCCTTTGTAATAAAGCAAAAAAACTCTACTCCTGTGGAATACTGTGACGGAGCCGTTTCATCCGATGGTCTGATCTGGGGAACATATCTCCACGGACTATTTGAAAACGACGGCTTCAGGACGCAGTTTCTTCACCTCCATGGAAGAAAAACCACTACACAGTTCTCCTATCGATCATACCTTGACACTCAATTCGATACACTTGCCCAGCTCATAGAAAAGAACGTTGATGTGGATCGTATATTAAGAATCGCGGAACGGTATAGATGACTGAAATCCTATTCTCCAGAAAAACCGGTATGAACATTTGATTAAATGAAAAGTAACTGCTCCTGAGTGCTTTAAGAATCAATCATACAATGCGGGATTATTTATCATTCAAAAACTCCATGAGCTCGTTCATTGTAGGAATGCCTTTTCTCCCCCCTATCTCACGGCATGCGAGCGCAGCGCACCCTGAAGCGTACCGCAAAATGGCATCCATCGAATAATCTCTGGAGAGAAAAAAGGAGAACGCGCCATGAAACACATCCCCTGCTCCTGTGGTGTCTGCCACTTCTACGGGAAAAGCCTCCTGAAAGTACGTTCTCCCGGTCTGGCTTTCAAGACCTATAGCTCCTTGCTCACCTAGGGTGATACAGACAAAGGGGCATGAAACCTTTTCAGATAATCGCTTCAAAACCTCTTCCATAACGCTGTTTGAGGACTTACCTGTAAACTCTAATGCAAAACTCTTTGACGCTACAATATGGGTTGCATTTTTCATGATCTCAGATGAGAGGGGTTTGATGCTTTCTGCATCAATTACCACAGGAATATTTTTTCCGTGGGCTACCCTCGAGGCAGCGAGGGAAGCCTCTTCATGGTAAAAGTCAAGCAGGAGGACTTTTGAATCTTGGATAACCCTGACATCGATATTCTCCTCTTTAAAAAGGGGAACTTCGCTTTTTGTATATAGTATAGTCCGGGAGTTGTTTTTTGTATTTATTATTATAAATGCGGAAGGATTTTTACCCTCCTCCACTTTTATATGTGAGACATCCACATTCTCCCGTTTCAGACCATTCAGTATAGAGTTTGTATTTTCATCATTCCCGATGATTCCTTGATAACATGCCTTTCCTCCCAAACGACCAACGGCAACAAGAGCAGTCGCTACATTGCCCCCACCTTGAATCTCAATGTGATTCACCTCCATTTTCTCATCCTCAGCCGGATAGCTTTCCACAACACTTAAATAATCCAGGCAGTAGGATCCAATTCCTGAAACATCGAACAATTTATACCTCCTCTGTAATTGGAAAAATGACTTTCTGTATGCCCGGGAGGAATTCCCCTTGGGCTCAAAGCCACTTTTGATTCATTAGTTCTTTTTTTCTTGACAAAAAAATAATCCAGTGTATTTTAATAGATTATAAAAAATTACAACTATTCATTCAATTAAGAAAATGAAGAAGAGAAAAATTAAAATTGTATCTAATTATAATATTGCTATTATCATAATAGTACTAATCGTATTGCTCGTATTCTTACTATAGGCAGCGGACTGGATTATGGCTAAAAACCCGCTGCCTGCAGCGGGTTTTTTTTATTATTATATGTGAGGAGGAGATATGCGAAGTGATGTAATGAAAAAAGGAATTGCCAGGGCACCACACAGGTCGCTTCTCTATGCCCTAGGTCTTACGAAGGACGAGATAGCCAAACCCATAATCGGGGTTGTAAACTCCGCAAATGAAATCATTCCTGGCCATATTCATCTAAACCTAATCGCCGAGGCTGTAAAAGCCGGTATACGAGCTGCAGGAGGAACCCCCCTAGAGTTCAGCACCATAGGAATCTGTGACGGACTCGCAATGGACCACATTGGAATGAAATATTCACTGGGGAGCAGGGAATTGATTGCCGATTCAATTGAGGCAGTCTCCATGGGAACTCCCTTTGACGGCCTTGTCATGATTCCAAACTGTGACAAGATCGTTCCCGGAATGCTCATTGCTGCGATACGCTTGAATATCCCAACTGTTGTTGTTTCCGGCGGACCTATGCTCGCAGGTGAAATGGACCATGAAAAACTGGGGCTCGATGATGTATTCGAAGCGGTAGGCCGCTATAAATCGGGAAAGATAAGTGAAGAGGAACTGGATGTCTTAGAGCGCTGTGCATGTCCAGGGGCAGGGAGTTGCTCCGGGATGTATACGGCGAATACAATGAACTGCCTTACAGAAGCATTGGGTATGGGACTTTCTGGTAACGGTACAATCCCTGCGGTTCATGCAGACCGAATCCGCCTTGCAAAAGAAGCTGGAGGTGCGGTAATGGCGTTAGTGCACAAGGGTACAAAACCGCACGATATTATGACAAGGGAGGCATTTCTCAATGCAATCACAATTGATATGGCCTTAGGAGGATCGACAAATACAGCGCTACACATTCCGGCAATAGCCTATTACGGAGAAATCGATATAACTCTTGATGACTTTGATCAGCAGAGTGAAAAAGTACCCCATCTGTGCAATCTTGCGCCCTCAGGGCCTGATCACATGGAAGACCTGCACCGGGCAGGTGGTATTCCTGCTGTAATGAATGAGCTTGCAAAAAAAGGACTTTTGTATACCAAAGTGAAGACAGTTACCGGGAAAATCCTTGGAGAAGTGATAAAAGACACTCCTGTGACAGATTACGCAGTCATCAGTTCAATTGATAAACCGCGACACCAGGGCGGTGGGCTTACCGTACTCAAGGGGAATCTTGCTCCAGAAGGATCAATAGTAAAGAGTGCCGCGGTTGTGCCGGACATGATGGTTCATGAAGGTCCCGCAAAAGTGTATGAATCGGAGGAAGAGGTAGTCGATGCAATCATGAATAACCGTATCAATGAAGGAGATGTCATTGTCATACGGTATGAAGGTCCAAAAGGGGGCCCTGGAATGCGTGAAATGCTCACTCCCACATCAGCAATTGCAGGTATGGGTCTCGATAGATCAGTGGCATTGATCACAGACGGGAGATTCTCGGGTGCTACGAGGGGGTCATCAGTGGGCCACGTTTCACCCGAGGCAGCAGCATTCGGGCCAATTGCAGCCGTAAGGGAGGGAGATAGAATAGAAATCAATATCACTGAAAAAAGATTGGCTCTTAAGATCAGTGATGATGAACTTGAAAAAAGGCTTAATGAGCTGCGGTCCAAAGGGGAAAGAAGTCCAAATATAACAAAGGGGTATATGTATCGATATTCAACAATGGTAAGCTCTGCAGCTAAGGGAGCAGTCTTTCCTCTGTGAGCAGCGGGTAGGTGCGGCACATAAGGCAGGCTGCGTGCAGGTAAAAGTAAATTAAATCGAGAGGGGCGCTTTATGAAAATGACAGGTTCAAGAGCAGTTGTCGAGATACTCCATAAGGAGAATATTTCTCAAATATTCGGTATACCCGGAGGAGTTGTAATTCCTCTCTATGATGAACTCTATAAGTATCAAAAAATTAAGCTTGTAATAACCAAGCATGAGCAGGGTGCTATCCATGCTGCCGATGGGTATGCCCGCAGCACAGGAAAAACCGGTGTATGCATTGTGACCAGCGGTCCGGGAGCAACGAACATCGTCACAGGCCTTGCAACGGCATCCATGGATTCTATCCCCGTTGTTGCCCTCACAGGGCAGGTCCCAACATCCATTATAGGAAACGATGCCTTCCAGGAAGCCGATATAACTGGAATCACAAGGCCTGTGACGAAACACAACTTCATCGTTAAGAACCTTGAAGAGCTTCCCATAATAATGAAAAAAGCATTTTATATTGCACGCACGGGAAGGCCAGGCCCTGTGCTTGTTGACTTACCAAGGGATATACTTACTGCAGATATAGATTTCGAATACCCCGAAAAGGTAACTATCCTGGGATACAATCCAACAATTAAAGGAAACTCCAGACAGATAAAACGGGTAATGGAAACTATTAATAACTCAAAGCGACCCCTCATATACGCAGGAGGCGGGGTAATTGCATCAGGGGCTTCAGAAGAGCTGCGCAAGTTCGTAAAAATCACCGGTATTCCAGTCACCCTCACTCTGATGGGTTTGGGCGCCTTTCCAGGAACAGACCCGGAATTTCTCGGCATGCTTGGAATGCACGGAACAAAAACGGCAAACTATGCAGTGGACAGGTGTGATCTGCTTATCGCGATAGGATCGCGATTTGACGATAGAATCACCGGTAAGTTATCGATGTTTGCACCCCATGCGAAGTTCATCCATATTGATATAGATCCTGCATCAATTAGTAAAAACGTTGTCATCGATGTCCCTGTGGTGGGAGATGCCAAGCATATTTTACGTGAAATGATCGAGATAGCAGAAAGGCTCAACATAGGAGAATGGCTCAAAGAAATTGATCAGTGGAAGAAAGATCACCCATTAACCTATGAGGACGATGATGTCCTTCGGCCACAATACGTGGTTGAGCAGATATATAAAGTTACCCATGGAGACGCAATCATCACCACCGAAGTGGGACAGAATCAGATGTGGACAGCACAATTCTACAAGTTTGACAGGCCGCGACAGTTGATCACATCAGGCGGACTCGGTACAATGGGATATGGATTGCCCGCCGCAATAGGGGCGCAGTTTGCGCATCCAGAGGCAACCGTATTCGACATTGCTGGAGACGGGAGCATACAGATGAACATTCAGGAAATGGCCACCATCAGCCAGCACGAGCTTCCGATTAATATTGCGATTCTCAACAATGGTTACCTTGGAATGGTGCGGCAGTGGCAGGAATTCTTCTTTGACAAGCGGTATGCCGCTACCTGTCTCAGAAGAGATGGCCGGTGTCCTGGAGTATGTAATGACCCAGGAAAAAACTGTCCGCCTTATATTCCAGATTTTGTCAAGCTCGCTGAAGCCTACTTCGCAATCGGTATGAGAGTAGAAAAGAAAAGCGATGTTGAAGGCGCGCTTCGCGAGGCTGTAAAATCTAAAAAACCTTTTCTCATGGATTTTATTGTAAATCCCGAAGAAAATGTTACACCCATGGTGCCTGCTGGGGCACCCTTGCACAGGATGATAAGTAGCAGGGAGGATGCTCAGAACTACCTTCTTGCTTGATCAAACCGTTAATCTTCAACGAAGGGGGGTAAAATGGAGAGGGAGCATACAATTGCCATTCTGGTTGAGAACAAGAGTGGTGTGCTTGCGCATATTGCAGGACTTTTCAGCGGAAGGGGATTTAACATTAAAGAGCTTTCCGTTGGTGAAACAGAGAATCCTGAATACTCAAGAATGACTATTGTGGTAAAGGGCGATGATCAGATTGTGGAGCAGATAAAAAAACAACTCAACAAGTTCATTGATGTCATTAAAATAATCGATCTTACCAATATACCTTCCGTTCACAGAGAAATCATTCTCATCAAAGTGAAGGCGAACCAGAGTAGGCGACAGGAAATATTTCAGATCGCTGAAGTTTTCAAAGGGAAGATTGTAGATATTTCTCATAACTCTCTCACAATTGAGGTTACAGGTATCACAGAGAAAATCGAAGCGCTCATATCGATCTTAAAGCCCTATGGAATACAGGAAATTGCGCGCACTGGTCGGGTATCCATTAGCAGAGGCATCAGCCGGTCAGGAGGTACGTCAAATGGATAAAGTATACATATTCGACACGACCTTGCGAGATGGCGAACAGTCCCCGGGTGCAAGCATGTCAATCGAACAGAAAATAGAAGTGGCCAAACTACTTGCGAACACAGGAGTGAACATTATTGAAGCTGGTTTTCCCATCTCATCGCCAAAGCAGTACGAGGGAGTGAAGCGCATTGCAGAAACAGTAGAGGGTTCTGTGATTGCAGGCCTCGCGAGAACCCTTGAAAAAGACATTACTACATGCTATGAGGCGGTAAAATCTGCCTCACACAAAAGGATCCACACTTTCATTGCAACTTCCGATATCCACATGACATACAAACTGAAAAAAACAAAGAACGAGGTGCTTAAACTGGCGATTCAGGCTGTGGGCCTTGCCAAATCTATGGTTGACGATGTGGAGTTTTCTGCTGAAGATGCGACACGGAGTGACTGGGCATTTCTGGCAGATGTGTACAGCGCGGTCATTGAAGCAGGCGCAACAACAATAAACGTCCCAGATACTGTTGGGTACACCACACCCGATGAGTTTGCAGAGCTTATTAGGTACCTTTTGAATAACGTGAAGGGAATAAAAAACGTAATCATAAGCGTGCACTGCCATAACGACCTCGGGCTTGCAACAGCAAACACTTTGAGTGCTTTGAAAACGGGAGCCCGCCAGGTGGAAGTATCTGTAAACGGAATCGGCGAGAGAGCGGGCAATGCTTCCTTAGAAGAAATTGTGATGTCCCTGCGAACACGAAAAGACATCTTCAAGCTGGACTGTGACATACACACTGAAAACATATACCATCTGAGTAAAACCATAGTGTATTTTACCGGCATACCTGTACAGCCAAACAAGGCCATCGTGGGAGAAAACGCCTTCGCCCATGAAGCGGGAATTCATCAGGACGGGATGATTAAACACCGCATGACCTATGAGATAATGACCCCACAGTCGATTGGAAGACAGAAATCGCTTCTGGTACTGGGGAGACACTCCGGAAAGCACGGACTAAAACAGAAGCTTGTTGAGCTCGGATATACTGTCAAAGAGGAGGACTTTAAAAGAGTTTACGACAGATTCGTTGAAGTGGCTGATAAAAAGAAGGAAGTGTTTGACGAAGACCTGCATGCAATCTTAGAAGAAGAATTAAATATCATTCCTGAAGTTTTTTCTCTCGTTTATTTCAGCGTCGTTACGGGAAATAAGGTAATACCCACCGCAACTGTAAAGATGCGTAAAAAATCACAGGAGCTACAGGAAGCAGCCACAGGCGATGGACCGGTTGATGCGGTTTACAGGGCAATTGAAAAAATCACGGATACACCTGTGAAATTGATTAACTATTCAATTAACGCAGTAACCCATGGTAAAGATGCACTGGGAGGCGTTACCATCTCTGTGGAACGCAACGGTAAGGTCTACCGCGGATATGGAGTCGCGACTGATGTGATCGAGGCGTCTGCCCATGCCCTCCTCAATGCTATAAACAAAATACTCAACAACAATATTGAGTAGTTTGCCGTGGGATGACTACAGAGAGGAAGAAAATGGTAAAGATTTTTGATACCACTTTACGGGATGGAAGTCAGGGAGAAGGTGTTTCCTTTTCCAGTGAAGATAAAATAAAAGTTACAAAAGCTCTTGATGATTTCGGTGTGCACTACATAGAAGGTGGATGGCCTGGATCAAATCCTAAAGATATTGCCTTCTTCCAAAAAATAAAGAAGGCACAGCTCAAGAATGCCAAGATAACCGCTTTCGGGAGTACAAGACGAATGCGGAAACATCCGGATGAAGACGAAAATCTTCAGGCTATCGTAGAGACCGGTGCACCTGTTGCGACTATATTCGGAAAATCATGGGAGTTACATCTAACGGATGCCCTTCGCGTCACCCTACATGGAAATCTTCAAATGATAGAGGACAGCATCGCATACCTCAAGTCAAAGGGGCTTGAAGTCATATACGATGCCGAACACTTTTTCGACGGTTATAGAACCAACTCCACATATGCACTCAGCACTCTGGAAGCTGCACAAGGAGGTGGGGCTGATACCATAGTGCTGTGTGATACAAACGGAGGTGCCCTTCCCCATGAAATTGAACCCATTATGAAGGAAGCCCAACGTAAGATATCGGTTCCACTGGGAATACACGCTCACAATGATTCGGATGTGGCGGTCGCCCTGTCAATTGAAGCGGTTAAACATGGAGCAACGCATGTACAGGGCACAATCAATGGCTATGGTGAGCGCTGTGGGAATGCCAATCTCTGTTCCATCATTCCCATACTGAAACTCAAAATGGAGGTCGACTGTATTCCCGATGATAACGTAAAAAAACTCTCAGAGCTCTCCCGGTATGTGAGTGAGCTTGCAAACATGTCTCATACAGCAAACCAACCCTTTGTGGGGGAAAGTGCCTTTGCCCATAAGGGAGGCATTCATGTGCATGCTGTCATGAAAAACCCTAAGACCTATGAGCATATAGATCCGGGGCTTGTCGGCAACATACGGAGAGTGCTGGTATCGGACCTCTCAGGAAAAAGCAACGTTTACTACAAGGCTTCCCAGTTTGGAATTGATTTAAGCGACCTTGATGATCACTCTAAAAAAACCGTCGAAATCCTTAAAAAGCTTAAAGAGCTTGAGGATTCCGGCTATCAGTTTGAAGGAGCAGAAGGGTCTTTTGAAATTCTCATGAAAAAATTGATCAAACAGTTCAACGATTACTTCTCCCTCGAGGGATTCAGGGTGATAACTGAAAAAAGAGGGCCCAATCAGGAGGTGCTATCAGAAGCAACGATAAAAGTAACGGTGGAGGGAGAAAAAGAGCTCACCGCAAGTGAAGGTGTGGGGCCCGTGAACGCGCTTGACAGGGCGCTTCGGAAAGCCCTCCTCAGGTTTTATCCCACTCTCAAAGAGATGAAGCTCGTGGATTACAAGGTCCGGGTACTTCAAACGGATATGGCAACAGAGGCCTCAGTGCGGGTTCTCATCCAGAGCAGCGACGGTATTGAAACATGGGGAACTGTGGGAGTCTCTAAGAACGTCATGGAAGCGAGCTGGATTGCCCTTGTTGACTCAATATCCTACAAGCTCATGAAAGACGAACGGGCTGGAAGAAAGCTAAGAGAATAATCATATCTTTATTAATTCCATATCCGAAGAGTATCTCTTTCTAACCAACCGAGGTACTATCATCAATAAAAATCCTCATTTATTCGCACACCTGTAATTACAATATTGAAAAAATCAAGCAAAACAAAGTTGTATTTTTTTTTACAATATAACATTTTTATCCATATTTTTTAAAAAATAAATAAAAAAAATTACAATTTTTTATACCGAAACGTTGAAATCCTCACATTACGTGCTATATTGTTGAATACTCGAATAATATCAGCGAAAGTCTACGTTTCCTTCTCAGTATGTACTAATTCGGGTAAGTGTATAATGCCTCTATTGAAATTGCTAAAACGCATATTATATCAATTATACAAAGGCATCCGGACAAAGTGGCTTTAGACAAAGATCCTGGGTAAAAATTTCCTGGGGAAATGTTTCCCTTGGAAATATTTCCCCAGGTTACAGTTTTTTAATGGATGTTCTGTACATGAATTTTAAAGTCTATAAAATATTTTTTATTTTAATAGTAAGCGTACCGCTGATTTTGTTTAAAACCGGATGTACCTCGCGGGTTGATTTTTTAAGTTTAGTTGAGAATGCAAGTGTTCCCGACATCAATATAAAAATAGGAATTGACTATAACCTTCCAAATGGAACCGGTTCTTACGGCTTTGGAACAATAGAGGTTGATCAAAGTAAAACTACTACATTTATCATCGAGAATACCGGACCCATGCCTCTCACAATCTCCAAGATTTCTCTTACTTCCGTCGATGGTAGTGGCTTTACAATAAATTATTCATCTACTGGATCCATAATAGAGGCTAAAAGCAGTAAAAGCTTTACCATAACATTTAACCCTTCCTATGAGGGATATAAATCAGCAACAGTTCTGGTGGTGAGTGATGACCCAGATGAAGAGCAGTACACTTTTACAGTTGAAGGGTATGGATCACCAATACCGGTGCCCAATATTTCAATAGAGAAGGACGAAACAAATATTCCCAATGGCTCGATGGGACATGACTTTGGAACCGTATTGCTCGGTGACTCAAGTGTAGGGATCTCATTTACCATAGAAAATACCGGTACAGCTGACTTAGTAGTTGATGGTATAACAATTAGTCTTTCAGATTACAGCATCGATGATTTTTCAATGCTGTATATTATCCCGCCTGGGGGAAGCACATCATTCGTCGTCACTTTTTCTCCTATCGATCAAGGCCAGAGAACAGCAACAGTAACCATAGAAAATAATGATGTCGATAATGATCCTTATACTTTTACGGTTACGGGTTTCAGCGAACCCAAAGTTCCTGATATCTATATTACAAAAGGCCTCAATGAGATCCCCCATGGAACGGTTGGTCATGATTTCGGAACTGTAATGGTTGGCGATGTAAGTGTTCCGCTTGAGGTAATAATCAGAAACAGGGGTACTGAAGTTCTTCACATAACAGAAATATCTTCTTCAAATCCCACTCAATTTGCTGTTGATACAACCGCAACATTATTTACCCTTCCACCTGGTGATACCCAAAGTACGGTGTTTATCGTAACTTTTGAACCTGTTGAACCTGACGGTGTTAAATCAGCAGATATTATTATATCAAGTGATGATCCTGATACGGATGAATATAGATTCACGGTAGTCGGATATGCATCTCCCATTCCCATACCTGACATCAATGTGAGAAGAGGAGCAGTGAATATTCCTGCGGGAACTCTCGGGTATGATTTTGGATCAGTAGAGATCGGTGATACGAGTACACCGATTACATTTACTATCGCAAACAGCGGAGAAGCCGATCTCACAGTAACAGGCATCTCCTCATCCTCCGGTGATTTTAACATCCCCAGTGCTCCATCCTTACCCTGCGATATATCGGCAAATGGATCTGAAGCATTTAGTGTTACTTTCACACCAAGTAGTATGGGTCTCAGCTCTGCTGCAATAACCATTATGAACAATGATCCCGATGAGAATATATTTACCTTCTATGTTGAGGGTGAAGCTGCACTACCTGATATGCGAATAATGAAGGAAACTACCCCCATTGCCAATGGGGAATCCGATGCGCATGATTTCGGTACTGTACTGGTTGGTAATTCCAGCACACCTAAACAGTTTACAATAGAAAACAACGGTGATGCAGATCTGATAATAAACAGCATTTACTTTAGTTCTGGCGACATATCTGACTTCAGTTATGACGATTCCACGATGTTTTATACTGTGCCGCCTGAAGGAAATACTTCATTCAGTATCACATTCTCACCTATCACTACAGGTCATAGATCAGTAACAATCTCTATTGAGAACAATGATCCTGTCAAAAATCCCTACACTTTTACGGTGGAAGGAAATGGAGAACCCAAGGTTCCTGACATTCATGTGAGGCAGGGAACGACAAACTTCCCATCCGGTTCAACCTACGACTTCGGCGTTGTACTGATAGGTTCCACTTCATCAGTACAGTTTACAATAACGAATTACGGTACGGGAGACCTGACTGTAAATGACATCTCATCATCTTCCGGGGAGTTTTTTATCAGCAGCGCTCCATCTATACCATTTATAGTGTCTCCGGGAAGCAATAGATATTTTACCGTAGAGTTTTCTCCATCCTCAGCAGGAGACAAATTGACAACCATTACATTGATGAGTGATGATCCAGATGGCTCGGAGAATCCCTATACCATTACAGTCCAGGGATATGGAGAAACACCGGTTTCAAATATTAATGTGAGACAGGAGCTCACCCCTCTGCTAAACGGCTCAGGAATATACTTTTTTGGCCATGTGCAGGAGTTTGATTCAAGGACAGAAACATTTACCATCGAAAATAATGGTACGGCTTCTCTTATCATCAGCGGAATTTTACTCACTGATGGACATACAGACCAATTTGTGATTGATTATTCAATCCCACCCATCAGTCCAGGCAGTTCAGACTCATTCACAGTCACTTTCGCGCCAACCTATCAAGGAGACAAATGGGCAGAGGTAACTATCGTTAGTAACGATCCCGATGATGACCTGTATACCTTCAGAGTTGAAGGAATGGTAGGATTACCACCGGTCGTTGACATAGAGGTACGGGAGGGGGCTACATACTACCCTGATGGCTCAACTTATAACAGTTTTGGCACTATATCCGTTGGATCAAGCAGTACTCCTGCAGTATTCACAATATGGAATAATGGTCCAGATGACCTTGTGATCCCGAGCATTGTCATAACCGAAGGAAATGTAGAGGACTTTGAACTTGATCTGAACTCAACAGACTTGAATACCCCTATTCTTCCTGGTTGGAGCACAACTTTCACCGTTATATTTGCTCCCCAAAGTTCGGGGAATAAATGGTTAGAAATCGATATAAATTACAATGACCCAAATGCAACTCCCTATACACTGCGACTTGAAGGCACGGGAGAAGATTAAATCTATTATGGACACCCTTTTATGTACTAAACAGAAATGTTGGAGGTAGTACAATGATAAAAAAGATATTTATTATTATTTTATGCGTGGTTACACTCACTTTTTCCACAGCCATTACCGGTTTGTGTGCATCTTATAACGTGGTGGAATATGAGGATAACTTGCTGGCGAATTATTCGGTTTGTGCTATGGATAACGTACGGATATTGGGAAACACAATTATAAATAGCGGGGATGTCGGAGTATCAGGCACAGTAATGATGTGCCAGCTTGATTCTGAAGCGGAATTGCCTGTACAGAAAAAAGTATACATCGATCATGATGTGTACTTTGAGCATGATACATCAATTTATGGTGAATATATCGAAATTAAAAGCGGTGCATCGGTAGACAATGTTTATTACAATGAACTATTAAATGAGGGTGAAATCAGGGGAGAAGAAGGTTTATTTGCAGAACAAGCCCCATCTATAATATTTCCGGACTTACCTGAAGCACAGCCCGGAACTGAAAACATTACTATTTACCCAGGAGAAAACCTTGTCCTCGAACCGGGTAACTACGGAGATATAAGGGTAAAAACATACGGAACTCTTATCCTCACCGGCGGAACCTATCATATGGAAAATCTGGATCTCGGCTATTACAACACAAAAATTCTTATTTTGGGACCAACTGAGATCGTCATTAACAACCAGCTCAATTCCTTTCTAAAGAGTTACATTGGCCCGGACAAAGAATGTGATATAAGTGCAAGAGATATATGTATCTACGTGGGCGGTGAGAACGGTGGCGGTAGATATTTTAAATATTTTAAAGACTTTCCAAAAGCAGTACAAATAGGAAGATACAGTGATATTTCTGCAAACATCTATGCACCAAACGGTACGATCTGGGTCCAAAGAAGTTGTACGGTAAAAGGTGCCTTTATAGGCAAAGATGTTCTTATAGGATACGGTGTAAAAATTACCCTGGATTCAGCCAAACCTCCTCACACCATTACGTATTTTGCAGATCCCAACCTTGAAGCGGCAGTACGTGATGCTATTGACAAACCTCAAGGAGATATATACACATCAGATCTCGAAAGATTGGAAGCTTTGAATGCGAGCGGGAGGGAAATTGAAGAGCTCACAGGAATCGAAGATTGCATAAACCTTACAAACCTTGTGCTGAGTTACAACAATATCACCGATATTTCACCCCTCGCTGGTCTGCTCAATCTCGTTTCTCTTAACCTTAATGAAAACAACATCAACGATTTGACTCCGCTCGCAGGTTTAAATAACCTTACCCGTCTTTACCTGGGCAACAATAACATTTCCGATGAAACCTTATATCATTTGAGCGGCTTGACTATCCTTACAACTCTGGTTCTTGATTATAACAGTATAACTGACATTACACCCCTGGAGAACCTTTCAAATCTCACGTGCCTGGTTATGAATGACAATTATATTGATGACATCACACCTCTCGAAGATATGACCGGTCTTATCGTCCTTTACCTTTATAACAACAATATTATTGATTTGACATCTCTTGAAAACCTCACTGAGCTCACAACTCTTTACCTTTACGATAACAGCATCAGCGATGTAAAACCCCTTTCAGGTTTGATAAATCTCACAAGCCTTGTCCTGGATTATAACCAAATCGAAGATATTAGCCCTCTCGCGAATCTAAAAAATCTCTCAACACTCTATCTGAATGAAAACAATATCAGTGACATTTTTCCACTAAGAGGATTGGAAAAGCTTACCACACTTATTTTAGATACAAACAGGATCCTTGATATCACACCTCTTGCTGGACTGAAGTATGTTTCATATCTCAACCTGGGAGTGAATAATATAATCGATATTACACCTTTAGAGGGATTGACAAACCTCTCTATTCTTTACCTTCATAACAACAACATCAGTAAGATAGAGGCTTTAATTAATAACTGTGACGCCGGTGGTCTTGGAGAGGGTGATGTAATATATCTTAATTATAATCCCCTTGATGATGAAGGGGTACAAGAGGGCATATCCTACCTCAGTGATAACGGAGTTATTATGTACTGGTGATCGCTGTCATTTACATTACTTGAGCAGATCTTTGTATAACCAGTTTGCCATACCTCCTTCAATGTTGTAAACACGTGAAAACCCCTTGTCCAGCAGAAACCGAAGAGCATCGACTCCGATGGTTCCATCCTCGCTTATAATATAGATATCCCTATCCATGGGAAAGGATTCAAAGCGCTCCATGAATGAACCATCTGCCCACGGATAATTTCCTGCACCAGTAATGTGCCCCTTGGCATACTTATCGCTTCCCCTTATATCGTAGAGCTCAAAGTCAGAATCGCCGTTTCTGATTTTATACATTACCTCTTCAGGCATTACGATAAACTCATTAAATTCCATTTCATTTGAAAAATCATATACGTTCACTGCCTGAGCAAGCATCAGGGAAGGTAAGGAAAATAGAAGGATAAAAATTACGGAGGTTACTCTATGCATATTGGATTTATCAGCACATCATAACTATACATCGTAATGTTTTGCAAAGGCCCCTGAATATCTCTTAATCCATTCCTTTGCCACGCTGCCGAAGTCGAGCTTTACATTATATCTTCTTTCCATCCGATTCTTAAACACTTCGATCCTCACGACCTGTTCCATCATTCGCATTTTAAGCATCTCATTTGGATTATGAAAGGTAACAGCTATACTGTACGTTCGAGAACCGGAGTTTTCCTCGCACCTGATCACTTTTCCATCCAGTGCAAAGGTTCTCTTTTCGATCTTCAGCTCCATTTCTACTTCTGAACCAACCGGAATCTCCTGATCACAGATAAAGAGAAGACCCCCTGCCCCGATATTCTCCGATTCGGAGGTGAGCTCTTTTTCCTGACCACCCGGATGTATAACCTTTGTTTTGAACGGATAGTTCAATGGATGACGGATGAACTTCCTTCTCTCGTATTCCATTATGCATCTCCCAGCACCAGGCCACCTGCAATCAATAACGAAGACAATAGAAACACTCTATTCCCTATATCGTCCTTTTCTTCGCGACAATTACCCTCCAATATAGCACAATTGATCAGAAATATCAGCAGTCACTATTTCTCCGGCAATAGGTAAGTATAATTTTTCCCCTCTGCAAGCTCTCTGAACTGTCCTGTGAGCTCCTGAATGTCCAAAACCCTTCTAAAGGTACCCCCAGTAATTTCTGCTATCCTTCTCAAAAGCCCCTCATCATAACCCATAAAATCGAAGGGCGAGCCCACACCAACAGTATCAATAACAATGTGTTTCGAAGCAGCTGTCTTCGCAAGATTAATAATCGCAAGCCTGCCTGTAGTAGTGGGAATGCCATCGGTGAGCAATACAATCCGCTTAGCACCCCCTGCGAGGGAGAGCACGTCGATTGAAAGATTCATCCCTTCATACATTGCAGTTGCACCACTGGGAATCAATGTATCAACCCTACTTTCCAGATATTCATAATTCGTAGTAGGTCTCTCCACAATGGTGGCGAACTGACCAAAACTGATGATACCGATTTTATCATCCTGTCCCATGAGAAATTTGTTTCTAATAAACTCTCTCACTGCATTTTTCGTGGCATCTATCTTTACGATGCCAGAGATATAGTCGCCCATACTTCCGGAGGTATCAATGAGGAGCATGAGTGTTTCAGGGGGAATAATGTCAATGTCTTCACCCACATTAACCGTAAGAATGTCCCTCGCTGTTTTATTGAGTCTGCATACCTCCTCATTTCCGTCAGCCGCACTCGATATATCGACTTTTGCCTTTACGAGACTTCCACCTTTCTTTAAAACAACGGTATCTCCCTTGTTCAGCCCATATTTTTCTCTCATAAATTTCGTTAGCCTGATGATCGGTTCCAGCATATCCCTATCGCCCTTGAAACCCTCCAAAACCTTAATGCTGGGATTGAGAAAAATATCTGTGGGAAGGTTCTTGGCCTCCTGTTCGTCTTTCTTTTTAAAAATTCCCATTGGCTATTCCCTGTGATTTTCTGGGCACATTCTTATAGCATCAGAGATTTTTCCTGCCAAAAAGATCAAGAAATCTATCTTCATACTCCTGGAAAATACCCCACCGGTCGAGCTCTTTTTTCAATTCACCAGCTTTTGAAATATCTCCTTCAGCGAGCTGAAACAGTTGCTCAATCTTGTTCCTTGCCTCAGGAGGTATCCTGTCATGGTTCTTTACGCCGGCCTCTTCTCTTGTTTCCTGCTCTTCACCGGTTTCCTTGGCAGATTCCTCAGAGAAGAGCGTCTGTTTTGTAGATTTACTTACCCTGTCGATTTCCTCTTCTACGAACTTTGCCATCTGAGCGAGGCTACTGAGATCAAAATCGATTCCTATATAATTACTGAATACCTTCAGCACGGCAAGTGAAGATTTGGGATTTTCTATTTTTGCAGTATAAAAAGGTATTTCACCAAGAAAACAGGTCCCATCTAAACCCTCATCTTTTCCTACTCCTAGCAGAAGACCATTGAGTCCACCAATATGTCCTGCGCTCATTTCTTTCACGCCATATAAGGGAAGCTTCTTCAGCATATCTGCCCGGGTTGATACACCCAGGACTCCTGGCTTGGCATGGTGGGTAATATTCACCGGAGTTGCTGCAAAAGTAATGATCTCTACTACTTTGTAATGCACCGCCAGCTCCACAACTTTCTGGGCAAGCTCGTACTCCCTTTCCATAACAGGCTGAGATTCTCCAATGAATATGATCAGGTCCTTCTCACCTGATTTATTTTTATAATAAAAAAATTCACTTTTCGGCAGTTCAGGAATCTCAACAATACCATTTGCTATTTGTATACCAGTTCTATAAAAAATATTTTCTGATGAAATTTCTGCAAATTTGTCTGCTTTTAAACTCTCTTTAAGGTACATCGCAGCACCATATGCTACATTTCCCATTCCAGGCCAGGCAGCCACGAGCACTGGATTCTTAGGATCTATCCGGTTTAAAATCCGAATAGATGAGTCCATAGGTCCCTCCAATAAAAAAAGTATACATTACTATCTTTAAAATGAGAAAAGCGCGTTGATTGATCGTATAATTATTTATATATTTCACTAATAATTTAATCAATTTAACTATTCAGTGCAATCACTTTTCAAAAAGGGAGGGTGTTGTTTACTACCATTACATGAAGAGTAAGAGAAGAACAAAGGGAAGTGAACAATGGATATACTCGTATTGAACAGTGGCAGCTCATCTCTGAAGTATGTGCTCTACCGGTGGGAGCAAAGAGTATCGGTTGCAAAAGGGATAGTAGAAAGAGTAGGTATGGAGGGTGCGAGCATAACCCACGAAGTCATTGGAAAAGATACTCTTCAAATCGAACGGGAATGCCCTTCCCACCGCCATGCTCTGGATCTAATCATGGAGGTTCTCACAGGCTCGGCGCACAGCGTACTGCAGGATACCGGCCAGATAAAGGCTGTGGGACATAGAGTGGTACATGGAGGTGAAAAGTTCAATAAGTCGGTCATCATTGACAAAATAGCCCTTCAAACTTTCAAAGAGCTTTCAAACCTCGCTCCACTTCACAATCCACCCAATATCATCGGGATTGAAGCTGCAAAGCAGGTTCTTCCAGATATACCCCATGTAGCAATCATGGACACGGCGTGGCACCAGACAATGCCAGACTATGCGTACATCTATGCTCTCCCTTACAGCTGGTACAGTGAGCACTCTATCAGGCGTTACGGCTTTCATGGAACTTCATTTCTCTATACGTCAAAGAGGGCTTCGATGCTGCTGGGGAAAGACCCCTTTAAGACGAATCTTGTCATTGCTCATCTGGGTAACGGTGTAAGCTTCAATGCGGTGCAAAAGGGCATCTCGTTGGATACAAGCATGGGCTTCACTCCTCTTGAAGGAGCCGTGATGGGTACACGTGCTGGAGACCATGATGCGGCAATAGACCTGTATATGATGGAAAAACTTGGGGTATCCACCCACGAGATGAGCAATATTCTCAATAAGAAAAGTGGACTTCTTGGAATAACAGGTAGCTACATAGACCGGCGGGATATTATCAAAGCTGCTAAAAAAGGAGAGACTACTTCGCAGCTCGCCCTAAAAATTGAGACTTACAGAGGAAAAAAATACATTGGCGCGTACTGCGCTGTTCTGGGCCATACGGATGCCCTGGTTTTTACTGCAGGAGTCGGTGAAATGAGTCCCCTTATCAGGGAAATGATGTCTGAAGGACTCGAACACTTGGGGATCATCCTGGATAAAGAAAAAAACCAGATTTCCAATACAAGAAATGCAGAAACAGATATCACAGGTAACGGTTCAAAGGTAAAAATCTTGGTAATACCCACAGACGAAGAACTGGTAATGGTCGAAGACACTGTTGCCCTCCTTGAGGGAAGGTATGACGTGCACACCAATTTCACCTATTCGTTCCAGGAGCCGGGTTACGTAAACAAACTTCGAGAGGAAGCCTTTCAGCGCGAACTAGAGGAAAAACCTGAATTACGAAAGGTGAAGGCGAGTATACCGGCAGGCAATTAGATGCCTGCAGTTTAATAAAGCTTGTGGGCAAATAGATAGAGAAGGACTCACGATTTTTCCTGTCCCTTCTGTACGAGCCGCCAGCAATTCCAACCGGAATGGGTGAGCTTATCTTTTTCCTTTCCAAATTTTGGAGGCTTGTAAAACACATCCACTCCCTCTCCGATTCCTTTTCCAGAGAAAAAGGGATCTTCACCACAGTCAAAGGGCTCCGGCTGGATTGATCTTGAAGACCCCAACATTTCTATAATCTGGCAATAGTACTCTTCAATATCTATGAGGAAGGGGGCTACCTTTTCAGTATCATAGAGGGAAATAGTAATCATCGTCTGGGTGTTTCGGCATAGCTCTTCAAAGGCATCCCCAGCGACCCTTTTCATGAACCTGTATTCATCGAAGTATTCCAATTCATCCAAGCTCTGGAAGAGAGAGCTGTAAATGTATGAAAGATGAAGATTATTGGGTGAAGCAATGATGTAGCGTGCATGGGGAAGAAGGGATTTGATAACACCCGGTGTACCGCTGTAACAGGTGGAGACTACAATCAAATCAAATTTGTGTTCTTCTCCTTCCCGCTGAACTTTAAATTCCTTGAGACCATTGGAAAAGTTCTCTATTGTTAACTTTCTGCATGGATATGATGCATGGTACTTCCTGCCGTCAAACTCGGGAATCTGGTGTCCAAAATATAATAGAAAGTTGTGAGAACGGGTCACTTCTGAGGTATACTTCCTGAACAGTGAGCTCTCAATTTCAAAAGGGAGTCTATTTCTCTTCCTTGAGTAAGCTAACTTATAGAAGAGCCTTCCACCCAGGTAGTAGTAAAAGTCACCATCCTTCTGGGACAAATAACCCAGAAGTCCCTTCCTTCTCTTCAGATGAAAGATAGATACTTCAGATTCGGTATTATGTTCAGCAACAGAAATTGCCTGCCGCAATGCTTCCTTATCTGCATAAAATGGGTTTCCATTTGCATCGTGATACAGATAGCTCCCATCTCCGTGTATTATGTAAATCAGAGAAAAGCGAACACGATCAATTTTGGGCTCTATGAGCTTTATAGGGGCAGTTGTTTGACACGAAGAGAATAAGAAACCGCACAATAAGAGAAGTATAAAACAGTTTCGCATTTTTTAGTTTACTAATAACAACTGTTGCCCTCTGAAAGCCTAAGTGCCACCAAGAAATCAACTCATTCGCATAAAGTCCAGAGCCGACGAATACATACTATTTTTAAAGACTCCGGACATCAAGCCAGTATGATTATAATAATTATAATGAGAAGGAGTGCACCCAAACTCAAAGTGATATAATTCCGGGCCTGCTCGAGATCTTGCATTATGTATACTGCAAAATTGTCAAGCTCTTCGTCTGCAACTCTTTCAAATCCGTTCAAGCCGTTCAGCTCGCTGTATTTGTCCTTGAAATCCTGGCGCAGTGATGCAAGGGCAGCACGTTTTTTTTGTGATATTGTGGGTACATCTTCAAGGGCATCAAAGGTTCTTATGATTTTCTCCAGTGCAGTGGTTAGAATCTCTCTCTTCTCTGCTGGATCTTCAGTGCTCTGAATCTTTACTGCAATCTCACTTATATACTCTTTTAACGTGTCCTCCAGCTTCGGCTGGTTTTCTCTTGCCAAAACCGGCTGAATGATTAAAAGTGTAAAAAGCACCGCAAGAATAATTGTTACTTTTCGCATGACAACTCTCCTCCTCTAAAGTATTTAGTACCTTGATCCTGATTTTTTTGCTAAAAAGGCAAAAAAATATTTTAATCAAGAATGCGGCTTGTCCGCATTAGTACCTTAATCCTGATTTTTTTGCCAAACAGGCAAAAAAATATTTTAATCAAGAATGCGGCTTGTCCGCATTAGTACCTTAATCCTGATTTTCTTGCCAAACAGGCAAGAAAATCTTTTAATCAAGAATGCGGCTTGTCCGCATTAGGGTTTTATAGCCTAAAAATCGCAGATTTGCAATAAAAATATTTTCTTGAATGTTTTGAAATAATTATTTTTTTCGTGTATACCTTTACCGCTATTACCTTGGTTCAATCAATTTATCCAATGGGATCGGACATTTTTCTCATCGGATAGGTGAAGAGATCTATGAAATTAAATCAATTTATCCAACGGGATCGGACATTTTTCTCATTGGCTACGGGAAGAGATCTATGGAATTTTATAAATTCAAGGAGAATGTTTTATGAGCCTTATGGGACTTGACATCGGTACAACAGGTACCAAAGCAGTGGTCTTCGATGAATCCGGACAGGTTCTTGCTTCGCATTATAGAGAGTATCCCCTCAATATACCTCAAAAAGATCAATGCGAGCTCGAACCTTCTGAGGTTTGGGATGCTGCCCGGGAGGTAATATCAACAGCTGCTGGCCATGTAAAAGGTTCAGATCCGGTACAGGCGATTGGTATTTCGACATTGGGAGATTCGGTTATACCTCTCGATGAAACCGGAACTCCCCTGTACCGCACTGTTGTGGGTGCTGCAGACAGACGTGCAGTTAAAGAGGCAGCCTGGCTTGAAAAAAAGATCGGGAGAAAGGAACTTTTTAAAAAAACAGGGGCGCCTCTTCATGCCTTCTGCACGATTCCGAAAATCATATGGTTTCGTGAGAATAGACCAGAGGTGTTTGAAAGGGCTTCGAAATTTACCGGGTGGCAAGAAATAATACATCTGAAGTTTGACGTCAATCCGGCCATGGATTACTCTCTTGCGAGCAGAACAATGCTCGTGAATATGCATACTCAGGAGTGGGAACACGACCTTCTGAACACCAGCGGGATTACAACAGAGAGATTCTTTCCCCTTGCGTGGTCTAAGGACATTGTCGGACAGATAGAACACGAACAGCTTGGCCTGGAGCGAGGAGTAAAAATCGCAACCGGTGGTTTCGACCAGTGCTGCTGCGCCATGGGTGCAGGAGTGCTCGAATCAGGGACTGCTGCCCTTACAGTAGGAACCCTTGAAGCACTTACAGCTATATACGACACCTGCCGTATCGAACAACCGTTACTCGAGGGCAACCATGGATGCGGAATTCATGTCGTGCAAGGTCTGTATTTTTCTCTCGCTTACGTGACCACATCAGGTGCCGTTTTGAGATGGTACCGTGATAATCTGGGAATGCCTGAGGTTACAGAGGCAAGAAAACAGAATCGTGATCCCTACGAGCTGATCCTGGAACCTATACCCGACCGTCCCTCTTCGGTGTATATCCTGCCCTATTTTACAGGCACAGGAACTCCCTGGCTTGACGTGAGCCAGCGGGGATCCATATTCGGACTGACTCTGGATACCGACCGTGCTGAGATTGTAAAAGGACTTCTCGACGGAATATGCTACGAAGTTAAAACCAATGTCGAGTCTCTG
>Ga0209636_10001259_pt1 | contig 25297 bp, 25 predicted proteins | sample DeeMarSWOR152_54_FD_187464 | JGI IMG/M metagenome (GOLD analysis project Ga0209636, IMG submission 187464) | Marine sediment microbial communities from White Oak River estuary, North Carolina - WOR-1-52-54 (SPAdes) (version 2) | ecosystem: Environmental > Aquatic > Marine > Intertidal zone >...
ATAAGCAAGCATGACAACTACTATATCCTTTCCATAAGGATTCCTTTCCTCAAGAAGGAAGATTTAGATATACTAAAGAAAGACGAAGAGTTAGTTATTACCGCTGGAAGGTATAAACGCAATATACTTTTGCCGAGATCGCTTGTGAACTTAGAACCTACAGGTGCAAAATATGAGAAAGACTTGCTTAAAATAGTATTTAGAGGTGGAAATAATAGTCAAAAATGATGATACTACTAGCCTTGGCTTTACCCAATCTAAGAACGGTAAAGTTTGAACTTAAAAAGCTTAAAATTATTTTAGGAGGTTTTTAAAAATGGAAAAGGAGATAGATAATAAAATTACTGATTTAATTAATTCTCTAATGGATGTTAAAAAGCATGCTCTGGAGTTTCTTCTGGGAGGTATACCAGAAGAAGTAAAAAAACATATTCGGACAAGCTATAAAGAGAGACTTCTAGCTCTTCGGGCTCTTCTTGATACAGCGATTACTCGTTTAGAAAAAGAAAAGGAACCTGAGAAGAAAAAAACAGAAAAAGTAAAAATTGATTAATCAAACCCCAATTTCCCTCCAGAACATCACATTGTAAAGTGCTTAATGAGTTTTTTATAGAATTATCTGAAAAAAACTAATCTCTAAATCATGAAAAGGATTGGTTTTCGATTAGAGAAATAAAAATATTTTCAGGATTAAGGTGTTAATGTGGATCATTTTTGTCTATCGTTGAATAAAATTCTCTTCATCTGTATAAAATACAGTAGTATACGTGACAGAAAAATGCATTGAAGAGAATAACAAGAGTTCTCAGATGCTGCGCAATTAACTCATTTCCTTTATCCTGCTTTAAGGATCTCTTTCGCCGATTTTCTGCTCCACCATAATAGCCCAGAAAGAACTAGTGCAATGACGGTAGGTATCAAAGTGGACAAGGTGGATCCACTGTACTCGCGTATGAGCAAAGAGTATAGCAATCCCAGCCCGGTTATAAGACTCCCTAATGCGATTGTCGTTACGAAGATCCTTTGTTTACTAGGATTTCGAAAAACCAGTATTGCTCCGATCCCAAGAGCAATCAGAGGACCTCCAGACCAACGGATCCAGCTTAAATCCATAGGCTCAGAACCATAAAGGGTTACAAATACACCAGGAATAAATAAATAACCAAGGCCATAGATCAGTACTACAATTGCAAAAATAATCAAGACAACTTTCAACATTTTTGTACCTTTGTTTTGTGCCATGACATTTTGCCTCCTTTCTATAAGTTTGTTGTGTCAAGATCGCGCCCAGGTGGCTCGCCTTAACTGAAGCCGGTGCAATATGAAGAACATATTTTAAATAAAAGCAAGCAGAAGTAAAGTAGCAATCTATAAATATCAAGCCGGTTTGGATTAAGACCCGAAGTGTCTTAGTCGGTTACATCATGTCATGCGAAGTTTCATTATGAATTTGTAATGCTTATGGAACACTTACCAGGAGTCCCGTCTACCACCCCGCCTTCCCCCACCCCGAGAGTCTTTAGGTCGAGGACTAGCCTCATTGACTTTAAGCACTCGTCCCTTCAACTCCTTTCCGTTTAACCCTGTAATAGCTGATTGAGCTTCAGCTTTTGTTGGCATCTCCACAAATCCAAATCCTCTTGATACGCCGCTATATTTGTCTGTGATGATTTTGATGGATGTGACATGCCCGAAGGTTTCAAAAGCTTGTTGCAAATCCGCTTCGGTGACTTCACTTGACAAATTACCCACATAGATATTCATTATGAACTCCTTTTTATCTTAAATATTTATACTGAAATTTCGCCTAAGACTACTTATATCCGAGCTAATTCCTTATATGTAGACATTTTAGAAATATAAACGAGCTTAGATCGGATATACTTTCTTATAGATGTTCAAGTCACAATAGTTAATATACCAAATATAATTATATCATATCTTTCTATTTGTCAAAGATATTATCAAAAAGGCTTTTAATGACGAGAAGGTTCAGGTATTGAACCGGTAACATTGAATCTGCTAGGATATGGGATAGACTGTATTATAGAGGTGTTGAAACATGCTCTTAATGAGTACAACTCTAGTAAATACGATGTGGAAGCGGCTAAATGTAAAAATTTGCTTAATAAAATTGCAGACCAATGGTGGGGCAAATCTGAAGAGAAGGGGGTAAGAAAAAATGGTCCGAACAAAGTCCCGAAGTGCCAATTTATCAATAATCCCACTGGCACTTAAACAAATGAAAGATAGGGTCCTTCGACGATTTCCTTATCTTACAATTGCATTAAGCCCAGTGGGATTTTTCAACTTGTTCAGGCTGCGAATCTACAGCCGGCGAAACTTACTCTATGAAAAGATCGCCCCGGAGAAGCGTATAATATTTATTCTGGACGATCTTATACAGGAAGTATAACACAAGGATGTGATGAAAACAATCGAAAAGAATCCAGAGGGCGATCTTATTCTGTCATCTTTACAGGTCGTTAAATTTATCAATTCACGTAAAATCAATAGAAATCTAAGATATAAATATGTCTCGCATGCAGGACCTAATTCTCAATGACCGGCCAGAGCGATTTGTATTTGTACAGGATCTGAAAGATGGCACATATTAAAGGTCAAAATATATTGATGTTTCTTTAGTAGGAAAAAAATCAATCAATTGAATCAATTAAGAATCTTACTCAATTAAAGATTCATGTCCAGATTGATCAGTTATCTCCCCTGGACTTGTTTCATCAAATAGGGAAGTGAAGCCTTTGCTACCGAATAAGACGGAACAAGTGGATGGCACATTAATGCCGTAAGCAGTGTATCCTCTGATGGATGAAACATAGCATAGACCGATAATCGCTCATAACATGCAACAGATTTTAAGAGCCCCATTCCAGTCACTGGAATCACTCCTCCACTGATCGGCTTTATACCGTTTTGATCGATAAAGGTCGAAGTTTCTACAATATCATCATCTTCTAATACATCCACTGATCCATTATTCTTGTGTATAATAATATGTGTATTATGGGCTTTACCAAAGAGAGATATCAAAACTGGTACAACTCCATATTCATACCATACAGGATATCGCTTTCGAAAGAGGAGGGATTTCACCCTCTCTATGTCCCTTCTGAACTCTTCATCCGAATAGGCTTTCAAGAATTCCCCTTCCAGCTCTTTTAGTTCTTCGCCTCGTGTCATCCCTCTCCTTTTTGCCTTTTCTATCTGTTTATCAGAGTGATAGTAATATTTTAAAAAGGGAGATGGGATAGCTTCAGTGATTTGAATGACATGCGGATCAACACCGAGTTTCTTAAAATCACCAGATTTTTCAAGAACTCTATCAAATATACTTTTTCCCTCTTTAATAACATCTGTTACCCATCCAAGATGATTGATTCCTGCATAATTAATGAAGAGGTTATGCCTTTTTTCACCGATACTTTCAGATATAGTGTGAGAAAGCACCTCAGGGAGATCACAAATCCCAAAAACTTTCAGCTTTGTTTTTTGTGTTATCGCACGAATGACCATACTCGCGGGGTTTGTGAAATTAAGGAACCATGCTTCAGGACAATATTTTTCAACAAGTCTAGCATACCGGAGTACGATTGGAATTGTTCGAAGAGCATTTGCAAGCCCGACTATACCCATAGTCTCTTCTTCAACTACGCCCAATTCCTCAGCAAGAGCCTCATCTCGAGCTCGTGCAGAAAACCCACCTGCTCTTATCTGATTTATTATAATATCAGATCCTTCAAGGCCTTTTTCTGTCTCTATTGTTCTCTCAACCTTTATTTTCCCTTTTGTGTTTTTAACTATCTGTGCTGATGTCAGATACACCTTTTCGAGCTTATCCACTGTTCTCCCTGAAAGCACAATATTTACTTCTGGAAGCTCATCAATACGATTTACGAGCGCAATTATTAAACCTGGGGTATACACTCCACTTCCCCCTAAAACAGCTACCTTTATCGACTTTCTCACTAAAACCCCCTTATAGATTATAAAATTATAGAGGAAATATATTCAAATTGCATATATCCATAAAAGCTATTTTAGATTGTCTTGTTTTTAAAATTGAAAAAGCATTGAGGGTACGGGGGCTCATAGCTTTTTCATCACATTAAATCCCTTACTTCAATGATTTTCCTCATGTTTTTCAATAATATGTGAAATATTAGCTATTTCGTTATGTAAAGACCTATAGACCTCGTACCGCTGCTTATAAAACTCAATAGCAATAGGATCACTTTTAATTGTTTTAGCTTTCTTCATCCAGATTTTAACTGCGTCTTTATATCCATCATAAATACCGATTCCAATCCCAGCCATAATAACTGCCCCGAGCGCAGGACTAGCACTGGTGAGGAGAGTAATGTCTACACCCAACACATCTGCTACCATTTGTGTCCAAAAGGAGCTTTTTGTACCGCCCCCTAGAGCAAAATATCGATATTGTAATCTTTTATTCTCAAACATCGCTGCTAAGTCAAGGATCTCTTTTGCATCACGTAAAGAATAACAGGTTCCTTCTAACATCGCTCTCGCAAGATCGCTTATACTATGTTTTGCTGTCAACCCTATGAAGGCCCCACGAAATAGAGGGTCGAAGTTGGGGGAACCTTTAACAAAGGGATGAAAAAAAAGGCCATGAGAACCCTTTGGGGAATTTTGAGCGATTCTCTGGACCTTTGCTGAGGTCATTCCCTTACCAATATTGTTAATGAACCATTCCATCGAAATACCAAAACCTTGAGTGCTGGCTTCTAACAGCCATTTATCAGGTAACGCATGATTATAACATGGACAAAATCCATTTGGATCCAAAGCAGGTCGATCCAGAGGAGAGGAAATGGAGCCAGCACTTCCAAACCTGATTAATCTATCGGTGGGAGAGATTATCCCTGCAGAGATATTTTCTGCAAATAGATCCCCACTCCCAGTCACAACTGGAATACCAGATGGGAGTTCTGTTTCAGTTTGGGCTTTTGTTTGAGTAGTGCCTACAATTTCATGAGATTTGTAAATGGGAGGAAGAATATTGGACGGAATATTCAGCATATTAATAATCTTTTCTGACCATCTTCTGGCTTTACCATCCAGCAAGAGCGTTCCTGAGGCGTCGCCGAAATCTGTTGCAAACCTACCAGTAAGACGATAGCGTAAGTAATCCTTTGAAAGGAGAATATGAGCTGTCCTTGAGAAGAGCTCTGGTTCGTTCTCTCTCATCCATAAGAACCTGGGGATCGTATATGCAGTATTAATCGGGGTGAGTGTAATGGATCGCACCTCGTTGCCAAATCGTTTATTTATCCAGTTGACCTGGGGCATACATCGTTGATCCATCCACATAATTGCCGGTCGTACTGGTTTACCGTAGTTGTCTAGTGCAACCATAGTGATCAATTGCCCACTTACCCCAATTGCTCTAATCTTTTCCAATCCATCTGGTATGCGTTTTTTTACCCTTTGAAGTACTTTAACAAATGAGGTATACCATTCCTCTGGGTCCTGTTCTGCATAGCCGGGCTTCTCTACATGTATCGAGTACTTTTCAGATTCTTCAGCAACTATATTTCCATCCGCTTTCGCAAGTAAAATCTTAATACTCGATGTCCCAAGGTCTATACCTAGTAAAAGCTCAGTCGCACTATTAGTATGTTTCAACTTAGCGTTCTCCTACTGTCATGGTCCAATCTTTTTCTATTCCTAATTGATCGGCTACAGTGTGGATAACCTGCAGGGCTTTAATCTCATCTTCAATGTCTGGAACTGGTCGGCGGCGTTCCAGTACACAATTCATGAACTCCTTCAGATTATCAACATAACCGTCGATCATTGGTGTTTGACTCTTTGTTATTGGAAACCAATTTGGTGCCCATTCGGTAGATTTATCCAGTTTATAGTGAATAACATGTCTTACATTTTCCACAATTACAGATTCATGATTGGAACCTACCACCTCCACTCGTTCGCAAAAACGACCCCATCCAGCTTCACTTCCCCAGTTCAGAGTGGCTACCGCCCCATTCTCAAAGGTAAGAAGTAGAGCAATACTCGCCCTGTTTTCGGCTAAACGGCACATACGAGCCACAACCTCCTCAACATCGCCAGCAAAAGCCCTCACAATGTCAATATTGTGTATTTGCCACTCCATCATACAGTTAAAGAGGTTTTCGTAGATATGACCGTGCATCTTTGACTCAAGCATGGTAACTCGTCCAAAGGATGGGCTATTTACGATTTCCATTGCCTTTCTATATGCTGTTGATCGTCTTTTTTGGTGATCCACCATAACAAAACGACCAGTCTCCCGGGAAAGCTGGAGTATTTCCTCTGACTCTTCAACAGTTATTGATGTTGGTTTTTCCACAAAGACATCTACTCCGGCTTTTAATATGTCCTTAACGACTGGAGGATGCCCAACCGCATTAATGCACACTACTACCCCATCAAGATTTTCCTTCTCCACCATCTTGATATGATTCGTATAAATTTTTGACACTCCAAAAGCTGCAGCAGTTTTTTTTGCTTTCTCTTCAATCAGATCGCAAACTGCAACATGCTCAACATCAAAATCATCGAGAAAATTTAACGAAGGGTAGAGCATATTATTTGCATGGGTACCTGCACCAACAAAGCCAATCCTGAAATGTTTTTTCTCTTTCGCCATTCATTTACCTCCTCTTACTAAATTGATACAGTCATGAAGGAAAGTATATTTTCAATAAAAAGAATATGTCAATATGTTTTCATCTCGACATTATTGATGCTTAATGTTTTAAGATTGCCACTAAAAAGTATAACTATTAAAAATTTTCAATTTTTTAATCCTTATAACCGAGGAATCCCTTTAATGAGACCCTATATTAGAATTCATTGACAGCCCCCATTTTATGAAAGTATTATTACTTTTACATTAAAGTTACCATACTTGAATAAAATCTTAAAATAAAGAGTATGATTGATCTGTGCGTAAGGTTAAGGTGAATCCTATGAAAAGTTCAGTTTATTGGCCAATGATTAGGTATGAGCTTAGTAAAATTGTGGGAGAGAAAAATATACTAGATAGCGATGTAGATCTTGATGCGAGCTGTACCGATACCTGGTGGGTTTCCCGTAGATGGATTGCCAAGGGATTAGGAATCCCAAAAGCGGATGTTATAGTTTTCCCTCAAAAAGCAGAAGAAGTATCACGTATTATTCGTTTAGCAAGAGAGTTCAATTTACCTATTATACCTCGTGGTGGGGGTGGAGGCGATATTGGTGGTTCTGTTCCCTTAAATGGAGGTATTATTGTTGACATGAAAAAGATGGATCGAATCATTGAAATCGATGAAAGTTCTCTTACTGTAACTGTAGAACCAGGGATATTGCAAATTCACTTGGAGGAGTGGCTGAACAGACGAGGGTATACGACCAATCATCTTCCTGCATCATTAACCTGTGCCGCAGTTGGAGGTTTAATATCTACCAGTGGTTCAGGTGTTCTTTCTTCTAAATATGGAAAGATCAATGATATGGTTATTAACATTCAGGCTGTTCTTCCTACTGGTGAGATTGTAGAATCTCTCCCTGTCCACCGCCATTCAATGGGACCGGACTTTTCTCGTTTATTCTTAGGAGCAGAGGGCACTTTAGGGATCATAACGAGAGTTACTCTCAACGTTCATCCATTACCAGAAATCAGACAATTTGGCACCTTCCTCTTCCCAGATCTTCCAACAGCAATTGAGGCAGGTCGCCTCATAATGGTAAAGGATCTAAAACCTTGCGTGGTCCGGCTATATGATGAATCGGACACCAAGGCAGTTCTTAAGAACATACTGGGGATTGAAAGTGAAGGAAATTATATGATTGTTGGATTCGATGGGTTTAGAGAAGTAGTTGAAGCAGAAAAAAAAGTGGCTTTTAAAATTTTAAATGAATTTGCGAGTAAAAACCTTGGCGAAAAGATAGGTCAATATTGGTGGGATCACCGTTACGATTCGTACTATCCCCCCCATGCTCTTGAGGGAACTGACTTTGTTCATTGTGTAATTGACGTTATTTCAGGTTATGATAAAATACTTCCAATTTACTATGGAATGAAACATGTTGTAGAAGAACAGTATAAAGCCTGGGACCCTACCTTTCAGGCTCATTTTTCACACTGGTACGATTGGGGGATAAGTATCTATCCAACCTTCGTTCTTCACAATCCTCCACCGACATTTGAAGAACAAGTAAACCTCTTTAACGAAGTCTGGGAAAAATGTGCCGAAGTTGTTTTTCAACAGGGAGGTGTACTGAACGAGCACCATGGAGTAGGCATTCGTACGGGGTGGCTCTTAGAAAAACAGGAGCCTCGGAATTTTCAGCTTTTCTCAGTGATTAAAAAAACATTAGACCCGGATCACATCATGAATCCTGGAAAGATGGGCCTTGGAGGGTTAAGATAATGAGCTTGAAAGAACATGAAAAGACAATTCGAATGTGCCGGTTTTGCTGGATGTGTCGGCATGCATGCCCAACATTTCTATATACCAAAAATGATGCACATACGCCCAGAGGTTATGGGCTTGAGCTTTCTATGATCCTGGATGGTTTACGTGAGTTAGAACCTTTAAACATAGAGCGAATTTATCAGTGTAGTCAGTGTGGACTCTGCAGGGAAATATGTGTTACCCATTGGCCAGAGGATGATATGATCCATGGAGCAAGGGAAGAAATCGTTACTGCTGGAAAGGAGCCTCAAAGAGTTAAGCAAATTGCAAATTCAATAATTGAAAAAGGCACACCTTATGGAAATGAAGAAAAAAAATGGAATGTTCCTTCTGATATTTCTGGAAAAAAACATACAGAAGTACTCTATTTTGCTGGATGTTCTACCCGCCAAAATCACCCTGAAATTATAGAATCAATACATAAGATCTTCAAGGTCATTAATATCGATTGGACCATGCTTGAAAGTGAAAAGTGCTGCGGAATGGCTCTATTTGATCTTGGATATACCGAAGAAGCCATAAAGGTGGCTCAGAAGCTTGCAGATACAATTTCAGATATGGGTCCTAAAGTACTTTTCACAGGGTGTGCTCACTGTTATAGAACCTTTAAAGAAAAGTTACCAGAATGGGGTATTAAGCTCTCATCCGATCTTCGGATTTATCATACAACAGAATATTTTGAGCAATTAATATCGAAAGGTAAATTAGTGTTGAATAAAGTTTCGGACAAACTATCTATCAGCTACCATGATCCTTGCCAATTAGGAAGAAAAATGGGTATAGTTGATGCGCCTAGAAAACTAATTAAAAAGTTAACAGGCGAGGCACCGATTGAATTATTCCACAATAGAGAAGCAGCTGAATGTTGTGGAGCTGGAACTACTATGTTTTTGATAGATCCTGAACTATCGGAGGGGATAGCAAAAGTAAGATTGAAAAGAGTAAAAGAAGAACAGGCTGAAGTACTTGTTACTGCATGTCAGAACTGTAAAACTGTCTTTGTCAAGGGTAGTAAAAATCAAAAGAATAGTATAAAGATCATGGATATAGCAGAATTCATTGCTCTACAAATTTGAGAATTACAACACCCGTACAAAATTGTTTTAAATGTTATTTCATTCCTTCAGTGCCCCCATAGTCAATCCTCGTATAAAATGTTTTTGCAAGAAAAGAAAAATAAGGAGGGTTGGGATTGTAGCTACCAGGGAAGTGGCTGCCTGAGTCCCCCATGCCAATCCGTATTGCCCGCGAAGTTGCATCACTCCCATCTGGATGGTTAACTTTTTTTCTGTCTGTATGAGTATCAATGGCCATAGGAAATCATTCCATATCCAGGTAAATTGAAGAATGGCAAGAGCCGTGAGAGCAGGTCTTGCAAGGGGGATCATGATTCTCAACAAAATTCCCCAGTCATTGCAACCGTCAATCATTGCTGCACTACGAAGCTCAGAAGGAATTGCACGAAAGAAGTTAGTCATAATGAAGGTACATATTGGAAGACCGAAAGCTACGTGCACGATAATAAGAGCCAAGAGCCTGTCCAGAAGTTTTACCGCAGTAAAAAATCTATAGAGGGGAATAAGCACTATCTGCGGTGGAAAGAACATACCAGAAATAAAAAGTATGAATAATATTAATTCTCCCCGGAAACGAAGTTTTCCGAATGCATAACCTGTAAGACATCCCAGTGCAATTGAAATAACAGTAGCCACTCCCGTTACTATTACGGTATTTAACATAAAATACTGAATTTTACCATCTTTCAAGATATAAACAAAGTTATCTACTCTAGGAGGAGTCGGCAAAACCCAAAATCCGTCTTTTATAATTTCTTTATTTAATCTGAAGGCCGTTGCAAAAGCACCATACACCGGAATGAGGAATGTGATACAAACGAGCACCACAAATATATAAACCCCGATCTTCCATTGTATGGATTTACTTACCCTTTGTCTTCTTACGACTTTCATATTCATTCTATTGTTTCTCCAATCGTCTGTCGTATATATATCGCTATGATGATAAGAGCAATAAGGAAAAGTACAACAGCTATAGCGCTCCCATACCCCATCCTATAGTTCCAGAAAGACTCACGAAACATGAATGTCGTGAGCACTTCCGATTTACGAAATGGTCCTCCCTTTGTCATAATATAAACGATGTCAAAGCTTTTTAAGGAAATAACCACTGTGAGTGACACAACGATTACGGTTACGTTTTTTAACTGGGGTAGCACTATTCTCCAGTAAAGTTGCCAGGTATTAGCCCCATCGATCTTAGCTGCTTCGATAAGATCAGTCCGTACGGTGCGCAAACCGGCAAGAAAAAGTACCATGCAGAGCCCTACATGCTGCCAGGATGCAGCGGCAATTATTGAAAGAAGGGCCGTTTTTGGTTCAGCTAACCATGCGATGGACCACTTCTGAACACCTAAAGCACGGAGAAAGAGATTAAGTACCCCTAGTCTTGGTTCATACACAAAAGTCCAGATCATACCCACAATAACATATGAGAAAATCATTGGAAAGTAGATTATCGATTTGAAAATCGTTGCTCCCCGGATATCCTTATCCAGTATAATTGCGAGAAATAATCCTAAACCCGTTGGTAGTACAAGAAAGATCATCATCCAGATGACATTGTGCCAAAGCGACATGGCAAATGCAGGGTCAGTAAATACACGAAAATAATTTGCGAGACCTATAAACTCATAGTCAGGGGAGAGCCCATCCCAATTTGTAAGGCTGAAAAATATTGACTGAAAAAATGGTATAATAATGATTGCTGTGTATACTATTAACGGGATAGCTAAGAATTGCCATGCCTTTTGCTTCTTTACCATTGTGTCCTTCAAGAAGAATTTATAAAAAGGAAACCCAGCTGATTAGCCAGGTTTCCTTTTTAATTATTTTTACTTCAGCTCACTAAAGGCTGCTTTCGCCAGGCTTTCTGTTTCAGCCAGGATCTTTTTATAATCGGCAGGAGAATCGAGAAATTTAGAAAACGCATTGAGACCCACATCCGCTACAGGTGGTGGAGTCGCTAGATCATAGTTAAAAGCCCAGTTTGGAATTTTTGCAAGCAGTTCCTTGACTCGAAGCTGAAGCTCATTGTAGGTCGAATCAGGAACATTCTTATTAGGAGCAAGAGCTCCTGAGCCAGTGTTAAAAGTAGTCTGGGGTCCAACATCAGCTAAACGTGCCATAACTTGCTTAGCCGCCTCCGGGGTTTTTGCTTCTTTGGGAAGAACTACCCCATCAATGGGCCCTACAGCAACATCGGGAATTGATGGATCAACGATTGGGAAGGGGAAGAAATCGTAATCCACACCGGGTTTCCATCCAATCGATTCGTCCAGCTGCATAAACCAGGTACCCATTAAATTCATGGCAGCTTCTCCTGTTCCCACCATCGTGGCAGCTTCAGCCCAGTCGTAGGCATTGGGGTTTTCGTTGAAGTATCCATTATCAGCACATGTTTTCCAAAGTTCCCATGCTTTGATAACTTCAGGGTCAGTATATGAAGCTTCACCTGACATAAGCTTAGCACGATATTCAGGACCAGCCGTACGTAAGAGGGGATAGTCAAGCCAGAACTGTGCGGGCCATCGCTCTCTCGAGCCTAATGAGATTGGAGTAATACCAGCAGCCTTGATCTTTTTACAAACTTCCAAGAATTGATCCCAGGTTTCAGGAGGCTCGACCCCAACTTCTTCAAATATTCTCTTGTTGTAAAAGAAGGCACAAAAATGTTGGGTTAGAGGAAGAAAATACTTCTTTCCACTGTAAGTGCATCCTTGCAGAACAGCAGGTGGGAACAACTCCTCCAGATTATTGGCTTCAAAGACGTCATCAATAGGGGCGAGACGGCCAGCATCAACGACGAATTGAACTCTTGCACCAGCCCAATAAGAGAACAGGTCCGGGGGATTCCCACCAGCAAGCATGACCCGTATACTTGTCTTAAATGCTTCATGATCAACAGGCGTGTGAGTCAGGAGATACTCCGGATTCTCCTTGTTGAACACTTTAACCATTTCATCAACGCCACCGGCTAGTGTACCTGAGAAATAATGGAAGAAGGTGACCTTCGTAGGTTCCGCTACAGCAGGTGCTTCTTTTTCAGCTTTTTTCCCACCGCCGGCCATCCCAAACATAGCTACAAGCATGAAACAGACGATGAAAAAGGAAACAATGAATCTTTTACTCTTTTTCATTTTTTCATACCTCCTTAATTAAAATATATTTAAATTAAAAAATCCTTATTAAAATACTTATCAAGGATTTTTTAAATGTGGAATCAATTTTTTATATAGCAAATTCACTTCAAAATGAATTTTGAAACTACTAAAATCGACATTTACCGATAAGCATATATACAGGTATTCTCATTATCCTCCGAATTAGTTAATAATTACTTTTTTAGAACTGATTTTCTTAATTCTAATAATTCATCATCTAATGGATAGTTTCCCCATCTTTCCGCTGCTTTATATAACGCTACTACATTTTCAGGTGATACATCATCTTGAATGCAATGAGCTGCACATAAAATATATCCTCCATCAGGAACCCATATAGAGTATGTGCCATCTCCTTATTAAGGATTAAATCAATAGGAAATTGATCATATCCTCTCATCCAACAACAAGTTTCCAATAGACCACCTACTGGCCCCCCTGCTACTATTGCATAATCAGCTCCCATCTTCTCTTTCAACCTTTTTATATTCAGAGCTTCCTTTTAGAAATACTCTTCTACAATCTATATCAAAAAAATTGATGTATTCTCTCATCAAATTCAGCAACAGTAAAGTAATCGGAGTTAATGGTATCATAGCCGCATTCATCTAAATTAAAATAATGCTTCAAAGAATTATACGCATTTTTTATCATTGAAGAAACTCTTCCACCTAAATCCCTTAGAATTCTATCAAGTTCTTTATGAGATAATGTTGTAATTACCCTTTCCCTATGGCTGAAATTATTCATACGACATCAAACCCTAAATATCAAAAAACAAGAAGTATTACAACCTTTCAAAAAAAGTTCGATAATTTTTGGTCATGCACCCTGTTTCTAACACATGAATGTACGAATAAATCTAATTTTTATATGTCTGTACCATCACCTTCCTTTTATAAAAAAGGGTGGGATCACCTCTTCATTTAATGGTACGCTTACCCACCCATCCTCCTCCATTGACTTAAAAACTGCACACAGAACTTCCATATCCTTTGCACCATCTTCCATTTTAATAACAGGCTCTTTATCATATGCAATGCATTCAATAAAATGTTGTATCATCTTTTTATATGCCCATCCCCTGGGAGGATATATTGAAATCCATCTTTTTTGCAAAGGTTTTGTTACGTTATCTGTTGCCCAAAAAATTTGAGGATATCGATAATCTTTAATTATCTCTGGTAAATCTTCCCATTCATAATCTTTATCAATATATATCGCCATTGGAGCAGATTGATATGGATTTTGAGCTTCGGAGCTTGTTAGAATTGTTCCCTCGGTACCCAATAGCTCACATCCCTGAGTTACTGCAGGCGAAAATCTATTTAAATCCACTATCCCATACGTGCTATCCTCAAACTCAATCTGAATATAAACACAGTCATCAAGAACTGTATATTCCTTCGGTCGCGTAATATTCTTGGCAATCCCACATACTCTTTTGACTTCTTTTCCCATAAACCACAATAGTAAATCGACCATATGAGACCCTAAATCAAACAGAGCCCCTGCACCTGCTAATTTTGGATTCTGTCTAAACTTTGTATATGAAATCATCTCATGATATAAATCCCATGATTCATGGGATTTTGAACTCCCCATTTTCAGATCACCGATAATCTTCTGATTTAATAACTCCTTTGCGATTAAATGCTGCTCCCAAAACCGATAATTACAACCAACCATCACTCTCGTTTTATACTTCTTTGCTGTATTCACAATATCCCATGCTTCATAATTCGTACAGGCAAATGGTTTTTCAATAATAACATGCTTACCAGACTGTGCACATGCTATAGCTTGCTCGTGATGGTAAACATTAGGGGTCGCAATAATTACGAGCTCAATATCATCTCTCTTTAGCATCTCCTGATAATCCCTATAAGCTTCTTTTGCCCCCCATTTTTCAATACCACGTTCCGCATATTCTTCTACTATATCACATGCTGCAATAAGTTGAGCTTCAGGAATCTGCTGTATCGATGGAAAATGTGCAATCTCCGCAACACTTCCAGATCCAATCACTCCTATACCAACTTGCTTGACTTTGTCCTTCATCATAACTTTCCTCTCTTATCCTGATTAATTAAACATGTATCCTCCCACTGCTCTTTCTAATTCTTCATCATTGTTATCTTACTAAACCCTTTATAACTTGTACTCTCCTTTCCACTTCATCTTTATTTGGCATTCTCTTTGATATTACACCCCCAGTTCTCTCAATAATATAAGAAGTAGTAGCAGTTGCATACTGTGCCGAGAAGTAGGGATCTTCATCTTCAAGAAAGTGAACTAAGAAACCAGCAGAATAACAATCACCAGCACCTGTCTGATCTACTATTCTCTTAATAGGGTAAGGAGGAATATATTTTTCTTTATCGTGAGTTTTAACAAATGAACCCTTTTCACTCAAGGTAATAACACAAACCTCCGCCCCATAATCAATAACTTTCTTACTAATCTCTTTCTCATCAGCATTTACACCAAAAATATGAGAGAAGTCTTCAATAGATGCTTTTACAATATGGCAGTATGAACAAAGTTCCTTTATTTCATGCCCATCTTTCTCTTCTGGATGTGTATCTGAAGTCCCACCACCATAACCTCCTAAGTCAATAGCAATTATCTTTTTAAGCAATGAAATTTTCCTTATTGTATCACTAGGAATTTCATAATCCATAGGACAAACATAGAATATCTTAGCATTATGATATGAATCTGGAATATCTCTAAAAAATATATCTTCAGCCTTACTTAGATATTTTAATGTCTTATTCCCGTTGTTATCATAAATAAGCTTATTACAAGTAGAATTCCTACCAACCTTTAATCCATCTTTATTTACCATTAATTCATCAAATACATGAAGTAAATTTTGAGGGAAGTTCTTTCCAACTTTTGTAACTATGCCAATTTTCACATCAAGAGAAGCCATACAAACAGATGAATAAGCAACAGGACTTCCTAAAACTGGATATATTTCTTTATCCGGAAACACTATTTTCTCATTTAATATGTGTCCCAATACTACAATATCTACCAATCTATTTCACCGCTAATAAATTTTTCACAATTCTCCTTCGCTTCATCATCAGAAAATCTTTTCGGTGGGTGCTTCATTAAATATGAAGATGCCGAATATATTGGACCACCTATGTTTCTATCAAGAGCTATTTTTGCATACCTTATCGCATCAATAATACAGCCAGCAGCATTCGCTGAATCTTCAATTGCACATTCCAGATGTATTGTAACTGGATTTCCTCCAAAGTTTTCACCCTCCCAGTAAAGCCGGCAAATTTTTTGATCTTTTTGAAGTCCAATATATCCAAAACCTACTGAAACTTCTGCCTCATAGGGAATGATACTCTCAACAGATGACTTTTTCGATAACTCTTTTGTTTCACCTCTTTTCACCAAGTTTACAAAATCGGTATTGCCAGCAAAATTTAATTGAGAAGTTTTATTTATTTTGACTCCTCTATCCACGCAAAGTTGTGATATAACCCTGTGTAGAATGGTTGCACCTATTTGTGATTTTATATCATCACCAATCAACGGCACTTTCGCTTTGTTTGCTTTTTCTACAAACTCTTTGTTACTTGTTATAAATTCCGGCATACAGTTTATAAAAGCACATCCAGCATCAATAGCGCAATTGGCATAAAACTTGGCTGCCTTTTCCGATCCGGTAGGAATAAAATTAACCAATATATCAGCTTTTGCTTTTTTTAATTCTTCTACTACATCACAGGGTTCATATTCATCAGCGACATTAAAAAACTCTCTCAAATGGGGTGGAGCTCCATCTAAAATTGGACCCATTTTTACTTCTACTCCCTGTTTAGGAACCTCGGCAAATTTTGTCATATTATTTGGTTGCGTAAAAATTGCTTCTGACAAATCTTTCCCGATTTTATTCTTATCAATATCAAAAGCAGCCACATATTTGATATTTCTGATTTTATAATCCCCCAATACCGGATGCATAAGACCAGGAATTGATTTACTGTTGTCTTCTACATCATTGTACTTATAGACACCTTGGACTAAATGACCCGTGCAACACCCAATACCGGCAATTGCTACTCTTATCTCCTTCTCTGCCATAAATGATTACCTCCAATTAAATAATAAAAAATGCTTAATCTATAATCTGTAATGGAAAATTGTGTATGAATAACTCTTTGGCTGTAAAATAATTCTCTTGATTTTACCCTATTTTCTAAATAAAATATCGTATCCAAGATTTGCTGTTATCGATAAATGTTATTGATAACATTTTTATCATACAAAAAACAATTTGTCAACTTTTTTTGGAAAAAAATAGATAAAAATATGAAATTAATCTTTCTTACTCCCAATGCACTTCAATTAATTACATAGTATAAGGAGTATAGTCGGAATGCATAAATCACCAAATATTTATGAAATAGCGAAAAAGGCTAACGTTTCACATATGACTGTATCAAGAGCCTTTAATAATCCAGAATTAGTTAATAAAATAACTAGAAAGAAAATATTTGAAATTGCTAATGAACTAAATTACAGGCCAAGTATAATCGCCAGGAGTATGAGAACTAATAGAACAAATGCCATAGGTTTGATCTTACCTACCATTATTAATCCATTTTTTCCTGAAATAGTAAAAGGTGTGGATGATTATTCCAGAAAAAATTCTTATAATGTTATCCTTGTGAATACCGACGATGACTATAAAAATGAAATTTCTTCCTTAGAAATGTTTATTAACAGAAAAATAGATGGAATAATCCTTAGCGTAATAACAGGAGGACAAAAGGATAAAGAATTTTTAACTAAAATAATTAAAAGAAAGATCCCTGTGGTTCTCATAGATAGATTTATACCAGATATAAATTGTTCATACGTAATAACTGATAATTTCAAGGCAGCATATGATGCAACAAGTTACTTAATACGGTTAGGACATAAAAAGATAAGCGTAATATCTTCCCCCCAAAAAATTAAAATATTTCAGGATCGATTAAAGGGTTATAAAAAGGCCCTTAAAGATAATGCCATTGAGTATAATGAAAACTATGTAGCCGAAGGTGAGGAAAGCGTCGATGGTGGATATAACTCTATGAAAGAGGTTTTAGTAAAAAATAATAATATCACTGCTATCTTTGCCATGTGTGATTTTATGGCATTTGGAGTTTATAAATACTGTAAAGAAAATAATATTAAAATCCCAGACAATCTTTCTGTTATTGGTTTTGATGATATATTTACCTCTGCTCTAATTTCCCCATCACTTACTACTATGGCTCAACAAAAATATAAAATAGGATATAACGCTGCAAAAATATTAATTAATAGCATCAAAAAAAATGAATTTCCTAAAAAACAAATTATTTTACAAGCACCACTGATTGAAAGAGATTCCTGTCGAAGTGTACATTATTAGAAAGTCACAATCAAGTGGAGGAGTATCCTGGGATGAGAAACTAACTTAAGGGTGCTTTCAGTTTTATATTCCCGATTTTACCCTCGTATGGAAAAAAAACACCTTCTCATCAGAAACGATCATCTATCTCGCATATATGAATTAATTACATAATTTTCATGTTGTGGGAGTTATTGCACCTTATAAAACCATCCATAGTCGTCGGGTCTGATCCCAAGCTGAATGCCTTTCAATTCATCATAGAGGTTTTTTGAGATGGGTCCTGGCTTTCCATCACCAATCACATGATTTTCACCTCGGTAAAAAACACTAAGTATTGGTGTGATTACTGCTGCAGTACCCGAACAGAAAAGTTCGTCCGCGGTAAACAGTTCATCGTATCGTATGTCTCGCTCCTGTGCGATGATTTTGAACCTCTCCTTTGCAACAGTCAATACCGAGTCCCTTGTTATTCCGGGGAGTATGGACCCACTGAGCCGGGGCGTGGATACAACACCATCCTTTAAAATGAAGAAGTTCGCAGACCCCACTTCCTCAACGTAGGTTGATGTCCGTGCATCAAGATAGAGTACCTCATCATACCCGTTGTTTTTCACAATATCCCTCGGATAGAGAGACGTTGCATAATTTCCAACCGCCTTCACGCCTCCTGTTCCAAACTGGGGCGCCCTGTGATAATCGTCCCGAATTTCAAGACGTATTCCGCTGAAGCCACTCTTGAAATAAGGTCCCACTGGAGACATGTATATGATAAACACGTATTCATTGGCCTGATTTACTCCAAGCATCTGGCCTGCGCCAAAGAGAATTGGCCGAATATAGAGGTCTCCCTTGCCAAAGGGAGGGATGTAGTCAGTATTTTCATGCAGAAGTTTCTCTATGGAATGGACAAAAAAGTCCTCATCCAATTCTGGCATGCACAATCTTCTGCAGCCTTCATTCAGGCGTTTTGCATTGTCATAGGGCCTGAACATAGCTATCTGATTGTCCTGTGTTCGATAGGCTTTCATTCCTTCGAAGAGCCCCTGTCCATAATTCAAAATGACTGCCGATGGATATATCTGAATTGTACCATAATCAACGATTCCTCCTTCATCCCATTTTCCATTCTTATGTTCTGCAATAAACATCTTGTCAGCAGGATTTATTTCGAACCCAAGATTATCCCAATCGATCTTTTTCATATAATACCCCTTGTATAGGAATCATAGAGATAATTGTATAGGATACAAGCGTAGAATGAAATTTTCAACATTTTCATGAAAATATATACACAAAAATTTAAAAAACCCCTGGGTTGATTTTTTTACGTAGAGGAATTATTATACCCTGTACATTTTTATTTTCAAGGGGATGTCATGATTCCAGATAAGGTGAAAAAAGTACTTGAAGTCTACAATCTTAAGGCAATCGAGTTTGAGGCTGGGAGCACGCCTACTGCTCCCCTTGCTGCAAAAGCACTTGGAGTAACCGTGGGCCAGATTGCCAAGTCGCTTCTTTTTCACGGTAAGAATGGAAGGTTCTATCTTGTTATGTGCCCTGGAGACCGAAAGGTCTCTTCCTCCAAGTTAAAACAGGCAATAGGTGTAAAATCCCGGATGTCAACCAAGGAAGAAACACTCTCTACAACAGGGTTTCTTCCAGGAGGTGTGTGCCCATTCGGTATCCAAGGGATTGATATCCTTTTAGATGAGCACCTCATGGAGTATGAAACCATCTATCCGGCTGCTGGTACCGATGCATCAGGAGTTCCAATGACTTTTAATCAATTGAGAAAAATTACAAAAGGCCGCGTTGCCGATCTCACAGTACCAGTTCAGGATCAACCATAAACTCCTTATTGACTAATACACCTCAAATACATTAATTTAAAAAATCATGCATTAATCGCTAATAAATATTTACTAAATTAGTAAAAGGATTGATTTTATCTATTTAAGTGAAATAAAAGATCATTGACAAAACCACGAATATAATGAATACTATACGCTGCAAATATAAATATTAATAAAATTATTTTTTAAGTTAAAAGCGATTTGACTGTAAGAGGTAAAAGATGTTAGAAGTAAAAAGTGTGCATAAGAGCTTCGGAGGATTGATGGCGGTCAATGACTGCTCTCTCAGTGTAAGAGAAGGATCGATTACAGGGCTCATTGGCCCCAACGGTGCAGGAAAAACCACACTCTTCAATATCATTACAGGTTTCTATAAACCTGATATAGGAGAGATATACTTCAGCGGAGAGCGAATAGAGGGTCTTTCTCCGGATAAAATATTCCATAAAAAAGTATTCCGAACATTCCAGATCACCAGGGAGTTCGAACAAATGACTTTGCTTGAAAACCTTATGATAATCCCTTCTTTCCAGACTGGTGAAAAGATCTGGAACACCTGGCTTCGTCCAGCCATGGTCAGACGCCAGGAAATGCAAATTAAAGAAAAAGCCCTTGAGGTCCTCGAGTTTGTGGAGCTGATCCATCTTAAGGATGAATATGCTGGAACCCTTTCAGGCGGACAGAAAAAACTTCTTGAGCTGGCAAAAAGTATGATGGCTGATCCAAAAATGATACTCCTTGATGAACCTGGGGCTGGTGTGAACCCCACACTCATGAAAAAGCTCGTGAGCCACATTCGTAAACTCTGTGAGCAACATAATATGTCTTTCTTCCTGATTGAGCATGATATGGACCTCGTGATGAACCTGTGCAATCCGGTAATCGTGATGAGTGAAGGAAAAAAACTGGCTGAAGGGACACCCAAGGAGATAAGAAAGGACAAACGAGTTTTGGAGGCATATCTTGGTGGACAATACAGATGATTTTATTTTAGAAGTAAAAGATACAACAGTTGGGTATAGCAAGATCGATATTCTTCACGGTGTCCATCTTCAACTTAAAGCCGGTGAAATCGTTTCAGTGATTGGTCCCAATGGCGCAGGAAAATCTACCCTCCTGAAAACCATCTTTGGTTGTTTAAAGCCAAGAAAGGGTAAAATTCTTCTGAAAGGTGAAGATATAACAGGCCTAAAGCCAGAAAAAATTGTACGAAAGGGCATAAGTTATGTCCCACAGATCGCGAATGTTTTTCCATCCCTGACAATTCAGGAAAACCTCGAAATGGGAGCCTTCACAAGGACCGACAATTACAGCCCAAGGCTACAAGAGATGTATGAGCTCTTCCCAGTGCTGGAAGAAAGGAAGCATGACAAGGTCAATATTTTATCAGGGGGGCAGAGACAGATGGTGGCAATGGGAAGAGCACTAATGCTAGACCCCGAGGTGCTTCTTCTTGACGAACCATCTGCAGGTCTGGCTCCAAAGTTTGTTTCTATGATTTTTGAAAAAATCAAGGATATCAATTCTACAGGTGTAGCACTGATCCTTGTAGAGCAGAATGCAAAAGAGGCACTTTCAATGGCCAATAGAGGATATGTTCTTGCCACAGGGAGAAATGTTCTTAACGGAGAAGCGAAAGCCATCCTCGCCAATGAGGAAGTCGCTCGACTCTACATGGGAGGGTGAGGATGTTTGAGTTAATCACATACGGCATAGTGCTGGGGAGCATTATTTCTCTGGGAGCAATCGGTATCTCACTCATTTATGGAATACTCCGATTTGCTAATTTTTCCCACGGTGACCTCATGACCGCAGGAGCTTATATTGCTTTATTTTTTATAACAGGACCTCTTGCTTGGATTGGGATTCCTGACAATATGTTTGAGCCTTTTTCTTTTGGCTGGCGAATAGTCATTGCCTTTCCTATTTCAATGTTGGCAGTTGGTGGTGTGGCCATTCTTCTTGACAGGGTTCTCTATAGGAAACTCCGGCAAATGGGGAGTGGAAGAGTGACACTTGCAATGTCTGCCCTCGGAGCTTCGTTCATCATTCGAATGATCGTCCTTATTATCTGGGGGGCAGATTACCGATTTTATAAACCAGGAATTTTACGACCAGCCCTTGAACTCCCATTAGGTATAAAAATAAGACCCGATCAGATCCTGATTCTCATTATTGTCTCTATTCTTGTTATTAGCCTTCATCTTTTTCTACAGAGAACGAAGATGGGCAAAGCAATGCGGGCAACCTCAGATAATATGGAACTAGCACGGCTTTCTGGAATTGAAATAGAGAAGATTATCATATGGACCTGGGGGATAGGTGGGGCTCTTGCTGCGGCAGCAGGAGTTCTTTATGGAATCGATGTACAGCTTCACCCTGGCATGGGCTGGAATTTTTTAATACCTCTTTTTGCTGCAAGTATACTTGGCAGTATCGGCAACATATATGGTGCTCTAATAGGTGGTTTGATTATAGGAGTGGTACAGCAAGTCTCCACAGCAATTCTGCTCCCCACCTACAAACCAGCAGTTGCTTTTCTCATTATGATTGTAATACTATTAATGCGACCGGAAGGAATTTTTGGAGGGAGTCGTACGTAATGGAAATCGGTGGTATTCTTGCGTATCTGGTTTCATTTGCCATCATGGCTAGTATATATGCTGTTTTTTGCCTGGGCTTGAATATCCAATGGGGGTATACAGGTCTTTTTAATATAGGTATAGCTGGATTTTTCTGTATTGGTGCTTATATATCGGCCATGATTACAACACCAAAGCCTACTGGACTTTATGCCGACTATGTACGTCAAATATTCGGCCTGAATCTTCCATTTTTCATGGGGTTGTTGGGAGCTGCTGTTGTCTGCGGGATTATCGCTTTTCTGATCGGAATTCCAACTCTCAGATTGGCAGAGGATTATCTAGCCATTGCAACTATTGGAATAGCAGAGGCTGTTCGGCTCATATTCAACAATGAACATTGGCTGGCGAACGGCCCAAGGGGCCTTATGGGCTTACCTCAGCCTTTGAGTGATCTGGTTGATCCCGGGTATTACAATTACATCTATCTCGTTATTGTAATAATTATTATGATCGTGATTTACCTTCTGATTGAGCGTGCAATCCGTTCACCTTGGGGTCGAGTGCTTCGTGCAATACGTGAAGATGAAATATCTGCTTCCATGAGTGGAAAGAATATATTCAACTTTAAGATGCAGTCATTGGTCTTTGGTGCAATGGTCATGGGTATAGGAGGGGCGCTCTACGCCCATTATACGAAGGCAATCTCACCAGATGTATTTACTCCCCTTTATGGAACATTCATCATATGGGTTATGGTAATTGCAGGGGGAAGCGGAAACAATAAAGGAGTTATTCTCGGAGCTTTTGTTGTCTGGGGTATCTGGATAGGAACAAAGTTTCTCACCGACTTCCTTCCTTATACATTAAAAGCCCGGGCTCCATATATCCGATTTCTTTTGATTGGGATACTACTGGAATTTATTCTCATCTACAAACCTCAGGGACTTCTGGGTGAGGAGAAAAAAATCTCAAAATTACTGGAGTGAAATTTAACTGAAATTTATGGAAAATATCAATTTTGCTTGGCGTCTGTACTGAACCTTTTTTAAAACATCACATTTCTAACTATAGATAAAAACACGAAATTTTCATAAAATTTAAAAGGTGGCTCTTTTTCGAGCCACCTTTTGTACTTACTTGACCTCTTCCAATCGAATAGTCTCCATAGTTCCTCCAGTATATTTCCATACCTCGATAGGTGTGACAACATCGCCATTCCCATCAAAATCGACCGCACCAGCTGCACCTTCATAATTGATATCTTGTCCCTTTTTCAGTAGATCAAAGGCTTTCTCGAACTCACCAGGCATGATAATCTCTCCAGGCGGTCCTGCAACCTCACGAAGGTTATCTCGGATATTTATTGAGGTTGGATCCATGCCTTTTTGTATTGTTGCATACGCAGCAAGCCCGATGACAACAGTTGCATCATACGCATTAGTAATAAATGGTAATGGTGGCAGCCGGCCAAACTCCTTCTTATAAGCTTCATTGAAAAGATTAAGTGGTTTTCCTCCTGCTGCACCAGGAGCAGTACCCATCATTCCTTCAACATTTTCAGGCCCAAGGGCTTTGATAATATCCTCTGATTTGGTTCCATCACAGAAGAAGAATGACCTGTAATTAAAAAACTCTATTGCCTCTTTGAGATAGACCTTTGCATGTTCAGGGTAACTATAAGCAGCAAGGATATCTGGGTTTTCTGCAAGTGCCTTTCTCAGTTCTGCAGTGTAAGACTCAGCAGCTCTTTCATCATGGGGAACCGCTTCAAGCACCTTCCCCCCGCGTAGTTCAAAGGATTCCTTAAAATTCTCCATTAGACCCTGACCATAGGGATTGTTTACATAAAGAACAGAAGCTGTTTTAACCTGTTCAGCAGCCAGTTTACCAGCTGTGACACCCTGAAGAGCATCTGAAGGGCAGGTTCGGAATAAGAAATCTTTCCCTCTATCAGTTGGTAACACTGTAATCAAGGGAGATGTAGATGCAGGTGAGATTTGTATCACTTGGCCGGGAATGGTCACTGATTCAGCCACAGGCACAGTTACCCCACTTGCCAGAGCTCCTATAATTGCCACAACCTTATCTATTTCAACTAACTTCCTGGCAGCATTGGTTGCTGGTATTGCTGAGGTTTCACTGTCTTCATGGATGAGTTTGATCTCAAAGCCGGCCTCAGCCATCTGTTTCGCTGCAAGAACAACCCCATTCTGAAGATTTGGTCCAAACTCTTTCAGTGGTCCAGTGTGAGAAAGTAGAGTCCCCACCTTAATTTCCACTACTTTTGGGGGTTTTACTCTTGGAATAACAACAAAGATAACCACTACTGCAATTACTACCACCGCAATTATAATGTAAACGAACTTTTTCATAACAACCTCCTTTTAAGCTATAATAGTCAAAAATCTTAAAGGATTAAAAGAAAAATGTCAAGATGAATTTATCAGTAGGAAAATGGGTACACACATGGATACCGCTCCAGATATCACCCTGTACAGGGTGATACCTCCAAAAAAACAACAGAAAATCCCTTAAATTTTGATCAAAGAATTTTTAAAATAATTGACAAAAATGGCTAAATATGGTATAAAAACATCAGCCTAAGTAGAGAGAGTCATTCTTGTTGATTCTTATACGGGGCTTCTTCCACTGAAAAGGAGGAGGGGTTATCCCTTCGGGGATTCCCCTCCTTTTTTATTTAGCCTCTATTTATTTTC
>Ga0209636_10001260_pt1 | contig 25291 bp, 22 predicted proteins | sample DeeMarSWOR152_54_FD_187464 | JGI IMG/M metagenome (GOLD analysis project Ga0209636, IMG submission 187464) | Marine sediment microbial communities from White Oak River estuary, North Carolina - WOR-1-52-54 (SPAdes) (version 2) | ecosystem: Environmental > Aquatic > Marine > Intertidal zone >...
AACCGTCAAATCTTCAGGCAACGTGACTCGCTTTAGAAGTTTTCTTTTCAAGTTATCAGTAACCACGGCACCTCCGAAGTAGGAGGCACAAGCGTCATCAAAAGCGCCGGTTACCGTGACTTTGGCGTCAAAAGCCGCGTCCACACCTAGATTAACCACCGTCAAGTCGTCAAGCTTCTTGCCTAAAGCTGTGACTGCTGCTAGGGCTACAGCGTTTGCCGCTACGCTACTGCTTTTAAGACCTCTGGCGACGGGAATGTTGGACCAAGTTTTCACTTTTGCACCAAACCGTTTGTCAACGCTGAAATGCCTGAAAACTCGCAACACTGTTCTTTCGATTAAAGCACTGCTCTCCGCTGGGTCTGACGTTATTTCTCCTTTGATTACGTTTGGCTCTTCTGTTAATCTCACTTCAGCTTTTGTCCACAGGTCTACCCCGAAAGCCGCACCTTTACCCAAAGCAATCGCATTTACAATTGTTGCCGCGCCATGAGCTATTGCCTCAGCTTTCTGAGTCACTTGCTCACACCTGCGCTTGAAAGTTTGTTTAGCGCAACTCTTCTCATGACTTCGACGGGAGCCGAGCGGCCAGTCCAGATTTTGAAGGATGCGGCGCCTTGGTAAATCAGCATTTCCACGCCGCTAATCACTTTGGCACCTGCTGCTTTGGCGTCTCTCGCCAGTTTAGTTTCAACAGGGTTATAGACTATATCCATTACGGACAAATCAGACTTTAACCATTGCGGCGCTACTATGCTTTGATTAAAGTCTGGGTACATGCCTACACTGGTCGCGTTAATGAGTACGTCTGAATCTTGTAAATTCTTTGTTATGGCATTTGCGGAAAGAGAATCGCCAACGATTTTATTCTTAAAAATTCGCCCCAATGCTTCCGCTAGTTCTTTTGCTTTTTCAGGTGCTCTGTTCAAAATAACAAGTTCTCCAACTTCTTCGGCAAGAGAAAACGCTATGGCTTTAGCAGCGCCACCCGCTCCAAGCAAAAGCACCTTTTTCTCAGACAGGGCTACACCGTTTTCTCGGAGAGCTTTTAACGCGCCAACACCGTCGGTGTTAGAGCCTGAAAGCACACCTTCCTTATTCAGAACGGTGTTGGCTGAACCGAGAAACTGGACAGTCGAGTCCACCTCGTCTAAATAACCAATTACCGTGCTTTTATGGGGCATGGTTACGTTTAATCCACGGATGCCTAGCCCTCGCATGCCCCGTATCGCGTTTTCCAAGTCAGCGGTTTTCACTCTGAACGCCAAGAAAACGAAGTCGAGTTTTAGATGATCAAATGCCGCATAATGAATAGTTGGGCTTAGAGAGTGCTCTATAGGATCGCCGATAACGCCGCACACTCGTGTCTTTCCCGAGATAACCATCATTTTTGCTCCAGAAGTTCGTAGGCTGCTTTCATTTCTTGAATGGTCATTTGTCCAGAGGCTGTTTCGCTTCCTCGTTCAAGCGAAGCGAAGGTGAAGAAACCACCAAATAGTGGAGATAATAGTCTAGAAACCTTGCCGAGCTCACCCATGCAGAAACACACAAGCTTCGCCTTGCTTGATGCTGTTGATGTAAAATTTAAGGTGGTGAGGTTGTCTTCAATCCGCTTTGCGGCTGTAACGATTTTGCACACCTCAGCTCCGCTGGAGATTTCCCTTTCAAGAATTCTGTTCAATTCTGAAATGCCTAAAGAGCCCTTAAACTTGTGGAAGGATACTATTGGTTTAGCGCCTATCGCTTTCAGTTCCTTGATTAATTTCTTAAGCTGCGGTGTGGATAATTCTATATCTACATATTCAAAGCCCCTCTTGGCTGCATTAAGCAGCATTTGTCGTTGCTCAGTTTCGGTTCGGGAGACCCTGCCCGTGGCGATTTTCGGCGTCTTCCCGTGAGCCGCCAAATCAGACAATTCGCCGCGAATTCCTATGGAATCAAGTCTTAATTCAATGAAATCTGCATGAGCAACTTCTGCTTTTTCGATTAGCTGCAGAGCTTCGGATATAGTTTTGGGAAGAATCGACACGCAGATTCTAGCGGTCAACGTTCTATCACCGTTTCATCAGGCACAGCTACCCCGAAGTGCCTTCCTCCACTCATGGATATATGGGCTAAAACCTCGTCGCCAGCTTTCAATTCTGTCACTGGCTTCGACCCTTTCGCGGTTACGAGCCTTATGGTTTCAGCGTTTTGCAGTATCGTCTTGATTTCCTTTCCTTCAACTTCGGCTTCCACGAGGATTAATGGTCTAATCTCAATTTTCACTCTTCCCACGCTTGCGGTTCTCGCTTTCCCTTTTCTGTTAACTATTAGGACTTCATCACCTGCTTTCAGCTCTGACAAGTAACGCGTGTTCTGCAGAGACGCCAAAGTGTACATAGAGAGGGAGCCAGCGTTAACTCTGAAAGGTCGAGATTGCACATAGGGATTTTCATGAACTTCCGCCTCGACAAGGAAGAAAGAGGCAGCTTGGACGCCGACAAGCATCCCTTCACCTGGCGCCATAAGGTCGCAGGTATCCACGCAAACTCTTGCCCCAGTGCTAATCTGCTTAACCGACGTAACTTTCGCGAGAACCACTTCGATTTTGGGAGCTTGTTTCTTGACTAATGCGAGAGCTTTCATGAGTTCGTCAGCGTCTGAAGCTTTCAACAGCACACCGTCTGCTCCCAATTCCAGTGTTTCTAAAACCAGCCGAGCGTCTTCAGCGTTTGAAACCTCTGCAATTAGCTTGCTCTTGCCGCGGGTTCTGGCGATGAGATTTTCTAGGGGGATGACACGCCAGTCTAGGCAATTGAGGATTATGTAATCAGCTGAAAGTTCCGCTGCTCTTACAGCGGTGTTCTCATCTTCTTTCCCTTTTATGTTTATTTTTAGGGCGGACTTTTTGCCGTTCTGTTTCAGTTGCGTGATAGTTTTTTCGTCGAAGCTGTTGAGTACGGTTATTTCGTCTTTGCCTGAACGGTTTCGTGCATGTGTATCCTTGAGTAGGAAATCTGCTTTGTCTGTGGCAAGTTTTAGCAGATTGGCTTTTTCAGAAGGAGAAACTGTTTGCGCTATTTCGACCCAAAGTTCCTTCAAGTGAATTCCTCCAGAATTTTTAGAGCATGCTCAACAGAGACGCCTTTGTGAACTATAGCGGATAGCGCCTCAACCATCAATGTTGGATTTTCGTGTTGGAACACGTTCCGCCCAATGGAGAGGCCAGCGCCACCAGCCTTTATTGACTCGTATGCTGTCTGAAGGATTTCCTGCTCAGTCTTGCATTTAGGACCGCCTGCAATTATGACCGGTACAGGACAGCCTTCCACAACCGTCTTGAAACTCTCTGTGTCGCCAGTGTAGTTTGTTTTGATTAGGTCAGCACCCAGCTCTGCGCCTAATCTGGCTGCGTGCGCCACCATGTCAACAGCATGTTCACTCTGTATCTTTGGTCCCCGCGGGTACATCATAGCCAGCAATGGCATGCCGTAAATGTCGCATTCATCGGCAACTCTACCCAGCTTTGCAAGCATCTTATCTTCATCTTGGCCGCCCACATTGATGTGCACTGAAACTGCGTCTGCGCCAATGCGTATCGCCTCTTGCACGGTGCATACTTGAACTTTGTTGTTCGCGTTGGGGGTGAGGTTTGATATGGCTGAGAGATGTACTATTAGCCCAGCGTTGTCGATGTTGACGCGTTTGGCTATGCCTTTGTTCAATACTACGGCGTCAACGCCGCCTTTTAGAAGCTGGTCAATTATGTTTTGCATTTTGGTTATTCCTTTGATGGGACCCATGCTGACGCCGTGATCCATTGGAACCATGACGGTACAGTTGTCTTTTTGGAGGATTCTTTTTAGTCGTCGCTTTTTACCTTGATCCATTTTTTCTCAATCCTTTTTGGTTATTGTTTTATTCATTTTTAACGGCTCCTTAAGGAGTTTCTAATCAACTGCAAAGCCTTTTCGCGTTCGCTCCAATCCACGAAGAGAAGTATGCTCGATGTAATAGTTAGTATTCCGTAAATGTTAATCTCGTTGACCCGCAGATTTTCAGATATTTTCCCAATTAGCCCGTGGGTTTCTTCTAGCCCAACGCCGCTGGTTTTCAGAAAGGCGAGGTCTTTCTTTACAGCCATGGCTATTGTTTCCGAGTTGTTCAGTGCTATATTATGGATTTCGGTGAAGAGACTATCTATGTTTTTCTTTTGGGAAACGTATAGAACAACCGAATTCGTGTTCATTGACATGCCCAGCAGTGAGGCGTGCGCTTTTGCTTTTTCAACTACTTCCAATATAATCTGTGGGCTTTCAGAAATGCGTTGTCCAACCACGGTTATTTCCGCCACTGGAGATGAATGCGCTATTTCCACGTCAAGTTCGGTTGCTAGAACTCCAGTAATCAAAGTGCCTTTCTGACTCAAACTGCCGTAAGCATGGTTGATTACTTTAACATCTATAGATTGCGGTTTATATTTCAGCGCTTTGCTGTGAATGAATTTCGCACCTGAATCGGCTAGACCCACCAAAGTGCTAACGTCTATTTCTGAGAGCCTTTTTGGATTAGTAACAATTTTTGGATCGCCCGACATTATCCCATCAGCATCGGTAACCAGAACAACTTCGTCAGCCTTCAGGGCTTCAGCTAGGATGAAAGCTGTGGTGTCACTTCCGCCGCGTCCTAAGGTGGTAATTCTGCCGTCCATGGTTCTGCCAACGAAACCCGCTATTACGGGCACGACACCTTTTTCAACTATTGGAAGCACACATTCTTGGATTCTTTTTTCGCATTCTTCCAAGAGCGGATTTGCGTTGGAGAAAACCGCGTCGGTTATTATCGGCCACCTATCATCCAGCGGGTCCAAATAGCAGGATTCCAAACCGTTAGTTCTCAGTGCGGCAGCGAATATTCGGACGCTGGTTCTTTCGCCCATTGAGAGTATGTCGTCTAATTCGCGTTTCTCTAGTTTTCCGTTTGAAGTGTTTTTTGCTGTGCTCATGAGAAGGTCCGTTGTTTTTCCCATGGCTGAAACTACCACTGCGATTCGTGTGCCTTTTGCGGCTTCGTTTGCTACAGCTGCTACAGCCTTTGAAAGCTGCGCATGGTCAGCTAGGCTAGAACCACCGAATTTAACCACAATTTTTTTGCCAGATTTTTCACTTTTCATTAAATCAACCATCCTTACGCCCAGAAACTTTAATCAAAAAATTTTGTTAAGTCTGGGCTTAGTTAAAATAGTAATAAAAGTAATAGCCGAAGCTAAAGAACTGTGAAGACCAGCTTTCTTTTCTTAGCGCGTAATATGTCATTGTAGCTTCGAACATGCTGAATGAGACGGTGCTACGCTAATAAAAGCGTTTCGGAAATCACTCATCAAAAATCCATATTCCAGATAAACGGCTGTATGTTCTCTATTCTGTGACAAAACTTATACCCCCTCTAAGAATAGCTTGAACTATTGGTTGACTGAAACTGGCGGGTTCGTGACTAGGTGCTCGGCAAAGACTGCAGCCCCTTTATATGTGCATTAAATTTCAGGTTAGAACTTTGACGAAGATATAACACGTCATTTTTTGATCATTTGGCTAAGAAAGAGTTTATTTACATACTCAGCCACAGTTGCCTTTTGTTTCTTTGCTATTCTCTTGAGGGCGTCATTTATCCCTGTGGCGTATTGCACAGCCTTCTTATGCTTCTCCACTATTGACAACGGCAATCCCATATCCACAGCGGCTTTTCTTAACACCAATTTTCTCAGCGTGTCTGCGCTTCTTTCAATTTTCAATTCAATAGGCAGGTTTACAGCAAACTCGGCGATTTGATATGACGCAAAGGGCAAACTTAGCTCCACATCGTGGAAACTGCAGATTTTCACATCTCTCTCAATGTTGCTCTCATGAAGCTTGAAGACATCATTAAACATGGTTTTTCTTACTTTTTCTTTTCCATACAACAAGTAATCGTCAACGTAGCGTTGATAGCCTCCAAAAAGCTCGTCTGCACCCTGCCCAGCTAGAAGCACCCTAAATCCCGCTTCAAATGTTTTTTCAGCTGTCCAATAAAAAGGCACTCCAATGCTCGCCTTGACGGGATCGGCTTCTTCGATAAGCTTCACAACCCTAGAAACGACCTCTTCAACATCCGCTTCTCGAAACAGAAAAACCTGTATAGGCAAGCTCAAGGCGTCTGCTGCTTCTTTCGCCTCTTCCGTCTCAGGACGATTTTCCAAGCTTACATGAAACAAGCAAACATTCGCTCGGCACTTACTTGCCAAAAACGCGACAACGCTGCTGTCTAAACCTCCAGAGAAGGCCACCGCAATCTCCTTCGTCCCAGAAACTCGCCTGCGGACAGAACGTTCCAGCAACCTCTGAAGAGTTTCCGCTGCCTTTTGCATGGTTACCGGTTTTGGCTCTGAGTAAACAAGAGTCTTAATAGGCTTAAATTCGAAGCCTTCTCGGCTGACAAACGCCAAATGTCCAGGTGGAAAGGACTGCGTTTTTTCTATTCCGAGTTTCCACAAGGCTTTTCGGTTGGAAGCAAGAGCAGCAAAAGTTCTTTTCTCACCATAGTATAGCGGTTGAACACCGATAGGGTCTCTTCCTGCAATGATTCTCTCTGGCTCCGCTATAATGAATGAAAAGTCACCCTCAACGTCCTCGAACAAAGCCTCGCTTGCCCTGCCGCAGTCTGCTTGTTGCAGTTTTTCGGCAAAAACCTCTGCAATTGAAGTCCGAAGTGGAGAGTATATTTTTCCATCAAAGACGAGTGTTGTATCCTCTATTTTTAGATAATGTTGCCTATAATTTGGAAGAAATCTTGAGAAGTTGTAACCTACAACTATTGGCGAGTCTAATTTTTGGTTTTGCAAAGCATCAATATCTTTTCCAATCGCAATTGTTGAGGGCGTTGCTATTCCAAAGCCTGCAGAATTTTCTAGACGCATAGAACTAAGAGTCGTAATGACCGCTTGTGTTGCGTTGCCACCTCGCTTTTCCAACACAGCAATGGTTGTTTTCATATCCAAATGACCTTTGCATTCTGTTTATTCTGTTATTGTTTGGTAAAACATTAATCTTTAATCCGTCTATTCTTCTGTCGAGGGAAAAAGACTTGCCTATCCTGCCCATAGACACAGGTCGTTACGGAACAGCCGAAATGCGACGGGTCTTCGAGGAAGAAGCGCGCGTTCAAAGATTACTTGACGTTGAAGCTGCGTTGGCTTTGGCGCACGCTGAAGTCGGCAACATCCCGCGGAAGGACGCTGAAAAAATCGCCACTATGGCTTCTACCAAATACGTAAAGATAGCGCGCGTGAAAGCCACTGAGAAGGAAATAAAGCATGACATTGCGTCTTTAGTTCGCGTGTTATCCGAAGTGTGCGGCTCAAGCAGCGCATACGTTCACCTCGGAGCCACAAGCTACGACATTATAGACACCGCCAATGCCCTGCAGTTGAAAGACGCCTTAGAAATAATCGGGAAAAAACTAGACACACTAAAGAGCATCCTGCAAAAAAAGGCTGCGCAGTACAAGGAAACTGTGATGATTGGAAGAACTCACGGGCAACATGCGCTGCCCATCACTTTAGGCTTCAAATTCGCAGTTTGGGGATATGAGGTTTCACGGCACATCAAGCGGCTAAATGACTGCAGAGATCGTGTTTTGGTTGGAAAGATGAGCGGAGCCGTTGGCACCCAGGCCGGTTTAGGCGAGCATGCCGCCCGCATTCAGGAACTCGTAATGAAGAGGTTAGGGATTCGTGCTGCAGAAATTTCCACGCAGATCGTGCAGAGAGATCGCTACGCTGAATACGCCTGCATTCTAGCCATGATCGCTTCTTCGCTGGACAATTTCGCCATGGAAATCCGAGAGCTGCAGCGGCCAGAAATTGGAGAGCTTTTTGAGTCGTTTGAAAAGGAGAAGCAGGTTGGCAGTTCCACAATGCCTCATAAGCGAAATCCCGAAATATGTGAAAGAATCTGCGGCTTAGCCCGGATCGTCAGAAGCCTAGTCATTCCCGCACTTGAAAACGTTGTCACTTGGCATGAAAGGGACCTAACCCAGTCCTCATCTGAACGTTTTGTTTTTCCAGAGTCGTGCATCTTGGTAGATTACATGCTTCTCTTAATGAGCAACGTTGTGGCTAATTTGCGGGTGGATGAGCAACGAATGTTGCGGAACATTGATTTGACGGAGGGGCGCACCATGTCGGAAGCCGTGATGATGACTCTTACTAGGAAAGGCGTAAACAGGCAAGAAGCCCACGAACTGCTTAGAAAGTTATCCATAAAGAGTGAAGTTGAAAGACGTAACTTCAAAGAGGTTCTCCTTGAAGACAAGTTTGTAAATGGAAAGCTGAACGAGAAAGAAATTGACGAAGCTTTGAACCCGGAAAATTATCTGGGCACGGCCGTTAAGCAAGCAAAGGCTTTTGCAGAAAGTCAAGGCTAGTAGTCAGCAAGTAATTTCTGTTTCCACTCTTCGCCTTTTTCGAGTTTTTCCCACGTTTCCTTTTTGACGAAGCCGCCAACTTGCTCTTTGATTTTCTTAGCTAATCGCGGCCCTACTAACGGCAGGTTTGTCAAATCTTCAAGTGGCGCGTGTTTTATGTCGGAAATTGTCTTGTATCCCGCGTTATACATGATGCGCCCACGCACGCGGCCCACTCCTTCTAACTTGACTATTGGCAGCAGTTCCTTCTTTATTCCTTTAGCTACCCTCTCTATTAGCTCCGAGGCTAAGGGCAGAATCTTCTTGTTTCCTAGAAGCCTGCCTAATTCATGCGTGGCATGGAGCAGCCATTTCGCATTTTCAATAGTTCTGTAAAGGTCGCCAGGCTGCACTCTGAACCGTTCCAGCAGCATTTCCTCACTCATCTCCTCCATCCAACTTTTCAAAACCACCGCTGTTTTGATTTCGCCGAGAAACTCTTCGTAAGCTATGTGGTCATCCCACTCGTTTGGCACCTTTGTGAAGAACTCGTTTTTGTGCTCTTCCATGAGAACCGCCATCTCATCCAACTCGCGCGCGTACGGCCTCATTATTGGCCCCATGTCTGGCGTATGTGCAATCAAATGCAGTAGACTCAAATCGGTCAAGCAAGCAGGTTTGTACCGTAGCGCATTGCGGATTTCAACTCCTGAAAGCGGGTCTATGTATAGTTCGCTTACTCGTTTTCCAAACTTTGTGGCGTAAATTTCGTTCCCAGCTAAATCAACCATTTCCTCATCGTACAAGTACTTCAAAATTTTAGATATTATGCTCTTGATGGCTTTCACATCGTATTGGTAGGCGTAGAAGGTTTTTCCGAAGAAATCGTATATGCCGTTTTCTGTGTGAGCGAAGTCCGAAGCAATCGTTGCCAGCACATGCCCGCGGATTATTTTTTCAACGGCAAGCCTTGACCATATTCTCTCTGGACGAGCAAGAACATAGCTGTCCATCAAATAGTCTGCCTCGTCAGCAGTCTTGGAGATAAGTATTGCTTCGCCTACCTTGTCGTACTTGGGTCTTCCAGCTCGACCTGCCATCTGCTTGTACTCCAAAACACTTATAGGGTAATAGCCGTAGCTTGGTTCCCAACGTCTATAATCCTGAACGACCACCGTGCGCGCTGGAAGGTTAACACCGAAAGCCAAAGTTGGCGTAGCCGTCAACACCCTAATTCTTCCCTGCCGAAACAAATCCTCAATCAGTCTGCGGTGAGCACCAGCCAAACCAGCATGATGAAAAGCCGCGCCACACTTAACAAGCCCAGCAAGGGATTCGCTGAGCCGCGTTCTCTCGCCTACAGACAAAATCTTCTCTGCCTCATGCGCAAGGGTTCTTTTTATGAGTTTAGACAAGACTTCGCTCGTGTGTTCTGCAATTTTCTTCGCCAAAGTCACCGAGTTTTTTCTCGTCGATGCAAAAACCAGTGCTTGACCGCCAGCTTTCACAGTATTCAAAACGAGGTTTATGGTTGTGTTTCGTGTCTTTTTCTCGATTTTTCTGGCGTCTCCATCCTTATATTGGATTTCCCCGTGCAAAAGCACGCCTTCTTTTAAAGAAACTGGCCGCCACTCAGTTATGACGTAGCTCGCTTTCAGCCAGCTTGCAACCTCTTCAACGTTATTTATGGTTGCGCTTAACGCTAAAATCTGAATTTCTGGATTGATTTGCATTAGCCTTGCCAGTACCACTTCAAGCGTCGGACCGCGGTCTCCATCGTTTAACAGGTGAACTTCATCCGCAACCACCAACGAGATATCATCCATCCACTTAACTCGGTGTCTTAAAAGGGAGTCTGCTTTCTCGTTGGTCGTTACTATTATGTCGTATCTTCCCAGCCATGGGTCACCGCTGTCAAAATCACCAGTGCTGATCCCCACGCTCACTCGTTTTCCATCTGTCTTACGGATAGAACCGTACTTCTTGAACTCGTCGAACTTTTCGTTCGCCAAAGCTCTCAACGGCGTTAAATAAATTACTTTGCCGTTCCTCTCTAAAATGTGCTCAAGACCGCAAAGTTCAGCTATCAACGTTTTTCCAGACGCTGTGGGAGTTGCCAAAACAAGGTTTTTGCCTTCTAGAACTCCGGCTTGTATGGCTTCTTCTTGAGGAGGGTACAACTCGGCAATTCCAGAACGAAGCATCACCTCTTTCAATGTTTCTGCCACTGGTAATTCTGTTGTTTTCACATTAATGCGCCATCATTTCATTTTTTGCAGAACAATATGAAAGCGCTGATTTATAGTGTTAATCATACTGGTTTCCATTTTTTACGGTTACATTTTTCTACTTGAATTCGTGATATAAAACCTACAACAATTGTCTATTCTTTAAAAAGGTCAGGATATGGTATGGTTGAAAATGTTAAGGCATTACTGAAGGCACATGAAGGCATAAAACGCGAGGTTTACTTGGACAATGAAAACTCAAGCATGGTTCACAAAGACGTGGTTGATGCAATGCTGCCCTATTACAATCAGCGAGCTTATGGCAACCCAACGCTAACTCATAAACCAGGCTGGGAAGCCTTCGAGACTATAATGGAATCCTCCCAAAAAATCTCCAAGTTCTTAGGCTCCAAAGTTCTCGAAGAAATAACTCTCACTCCAGGCGAAACAGAAGCTAATAACCTAGCGCTAATGGGAGCGGCTTTCGCTAATAAACACAAAGGCAAGAAAATCTTGACCTCAGAGATTGAACCAATAAACGTCTTGTATGTAACTGACCTGCTGCAAAAGTTTGGGTTCACCACAACCAAAATCCCTGTTGACGGGGAAGGCTTCCTCAACCTTGAAAAACTGAAAGAAGTCGCAGATAAAGAGACCGTGCTGGCAAGCATAGCAATGGTTAACAACGAAATTGGAACCATACAGCCCGTGAAAGAAGCGTTGGACATAATTAAAGACAAAAACCCAGAGACCCTGTTCCACACCGACGCTTCAGACGCTTATGGCAGAATTTCCCTAAACATGCAAGATTTGAAAGTGGATTTGGCAACTATAAGCAGCTACAAGATTCTAGGACCCCGCGGAATCGGCGCGCTGTACGTGAAAGAAGGTGTGAATGTGGACAAGATTTTAGAGGGACAGATAGGGACGCAAAAGCTTTGGCCAGGAGTTGAAAACACGCCTCTTATTGTTGGCTTCGCAAAGGCGTCTGAGTTGGCTTTTCAAGATTTTGAGGCTAATGTGAATCGGATGCGCATGTTGAGAGACAAACTTGTAGATGGCATATTTAGGAAACTCTCTGGCGTGGAGATTAATGGTCCAAAAGATGACAAGAGAGTACCTGACAACGCGAACATCAGCTTTCTAAGATGCGAAGGCGAAGCATTGACAATCGAGTTAAGCCTCAGAGGCGTCTACGTGTCCAGCGGAAGCGCATGTAGCAGAAGACTTCTCCAACCCAGTCACGTTCTTGTTGCCATAGGCCGCAAATTCAGCGAAGCGCACGGCAGCATATTGATGAAGACAACGCGATACCATACAGAAGAAGATATAACTTATGTTTTAGAAGTTATACCTAGCGCGGTAGGAAGAATAAGAGGAATAGTCGGCTCTACCGGAGTTGATTGAAATGTCGCGTGCGCCGTTACCTTACACCCAAAAAGTTCTTGACCTGTTCAGAAACCCAAAAAATCTCGGAAAAATAAAGGACGCCACAGTCACTGCCGTCGCAGGGAATCCTGCATGCGGAGATATGATAACCTTCTACTTGAAAATTAATGATCAAGAAATCATAGAAAAAGCCTCCTTCGAAAGCTATGGTTGCGCCGCTAATATAGCTACTGCAAGCATCGTCACCGAGATGGCTAAGGGACTTAGCCTTGAGAGTGCATGGAAAGACGTAACGTGGAAAAAAGTGACTGAAGAAGTGGGTGGTCTGCCCAGTGTCAAATTTCATTGTGGCGTTCTTGCTGTAGGCGCTGTCAAACGTGCAATCCGAAAATATTATGAGCAGAAGGGTTCGGCTCCAAGCTGGCTTCCTCAAGAATTAACTTTTGAGGAGAAACAGGCATTGGAAGAGGAAGAACTCGCTAAAACGCTTTCAAAGAGACTGAAGGTCGCGGAGGAAAAATAATTTTAGACCCTTACAGAATTCGCGAAGACTTTCCAATATTAAAACGGAAAATAAACAACAACCCCTTAATTTACTTTGACAACGCTGCAACTACGCAGAAACCCCGGCAAGTGATCGAAGCCATAAAAGACTTTTATGAAAACCACAACGCCAACGTTCACAGGGCCGTTCATACGCTTTCTCAGGAAGCAACAGAATTACATGAAAACGCCCGAGAAAAGATTGCTCAATTCATAAACGCGAAAGACTCCGCGGAAATAATTTTTACTAGAGGCACAACCGATGCAATCAACGTAGTTGCGTATTCATGGGGGCTTCGCAACCTGAAAAAGGGTGATGAGGTTCTATTGTCCTTGATGGAACACCACAGCAACATTGTCCCGTGGGAACTGATCTCAAAAATAAACGGGCTCGCAATTAAATACGCCAAAGTAAACAATGACGGAACGCTGAACTATGAAGATTTTGAAAGCAAATTTTCCAGCAAAACAAAGATTGCCTGCTTAAGTCACGTTTCCAACGTTAGTGGCGTAATTAACGACGTTAAAAGAATTGCCAAAGTTGCCCACGAACACGGTGCTTTGATGCTGGTAGACGGCGCGCAATCGGTTCCGCACATGTCTGTGGACATTAGAGATTTGAACATGGATTTTCTGGCTTTTTCTGGTCATAAAATGTTAGGACCAACGGGCATCGGTGTGCTTTACGGCAAAAAGGAACTTTTCGAAAAGATGGAGCCGTTCCAGGGTGGAGGAGAGATGATAAAGGATGTGTCCTTCAGCCAAAAAAGAGAAGGGTGTGACATAACTTGGAACGATCCTCCATGGAAGTTTGAAGCCGGAACTCCAGACGTATGCGGGGGGATTGCTCTGATGGAAGCGATCAAATACCTCGAACGAATAGGCATGACTGAAGTTTTGAAACATGAAAAGTTGTTAACCGAGTATGCTGTTAAGCGCATGCAAGAATGCAGCAAAGTTAAGCTTTATGGACCCAGAAATCTATCTTCAAAATGCGGAATAATACCTTTCACAGTGGAAGGGTCATCCTCGCATGATGTTGCGCTTTTCTTTGACACTTATGGCATAATGATACGTAGTGGTTTTCATTGTGCGCAACCGTTACATCAAGTTCTAAAGCTGCAATCTTCTGCCCGAGCAAGCTTCTACATTTATAATACGCGCGAAGAAATTGACCGCTTTATAGAAGTTTTAAAGGAGATTGAACAAGATTAATGTCCACCGTGGAAGATTATGTAGCGAGAATAGAAGAGACATGCGGCGAAGAAAAAGGTGTCATAGTCACATTCAAGTACATCAAGAGAGACGAGGCAATTGCCAAAATTCGTGATAAAGCCCAGCTGAAGAATTCTCTTTCTGGAATTATTTTTGAATTCGCATTTCGAGGCATTTCATTCCGCGTATTCTCAAGCGGAAAAGCTATCTTTAGAGGTATTAACAAAGAAGCGTTACACGACATTCTAGCTGCGCTTCTGCTTTAGCATATGTATTGTTTTTCTTAACCTGAAATAATTAAACCTAAAGGGTTGAATTTTTTCCCCTAATTTCGTGCAGTATGCTTTTAGGTAGCCTCCGAGTTTCTTTGTCGATTGCCATCAATATGGCCAAATAAACTATGCCGCCGACAGCGGTCCAAGCTAAAGTGGTTGATTCGCTGTTTGTATAGGGTAAGAGGAACAACACAACGCCCATAACTGCAGAAGCGAAAGCATACTTCAACACGCTCCTCCATGGTATAGTGATCTTGAACATTCCGCGAACCATAATGACTAAGATTAGGAACATGGCGAACCGCACTACAGAGTTAATCACGCAGACCGAGAACGCTGCCATCAAGGGTTGGTGTAAAGCATATGTTGTTAAAACGTAATAGGTCATTGGAATCGTTATAGCAGAATGCACGTAAAACAAGGAGTAATACCTGAATAATTTACTTCTAACCAGTGAATTGAACGATAATCTCTCACGATCGACGGTTTCGACTCCAGTAAGAACAGATCCATAAATGCCAGAAACTACCATAACCATCGCATCCAACGCCAAAACTACAAGGACATATTCCGCGCCCGGGTACATTGCCGTTCCAGGCCGCAGGAGCACTATGTACGAGCTGGATAAAAATATGACTCCAACTGTCATCGGAAGGGCAAACATCAAAACCGTCTTCATCGAAGCTGTCACGTCCTCACTTCGACTCTCCCTCAAGAGTTTAGGATAAAGTGCGAAAGATAAGAAGCCGGCATGAGTGATGACATTCGCAACCTGAAGTGCAGCATAGTATATATCCATACTACTAAATCCGCCGTAATAGAAGAGCAAAATGAAAACGAAGTTTGCGATCACGCTTCCTACGACACTGTATATGATCAAAACTGAGCCTTTAAACCACTCTTTAACATAACCCCATTGTATTCGCTGTTTCAATTCGCTCGCAAGAAGTTTGAAGTAATAGATCGCTTGGATTGAGAGTGCAATGATTGTACTTACTACCGCTCCGAGGAGAGGCTGACCTAGCTGGATGATTATGACGTAGCCTATAATGAGTCTAAACAGTTGTTGCAGGATCAATCCGTAGCCTATTGACTGCGGCGTACGTGCTTGAAGGCATGGTTCAAAGAGTCCTAGTAGGTATACTTCAATTATCTGAACGGAAATTATTAGGTAAAAAGGCAGATATACGGCGGGATTGGAGACGCCAGCTTCGGAAAGAAGCGATGGCAGGAAAAGCGGAATGACAATGAGATAAGCAGCTGTGGTTATTAAGGAAAAAAGCAAATTTATTGTAAGTCCCGTTTTGGTTGCTCCTTTTTTCCCTCTTGCGACGGATCGCATAACCCAGAAGGGTACGATTCCAGACAGCAATGTGAAGTACGGGAGAACGGTGTTAATGTTACCCCATATGGCGTATTCTGGGCTATCGGCTGCAATTGCTCGCCCCAGCATGAATTGAAAAATCAGTCCAGTTGCCACGCTAATTAATTTGGCGGCGAACACGACGTAGCCCGAGTATTGCAGTCTGATTTCTTTTCCTGCCACAGGGACACCTTTGATTTGTTTCTTTGCATAATGCCATGTAGGTATTTAATCTTGTGTAGCTAAACAACACTTCATTTTAGGTCTCCTTAATTTCACTTTAATAGCCCGTAAATTTCTAAAATCTTGAAAATCTAAATGCTTTAACCTATCGCTACTGCACCATTACGAGCCTAACCGTAGTTTTATTCGCATTTTGTTTCTGCTTATCCAATTGTAGAGCGGGATGAGCGGGTATTTTATTGGTTGAGGAAGAACGTCCTTAACCTCTTGGTGCAATCCCATTCTTGCGGCGATTCGACCTTTCTTCGTTATAGGCACGCAGTATCGCGTTACGGGAAATATGGAGAAACCATTATTCTGTTTGAACTTGTCCAAGGATGGGTGGTTTCCAATTCTTCCATACATTATCCACCTGATTTTTTTATTTGCGCAAATTTCAACTGTTTTGGCTATCAAGGCGTTGTTAACTGCTTTGTCCCAGTGTTTCTGCAAAGAAAGTATCTGCGAGATAAGCGCAACGTCATGACCGTGAACAAGCTGAATGAAACCTACAAGTTCCTCTTGAAAATATGCCCCAACATAAATACAATTTCGCGATAAACAAACACTATTTATCACAGCATGTAATTGGATTCCGTAGTGTGGAAATGCTCTTTCTTGACGTATCGGCGTCTCATTGTAAATTTTCCAAATGCCTTCAGCCAGTTTTTCGTTCGGTTTCACAACCTCGGTTTTCACGCCGCTTTTTTTCGCCTTGCGAACCATATTACGCGTTTTTTTTCCAATGTTTTCCCACCATTCATCAAAGGTTGTCACTTGAAGAAGCGCAATGTTATCCTCGGTTGCCAACCAGAAGCGCGGCGGATTGGAGATGGTGTTGCACCATTTTCTCTCTATGAAAGTAAAAACGTCAATTCCTCTTTCTCTGAGCTTTTCAATAAAATCCTCTGTTGGAATTACGTCTCTTGTGTATTCTTTCGTATCACTTGCCACTTTGAAGAAAAGTTTCTTTCTTACCGCTATTGTTTCTAGTTCCTCATCTACTTTCAAAATTCTCTTAAGTGTTTCATAAAATGGGCCTCTGTGGTTTATTTTTCCTCTCTGGAAAAGCCATATTGGATGAAGTTCAAGGACTCTTCCATCTTTAATGTAGTCTTTTGCTATTTTTGCCGCCTGTTCGGTTGAGTATAGGTAGCACAGTTTATCTAAACCAGAAGTTGGAAACTGGTGAAAAGACTGTAATGGAAAGTTGTTTGGAATATGGGGCGTTTTTGTTTTCCACCGTTTCCACATTATCCGGGCGAATAAGCGGGCAGTTCCGTGAATTGTATAGTAGCGTATCTTTCTTCTTGTTGTCTTTTCTAAATGCTCCAATTCTTTCTCGGCATCATTTACAACGTGAAGTGAGATTTCATGTCTACTGCAATTTAGCAATGTTGATAGTTCATCGTCTGGAATTGTTTTAGGCGTGAAAAACCAGTAAGCTTTGACATTCTTTTTTGACTCGTTGATCATCCTTGAAAGAATTTTGCTATTTCTCAGATAGTCTTTACCTTTTTTGATGCCCAATCCTGTACAAAGGAAACTCTTGATTCTTGATGGATACGGGTAGTCAACATCAATTCTTAGTCTCACCCAGACTTTCCCTTGTTGCATTCTAGACGGCAACACCTGTTCTTGTATAGTGTCTTTGCTCTTTCCAAATTTAAGTAGATTGGCAAGATCCATCGCTTGCAGTTGAACGGAGAAATGCTTGAAAAGTTTCAAGTTATGATAGAACACGCATTAAGTATTGGAGCGAACAGTTTACTTAGTAGAAGTCAATAAACGAGTCATTCTCAAATCCATAAGTGCTGAAATTAAGATAGGGGTCCAATAGGAATATTAAGGTCAATGTGATGACGTAAAAGGAAAGAGAGAAGGTAATCCTCACTTCGCTTAAGGGTTAAGGCTGAATTATAGAATTTGGCAAAATTTTGGAAAAACAAATAAATGCGAATTCCCAAAGCAAAAGCATTCAATGCTAGTCATGTTTACGTGGCAGACACGCCGAAGACTTCACAGGATTAAAAGAGAAATAGATTGACAATGTTAGAGAGGTCAATAAAAGAGTTTAAACGCCTCACTTTCACCGAAGGCTTTTTTTCCAGTCTAAGTTTTTTATCATGGTCTTTAGACCAATACGTGTTTTCGCGTTTAGCTCAACGTTTAATTTATGACCGAATGAACGGATACGTTTTAAAAAAGTTAAAGAACTCAAGCGTAAGCATGATTTTAAATGCAAGCGACACAGGTATTTCTCAAGAGTTAATGCGAAAAGGCTCACATGAACCTTTATCCACCAAGATTCTAATGGAAAATTTGCATGAGGGAATGAGTATAGCTGACGTTGGAGCTAACCTCGGCTACTTCGCTTTACAGGAAGCTGAAGTTGTTGGTCCTAAAGGTGTAGTTTACGCGATAGAACCTATTCCACAAAACTTTTTTTTGCTAAGACACAACGTAGCTTTAAACAACCTTAAAAACATTCAAGTTTTCAACTTAGCTATTGGCGACGAGGATGGTTCTTTAGATTTGTTTTTAAGCTACGCTTCTAACTGGGCCTCAGCATTTAAAACACCTATAAACATTGATCAAAAAATCACTGTGCCATCTAAGCGTTTGGATACTTTTCTTAAGGATAAAGGCAAAGTTGATCTGGTTCGCATGGACGTGGAAGGCTACGAAACAAAAATTGTAGATGGCATGGAAGAGACTTTGAAACAGAAAAATTTAATGCTGTTCATAGAGATCCATCCCCTTTTTACGGGAAAAAGCCGTTGTGAAGCATTCTTGCAGAAGCTGGACAGATTTGGGTTTGCTCCTTTCGCAGTGGTTTTTGGCAATCATCCAGGCAAACTGATCAAAAACGTCACCGATATGAAATCTTTAATTCGCAATAATTATTTGATGAGTGTAATTTTTCATGGTTTTTTCAGGAATTAAAAGCAGTCGCATGAAAAAAAAGGAAGATAACCATCCAAAACAGTTTGAAAGTATTATGCAGAAGAACACCAGACTAACTTCCCTATTCTTGAACTTTTATCGCCAGAACACTCAAACATCCATTTTTCTCTGCCATTCTGCCACTCTATGAATACCTTCCTTCAAAGATATCCTTGGCTCGTAACCCACATTTCTAATCTTCTCTATTGAAAACTTTTTATTTAAACTCAGAAATCTCTTTGGTGGCTCAACTATTTCTATCTGATTGCCATCTGCACCACATTCGTCAACAACTATTCTTGCAACTTCTTCCATTGTGTGATATTCGTCAGATCCTATGTTAAACGCTTCATATTTTCCAGAAAAAGGATGTTGCATAACCAAATGAACGCCGCTTATGAAGTCGGAAACGTAGCACCATGCCCGCTCTGCTCCTTTATGAACAGTTAGTTTTTCGCCTTTTAGTGCGGAGTGTATGAAATTGATCAGAGCGCTTCTATATTTTGATGGGTGTTCTCCAGGCCCGTATACCATAAAAGGTCTTATTGTTACAGCCTTAAGGCCGTAGTTTTCCAAGTAATGTCGCACTATCGCTTCTCCAAAGAGCTTGCTCATGGCATACACGTTGGTCGTTATGAATATTGATCCATTTTCAAGATCTTCTTCTTCTACAGCTTTGCCTTTGTCGAAAAGGTGTCCATAAACTTCAGAAGTGCTAAAGTACACTAATCTGCAGGCATATTCTAAACAAAGTTTTATGAGGTTCAATGTGCCGATGTTATTAACATACACCATTTTCTGCGGGTGTTCCTCGCCCACCATCCTCCCAACTTCTCCAGCCATGTGTATCACCTGATCTACACTTTCTTTCTTGAAAATCTTATACAAATCTTCGAATGAAGTCACGTCGGCTCTAACGTAATCAGCGTAATCTCTAACATGGACATCTGAACTGACCACTTCATGGCCCTGTTCAATTAAATACGGTACTAGGAAACTGCCTATGAATCCAAGAGCGCCGGTTACGAAGATTTTAGCCATATGCTTTCCCCTTTATCAGTTCCATGAAGTACTCTTTTAAGTTATTCCACAAATCTGGAAAATCTGTGTTCCATTCTTTCATATGGCTAAGCAAGTTTTTTGTGTTGCCCCAAAATTTAACGGGCCACTCTTCTCCAGAATCGTTTATTATAAAATCAAAATGCTTAACGCCATTCAAGAATGTAACCACGTCTTTGACAGATACTTTTTCAGGATAATTTATGTTTGTGGCTTCCATGAATTTGTGCTCTCTTACTTTTAGACTTTCAGTAGCCTTGAGCAATATTTGTGCGACAAACGACGAAGGTAATGGATTCAGAAAAGATTTGCCTTCTCCGAAGATGGTGATTCTCTGGTTGTTGCGAACTGCGTTTGCACACTTAGGTACTAATCTGCGTTCTTTTTCCCCTTGTCCGAATGCGTACATTAGTCTAAAAATCCAAAGTTTTGACAAAGCGCCATTTCTCAGAAAGTACCTTGCGTATGCTTCCGCCATTTGCTTTGAAAGCCCATAAGGCACTGTGGCAATATGGTTAACTGTTTCAGGAATTTCACCCTCCAGACCGTAGTATGTTGCCTGTGAAGAAAGTAAAACTAGTGAACCTCTAAATTCTTCCAAAAAATTCAGGAAGGCGCGAACATTTAAATCTAAATCAAGCAAGGCAGAGCGCTTTGCGAGTCCGTGATCTGTGTTGCCCGCTACGTAAACTGCTGCTGGATAATTTTTGATCTCCTTCTTTGCTCCTGCTTTAAGAAGGTCTAGATGCACTTTATGCAGGTTCTTATCAATTCTTTCAGGATTTTTACTAAAGCTAAATGCAAAAGAATCTTCTAAACTTTCATTCAGTACTCGCTGCTGTACAGCGGCACCTATGAATCCACTACCGCCCACTACTAACACTTTATCCATTTCAAACCATCTTTTCGAAAGTCGCTTCAAACTTTGCGAATGTAGAGCTTCTCATTAATAATTCAAGGTCTTCAGCAAATTTATTTTTGTCTATGCTCTGATAGTTTCTGTGGTTCTTAACGTCACTCAAAGATCTTTTAGCACTCTTGAAAAGGAGATGATTGAACTCATCTTTGTTTTCGATTATGTAGTTAAACAGGAACTCTGAAACAAGCGGTCTTTCAAAATGTTTTTTAGCTTTTAGAATTATTGGGAGAAACAGCGTAAATTTTTTGATGACTTTTGCCAATTTCTTCTTTTTCTCCAAAGCCCACAACATTCTCATTCTAGTTAACTCGCATCCGTACATCATGTACTCTCTCCTTTTTGAGGTTTGTTTTCCATGTTCCCTGTAAAAAACTGGCGCACCTTTCAGGGCGCAAAGTTCGAGTTTTAAGGCACTGTACCGCATCCAAAGATCACCATCTCCATCAACATTTCTTGTGCTAGGATCAAATTGACCGTATGATTCTACGCAATCTTTTTTGATCACCACTGAACTTCCGTTTATGGGATTTCTAAAAAACAACATTGCCAACCGCAAATCAGAATCGCGAATAAACAAAGGGTCAAAAATGCGCAAGCGCGGTAGATAACTGCTTTTTACAAGTCTCGCCGTTGAGATGTTTAAACCACTGTAGTAATCTCTGAAATAACCCCAATCTGCTCCAGTTCCCTTCATGTAACTAATCTGCTTCTTTATTTTTTCTCTGTCTATGAATATGTCGTCTGCACTAAGCCAGCAGATGTAAGCGCCTTTCGCACTTGAGAAACCAACGTTTAGGGCGTTGGCTGCGCCCATATTTTTGCCGATGTCCATTAATCTTAACTCGAAATCATTTCTACAGAGAGCATCAGCTAAGACTCTAACTTCATTCGCTGTTGTGTCTGTTGACCCGTCATTTACAACTATTGTTTCCATTGGTCTATACGTTTGGCTAAAACACGATTTGACCGCGTCTTCTATGAATTCTTCTGCGTTGTACGCTGGAATCACAACTGTGACCATTGTATTCTCGTTCATTTTTTGTAAATCTCATCCAGTTTTGTTGAACCGGCTCATCAATGTGACTGGTTATATGCTTGACACATTAAACTAAAATAGCTTTATCTTTCACAAAGCATAGTAAAAGCGGTATAGACAACGGTCATAATGAGCAAGTGAGCGAAAAATTGAAAAAAGTAAATGTTGCCCTAATTTTAGGCGCACGCCCCCAAATCATAAAGTCGATGCCATTCATTCGCCTATCAAATGAAGATAAACAAGTAAAATTATCCATTATTCACACAGGTCAACATTACAATTATGAAATGACGAAAGTGTTCTTTGAAGAATTTAGTTTGCCCGAGCCAGCAGTGAATCTGAAAGTTGGAAGCGGTTCTCATGCACTACAAACAGCGAAAATGATGACACGCTTAGAACCTTTTTTGCAGAGACAAACGCCAGATTTAGTTGTAGTACCTGGTGATACTAATTCTACTTTGGCTGGGGCGTTAACTGCCGCTAAGCTTAACATTCCAGTAGCTCACATTGAGGCTGGAGCAAGAAGCTACGATAACAGTATGCCCGAAGAAATTAACCGGCGCCTGACAGATCATTGTTCTAGCCTGCTTTTTACGGCAACAGAAAATTGCTTGCGGAATCTACTAAAAGAGGGAATAAGCAAAGATAGAGTCAACCTAGTTGGAGACACCATGTACGATGTGTTGCTCCAGCAATTACCAAAGGCGGAAAGAACAGCTATTTTGGATCAATTGGATTTGAAAACCAAGGCATATGCACTTTTGACATTGCATAGGCAAGAGAACGTTGACAGCCTTGAAAACTTGGAGAGGATACTTGATGCGATTGTGAAGTTGAAAAAGCTCGTAGTTATTTTTCCTCTTCACCCCAGAACGCGGAAGCAACTGCGCAGTTTCAATTTATACACCGTATTGAAAGAACAAAAACATGTCAATCTCATTGAACCTTTGAGCTATTTGGAAAACATTAGTCTAATAAAAAATGCGAACCTTGTCATGACAGATTCTGGAGGCCTACAAAAAGAAGCTTTCTGGCTTAAAACACCCTGCATCACCCTGCGAGAAAACACTGAATGGGTGGAAACCGTTCAATTAGGTGCAAATTACCTCGTGGGTTCCAATACTAAGAGAATAGTCAAAACTGCTAAGGATATCATTGAAAACGAAGAAGAGCTTCGCAAAAAACTGGAAAAGCTGCCTAATCCCTTTGGTGATGGATGCACTTCGCAAAAAATACTTAAAATAATCAAGGATTCTCAATCATTTCTTCGCTAATTCTTCATAAACTGAGAGCAAACGTGATTCTATGTTCTTAATGTCATGATACTTTTCCAGAAATAGGTGTTCCTTTTCCCACAAGTCAGATGGCAAATTGCTTATCGTATTCGCTATTGTCTCTTCATCTCTCAGGTCTTTTAGTGGAAAATCCTTGTTTTCGGGATATTCCGAAGAAATGTACGCTAGTGCTGGTCGACCACATGCTATAGCTTCAAGCGAAACCATCCCCAAGGACCCAAGAGCAAATCGGTCAATGACAACATCTGCATCCCAGTAGTACTTGTTAAATTCTTCATGTGGAGCCTTTGGTACAACGTTTAGGTTTAAACCTAACGAGAAAGCCAATGCTGCTGTTTTGTCAAAATCTTTGCCGTGTTGAACAATGCTTACATCAACTTCTTCTTTGATCCTACTCAGCGCTTTTATAGCGACGTCTGTTCCTTTTACGCTCCAGTTTGAATCGCTTGCGATTAGGATTCTCTTCTTTTCGCCTTTTTGAACCGCAGGTTTCGGATAAAACAGTTCAGCGTTAACCGGATTAGGAAGGTATTCTGCCTCTTCTCTGTACCGTTTAGCTATGCCGAGAATGTCCGGCGTGCTGACTAAAATTTTGTCGCAATGTTTTAGATTATGCCTGACGATTCTGCCCCATACAAAATGATTCAGACTTGTTCTTAAATCACTTCCATGGGCATGTCCAATTAAGGGTTTTTTGCTTAAACGGGTTGCAATGTAGCAGTCTTGTAAAAGGTAATTTGCGTGGTATAAGTCTCCTTTTGCTCTCAAAATCTTGAGGGCTAAACTGAAAGTCTTATTCCAAAAACTTCTACTGCGCTTGATGTGTTGTTTTTCCAGCTCAGGTGGCATGTACTTAAGTAAAGTTTCTCCAACAAAGGCGCAATCGTTAATCATAACGAGCTTCATTACAGCACCACTAAGCCGTAATCTTGTTCATCAGATCCCTCTCTAACGCTTCAGCTCTCTTGCTGACCTTTTCAACTTCTTTTTGGACGCCCCTGTCTTTAATCTCTTCTTTCCGTTTTTCGTTCGACTTCAAAATTAGACGCAAAAATTCTGAGTCATAGGCATTTAACAGTAATTCAGTGTTTGGTATCAAGCAGTGGCCGCCTATAAATCCTGGAAACATGACGGGTCTATCTAACCTCAAGCGGTGTGTATCTTCCAGAAAATCTACGACATCATCAAAGTCACTGTCGAAATGTCTGGTTATTCTGTGCATTTCTTGAAAACAGGTAATCATCCATGCTCTGTAAGTTGTTTCAAACAGCTTAGCCAACTCTGTTTCGGCACAGCTTTTCAATGTTTTTACTTTTAAATGCATTTTTTCAAAATGCTTGCGGGCGGCGTCCGTTGCTTTTATGTTTACTCCGCCAACATATTTTGCCCAGCGTTTCAATTCCCACTTCATATGCTTTAGATTTTTGTGTACTCCACGAACCGGAGAGTGGGCAACGAGGCAATTGCATTGTTCACAGATTTTCTTTGTTGTTCCTGGCGGCACCGTGCTGTTGATGATGAGCAGTTTTGGTTTAAATTGTTTTGCGTAGCTGACGACTGTGTCTACGAATTTTTCTTGAATTTTACATAGAAGGCAAACGTGCATTATGTCTACTTCATTTGGCAATTTGCTCTTGGATTGACTAGTTGCGCGCATTTTTGTTTCATCTAAGTCTAATCCATAGACGGCGAAACCCTCTTCTTCTTTCAACAGATCGAATAAGGCATGCCCAATCTCACCCAAACCCACGACTAGGACTTTTTCTTTAGTCAATTTACCGCATCCCATAACAGAAAAATTAAGTAAATTTTTAAACTATTTAAACGTTGAAGTTCAAAAGGAATGATTATGTCACAGCCAAAAACTGGAAAAGGAGTAATAATTGGAGCCAACGTTCAATTCGGCAGGGAAGTTGTTGTTTGGAATTACGTTGTAATAGGCGACAACACGAAAATTGGTGATGGAACGTGCGTTGGAAGTTTTTGTGATATAGGCAAAAACGTGACCATCGGTAAAAACTGCAATATACAAGCCCACGTGACGATTTCAAATGAGTGCGTACTCGGCAATAACGTGTTTGTCGCGCCCAATAGTTCGCTTCTTAATGATAAATATCCTAAAAGCAGTTTTCTAACATCCCCGATAGTAAAGGATAACGTCATAATAGGCGGGGGAGTTACAATATTGCCTGGTGTGACTTTGGGAGAAAATTCGGTTGTCGGTGGAGGAAGCGTTGTAACTAAAAATGTTCCTTCTGGAAAAGTTATGATGGGGGTTCCGGCAAAAGAGATTATGACTAAGGAGGCGTATGATGTCAAGCGAAAAGCGTTCATCAAGGCAAAACAGAAGATAGGTGAAAACCAGCCGTGAGGATCTGGT
>Ga0209636_10001261_pt1 | contig 25281 bp, 27 predicted proteins | sample DeeMarSWOR152_54_FD_187464 | JGI IMG/M metagenome (GOLD analysis project Ga0209636, IMG submission 187464) | Marine sediment microbial communities from White Oak River estuary, North Carolina - WOR-1-52-54 (SPAdes) (version 2) | ecosystem: Environmental > Aquatic > Marine > Intertidal zone >...
TGATAAAAAGGTTCAGACAAGCAGTAGCCCTCTTTAATTTTCAAAATAGAGATGATTAAAAATGCATGTTACACGTGTAACAGAAAACCACTGACAGTACCTTTTCAGACTTCACAAACCAAGATATGGCTGATCAGAAAAATCTGAACCCCGGTAGACTACTCAGAGAGATCTGCAACCCCTCATTATGACTATTAGTCCATTTGAATACTTCACATTTTAAATTTATTCTTTCTGAATTACCAAGGTTTAGGCAGTTTTGTTTTTTTAAGTAATCTTCGTTTTATATATCTTCTTTAGTGTTGTTATCTTCTTCTAAAAAATAATAAAAATTTTTCCCATTTGTATGGAACCAATCATTATCATTCTCCCAATCAAAGTCTTCATCAAAAACCTCTTTACTGTATTTGGTATTTTTTTGTATTATATTTTTTATTCTATTTAGGTAGTTTTTTAGCTCATACTCAGAGAATATGTCATTAAGTACAAAATATTGGTATTCCTTTGTTTTTTCTTCAATTTCATTTGCAGATACTCTTCTTTCGATTATCAGGTTCTCACCTTTATTTGTGTGCAACATACCTGCTGCACCCCTTCGGTTTTCGCACATTTTTTTCAACATCATTTAGATACTCTTTGAGCTTATACTCGGAGAATGTATCTTTAAGTACAAGACTCGTGGAAAGTCGTATTTTTCATTGGTTTTCCTCCTCATTTATGCATTTTTCAGATACCTGTTTTGAAATTGAAAGTACTGTGTACAATTTCTTCAACAGAAGATACATCTGCAATTCACATCTTTTCAAGGTCTTTCAGACTGACGTGGTCTGAAAGTCCAATGATGACATGATCCAAAACTTCTATATCAACTACTTTACCACACATGTAGAGCTCCCTCGTTAGTAGAAGATCCTGTTCAGATGGAGTAGGATCTCCTGAAGGATGGTTATGCACTAAAATGATGGATGCAGCACCTTCAGCAATGGCTGGTCGAAACACATCCCTTGGGTGAACTAGAGCTTTATCCAAGGAACCCAATGAAACTCTTTGGTGGCGGATTAACCTATTCTTGCCATCTAAAAGGAGAACTCTGAATTCCTCCTGTTTCAAGTACTTCATGTGTGGTGCCACCAGTCTTATCACATCCTTTGCAGAGGCGATTTCTGGATGCATCTCTTTGCAGTACGAATTAATCCTTTTCATCAGTTCAAAGGCAGCCTTAATCTTACAGGCTTTCACAAATCCAATTCCTTTTACCTGTGTCAACTGGTGAATGGAAGCAGAAAATAGGTCTATCAAGTTCCCATCAAATGTCTTCAACAAGTTTTTAGCAACTTCAGCAGCTGTACCTTTCTTACACCCTGGAGATATCAATACTTCCAGAAGCTCTTGAGAGTTTAAATGTTCAGCCCCATAATGGATTAAGGCTGTTCGTACATCTTTCTTGCAGATCTCTAAGAGATCAGTAACTTTATATTCCTCATCACCAATATCTGTATTGGTGGAGGTGGTTTCTTTATCATCCATCGTAATCACCTTCACCCCCAGCAGAGGTTCAGTTTGCAGCTTGGCCTCTGTTGGGTTATGTGAACCCATTTTATTTGTTAGGCAGCTTAGACTGCCTACATTATGTTAAACCCACCATATATAAATGTAATCAGAGAGCAGTGGAAAAATATTATCAAATTTCATGTATAGAAGCATGAGTCTCCAAAATGATATATAATAACAACAATTCAAACTATAATGTTCAAAAAAAGCCAATAAAATGTTACACGTGTAACATGACATGTGTAGAAGCGATACTATTTAGTGCTTTGATCCAGCCTGTCTTTTTGAGTTTTTGATAATTATATCTTGGCAAGTTGAAGTGGACTGAACTGGTGTGTGTTTTTTTGCTGCATGGCAAGGAGCTATTACGTTTCCAGTATGTTCTTAGATGTATTGGTGATTGAATCTTTTGACCACTCTAGCAGGTTTTTTGTTGCAGTTGAAAGTGGGGAACCTATTAATTTGCAGATTGTATTAATGAGAGAAGCTGCGAATTTCACAAAAGTCGTGGATCTTTATAAAGGAAGTGCACAACCGGAGATCCACGACGAGGGGTGCTGAATGGGCGAAAGATTTATATAGTACAGAGTGAATAGAGGAAAAAATATGGCCCCTTGAAATCAGACTATGTTAGGATTGAAATTGTTAAGGCAGGCACTAGATCACCTCTGCAACTGTCTTGAAATCAGACTATGTTAGGATTGAAATTCTGACACAATAATCCATGATGACAATGGTAATTTTGCCTTGAAATCAGACTATGTTAGGATTGAAATAAGTTTTCACCACTTTCTATGTGATCGGATGCTAACTTGAAATCAGACTATGTTAGGATTGAAATGTGGTAGGGTGCCTTGCCATCACTTTAAATAGAATAGCTTGAAATCAGACTATGTTAGGATTGAAATATTATTACTACACTGCGAAACAAATCCTTGAGCTTTCCTTGAAATCAGACTATGTTAGGATTGAAATGAGAAATTGTTATTGTAGTTGTCACTTATTCCACCTCCTTGAAATCAGACTATGTTAGGATTGAAATTACGTAGACCAATTTGTGTGGAACACTGGAAACACTATCTTGAAATCAGACTATGTTAGGATTGAAATCTGTATCTCTGATCTGTCTCTCTTCTGTCTCCTCTGCTTGAAATCAGACTATGTTAGGATTGAAATGTCTGCGTACTGAGCACCACAATGAAATGGTGTTACTCTTGAAATCAGACTATGTTAGGATTGAAATTTTTGTAGTCACAGATACCGTGATCGTATTCTTGTTAAACTTGAAATCAGACTATGTTAGGATTGAAATCAATCTAGTAGGAAGAAAAAGGAGGCAAACGCAAATGCTTGAAATCAGACTATGTTAGGATTGAAATACTGTCCAGCCACGTACATCTGGAAATTGATACAACTTGAAATCAGACTATGTTAGGATTGAAATCGTGGTAATGGGATGATGTTCGAAGGAAATGTCCTCTTGAAATCAGACTATGTTAGGATTGAAATAGATGATGATGCTTCAGGAGCTACAGCAGATGTCAACTTGAAATCAGACTATGTTAGGATTGAAATGGTGTACATTGGTTTCCAAATTGGGATGCACTACCGACTTGAAATCAGACTATTATAGGATTGAAATGGATTATTAGGAAAACTGCAAAAAAGATGATTTTGTTACACGTGTAACAAATTCGAGATACATTCAAAACTTTGATCCCTTATACAGCAAACCCTTGTATAAGCTTAAAAAATGACAGTGCTATTCGAGGTGTTCAGTTCCTGATGATGGGAGAACACTGTATTTCGAAAATGCAGAATAAGGCCTGGAAAGGGCAGAACTATAGAGGTTTACGAAGCTTCATATTTTGAGGATATATTTCTAGAGGATGGGCTTGAAGAGTACTTGAGAGAACTTGAAAAAATATGGACCAAAAATGAGAAATGTAGTACAGAAGTTGATAGTAACAGAGATGATTTCAGTGATTGCATCTGATTTTACACAATAAAAGCTCTATATTTTTTAGGAGATAATAGAAATATGAATAGGGAAACAAAAGACAAAAGTTTGATGAAAAAAGAAACCCCCATAAACCCCTATAATTTGGAGAAAATAAAGGTCAATAGTGAAGTATTGTTAAATGGATTAATAGGTCAACACTGAAGAAAGTGTCAGTAGTGCTATATAGATCAAGCATCCTAGACATTCATGTTACACGTGTAACAGCTATTCAGTACGTGGTGTGGATCGTGGCTATATCAAGGTTTTTTTTGGACTGGAAATGGAAAATTACTTTAACAGTGATATTCTCATGATGAATGAGAAAGTATATATATCAAATGATATGTTATACACATCGATTCGCAGATACAACAACAAAAAAAAGGTGACAAAATGCAGATTAAAGATGAGATCCTGGAGATATTAGGTAAAAAAGGCACAATACGTATACTTGAGTTTCTAAATCAACATGACAAAGTACAGTACATCCAGATGCGACAATTTGCCGACACCCATACACTGAATACACGGACACGTGATCTCTTGAAATACGAGTTGGTGGAGCATCACTTAGAAAGAGAAAAAACTAGGAAAGAATGGTATGAGATCACTGAAAAAGGGAAGAATATCTTACAATATGCACAAAAGTTATTTTTCGCCGTCTTAATTTCAGGAGAACTAGAAAAGCAAGATAAAATTGATGAACCCACAAAAAGGGAGTTGCTCGCGCTGCTTGTATCCAAAGATATGAAAAAGATGCTCCAGTACCTGTGTCAACAGGGAGAGGTACAGTACACAAATTTTGATCTGAGTATTAGTTTGCCTACTTTCAATACGCGACTTCGAAAGCTTCTTAAGTTTGGCCTGATTGAACACTGTATAGCAAAACACCCCAAGAGAAGAGAATGGTATGAAATCACTGAAAGGGGCAAGAACGTTTTGAAAATTATGGAGAGCATGAAAAGGCTGACAGAAAAGTAGTAAACCAGCTTTGTATCACATTGAGCAAAATTCAGTTGTTACACGTGTAACAAAAAGTAAAAAGAATTTGAACTTCACAGATCATCCATTGGAATGATATCAGTTATCCAGTTTGATCTGAAGTTGCCCTCTTGATTCTTGCTCTTATACTAATTTGTAGAAATATTTTTATTTTGTTTAATTTTTCTGATTTTGTTCATTCTAGAACTCTTCTGACTATTTTGCACTCATATTTTTGAGTTTCAATCATAGAAGAGTGTCCATTTTTAATCAATGTGAGTATGAAAAAGAATATAACACAGTAAGTACGAATATTATTTGTAGAGTGAGGAGAAAAGTCTACCAACGACAAAAAAGAAAATGATAAGAAGAAGTGATAAAAATGACTAAACAAAACAAGAGTGGAGTTGTATCGGGACATTTGGTTCATAAATGTAGAAAGAGAGTTTGGCTCATTCTTTTCTTGCTCACATCCATTATGTTCTTCTCCTGGCAGCCACAGCACATTCAGGGTTTGTCATCAATACCACCGAGCTGGACCCGAGTGAATGAGTATGGGTTTGGATATCCACCCACATCGAATGGCACTCGCCTATTTGTTTTTGACGGAAGGCTTTATGCACACAACGAGTACGGACTATTCCAGATGGTTAGTCTAGTTTGCAGGGAGTGGAAAACAGTGTTCACACCGGCTCCTGCTGGGGACTACTGGGTTGAACCTTTGGGTAACTACCTTTTTCTTGGAAAGAAAAATTTCAACAAGCTCTGGCGGATAAAAGAAGGGGAAGACTTCACCAGCACGAACTGGATACAGATCACTTCAAAAGGACTCCCAGGTGGTGCCTGCCCAAGATTTAAAATTATCTTCAACAAACAAATCTATGGAGTTTATAATTTCTATGATTCCGCGTCCGATGACTGGCTGTTTGAGATATGGCGTTCTGCAGATATCGACAAAACAACAATGAACTGGAACAAAGTGGTGGGCAACAATTTTGGTGATCCAAAAAACAATCAAGGTGTCAATATTATGGCTATCTACAATAGCCATGTCTATGCAGGTACAGATACTCGCACAGGATGGTTTGGGAATTATTTACAATTTGGTGATGGGGTTGAAATCTGGGAAAGCCCCTCTGGAGATCCAGGAACTTGGACTCAGGTGAATATTGATGGCTTCGGCACCGAAATCAAACAGATTGGAACAGGTATAACATTTCGCACTAACCAAGATATTTATTCTTGGGCTGTTTATAAAGCTCCTAATCAAACACAAGAGTATCTTTATATCGGTACAAGCTCCCACTATGGTGCAGAAATCTGGCGATATGATGGAACGGGGAAGAATGGCTGGAAAAATGTTACTCCACCGTGGGCTGGAGTTTACCCATATGTTGCTACACCTGGGCGGAATTTGTCCATGATCGTCTTCCAAAATAACCTTTATTTGGCAGAGGGTTTTCCTACTGCTAATCTTGGGAAATATGATGGGAAGAATTGGTCTATCGTTGTAAGTGGACCAAACCCATTTGGCCCCAACAATCAGGCTCTGACATCTCTAGCTATTTTTGAAGACAGGTTCTATGTTGCCACACGTTCACACTATTCTGCAGTCACGAAAGGTGATCAAGTATATGGTTATCCTTTACTTGTGTGGAAATATGCATGTACAGAATTGTACCTGCTCAATCGTCGTCTTCTGTTTAACCCCTTCAATCATAAATTCATACTGGTGACATGAGTATCTGAAAATATCGGAAGAATGTACACGACTAACTAAGCTCCTTAAGTTTGATTTAATTGAGCATTTCATAGCAAAACAACCCAACAGAAGAGAATGGTATGAAATCACTGAAAGAGGAAAGAGAGTTTTGAAGGTCATGGATGACCAGCCGCGAGATCACTAAGGCTGGCAGAACAGTAGTAAACCAGCTTTGTATCACATTGAGCAAAATTCAGTTGTTACACGTGTAACAAAAAGTAAAAAGAATTTGAATTTTACGGATCATCCATTGGAATGATATCAGTTATCCGGTACGTAAGATAGACCCTCTTCTCCTGTTAATATCAGCTTTCTAATGAGTATCCCGGGACGGGTTGCGATCATGAGAGATGAATTTTTTGAAGCAGAAGTGCATCTTCAGAAAGATTAGCCAAAGAGCAAGAAATTACCGAAACGGTAACATCTCCATGATGAGGTAGAAAACTATATATAGCAGTGAATTATTATTATAACACTGAATCAGAAGTATAACAACAGAGTTCCAAAAGGAGTGGAGGTGACAAAGTGGAGATAGAAGATCTTGAAGTCTTGAAAATGCTTGGCAGCAGGGGCACAACAGAAATACTGGAATTCTTAAGTGAGCACGGCGAAGCTCGGTACATACAAATGCAAGAATTCATGAACAGCCACACATTGAACACCAGGATGCGTGAGCTTCTGGGCTACGGTTTGGTGGAGCACCACATTGAGAGAACAGAAAAGAGGAGAGAGTGGTACGAACTAACAGAAAAGGGTAAGAAAGTAATCAAAGAATTGAAAGAACTGATAGATTTGATAAAAGAGCCCTTATAATGGCTCTTTTCTTTTTTTACTGGTCAGAAAGGGAGCAATGAGAAAGCCTTCAAAAGCATTTCATACATCGTTTAATGTATTAATGTAACATTGATGTATCATTTACTTAGTGATCTAAGTAATTAACACCGTAACATTTATATACTCAGTGATTTTTTACTGCTGCATGAATACAAGAAGAGATGCTGTGATTGTAGAAGTCAAGACTACAAAGAAAATTGACGATGCAATCACTGAGGTTGATGAAACGGTGCGAGAGATTGATGAAAGTCTGGACGCTGGACTGGTGAGACCTTCTGCTTCTGGAATGATCAGAGCGGCATCTGGTATGATACGGGATGCATCCGGGATGATTAGAGATGCATCCGGGATGATCAGAGATGCCTCAAGGTTAGTGAGGGATGACAAAACTGCAGAACGTTTCAAGGAACTGGCTGAGAAAGTACAGGAGCTTTCTGGAGAGGCTGTGAGGTCAGTTGAGTTAGAGATCAGTAGGGTTACAGATTGTATATCCAAGTGTCTGCTGCCAGATATTCAGGGCTGTCCACTAACCACGAAATTTGTTACACGTAACATTTTTTTCTTTTATAATTATTTCTAGGGTTTTGGTATGTAAGGCGATTCAAAATCTCCAGAACCACAATTTATGACCCAAGAATGAGAACTATACAATAAGAATCATAATACATAACTGTTATCTTTCGTCACTTTCTCTTTTATTCTCTTGTCATCACTTTTGATCAAGTGTGGTATGTCTCCAACTAATTCATTCGTCAGGTTATTACTACCAGAGAAGATTCCAACAGTTACAGGCCTTTCTGTATAAGCAAAGATGTCTCCCCCATTCTCAACGACAGCTACCTGAGCATTTTCTCTGATTAACCTCCTACACACAAACTCAGCTATTGTACCTGCAACAGCAGCCATTGGTCCAACATTAGCTATTTGAGCACCTTCTGCCATATCTTTAACTATGTCAGGGGCATCCTTGTCGATTCTACGCGGGCTCAAGGTCGTTTCAAAAAGCGTATCCTTTTTAATGTATTCCTCAATCAAATTTCTTTGTTTTATTAACTCATCAAGAGCTTTTTTACTAATGCTTTATTATCTACTAAAATTTCTATTCTGCTCTCTTTGTGAAGAATTTCTTCTTTATGAATTTCCATATTCGGTAATGGGTTACATTTGTAATAAGTTTTTTCACTAACAGGGGTTGTCATCTGTGGGTGTCTGTTCTGTTACACGTGTAACACGTGAAATAATGTCCTTGTCTTGTGTGGCGTTAGAAAAATCGACATGTAAAGAGGTCAGCCATCTGCTATCCTTCTGTCATTATCTCCTTTCTTTAATTTATAATTAAAAAAACAGTAATACAATCTAACATTATAAAAAAGTCCATTGTAATATAATAAAAATACTTATATATTAGTATTCGATACATTTCTGTCATTAAGACAACCTCCTCACGTGGTGATTTCATGAAAAAGATCTACGATAATGTGCTCGAGCTAATCGGATGGACCCCTTTGATAAGACTGAACAGGATAGGGGCAGCTGTCAAGCCTGAGATCCTTGCCAAGATTGAATCAAACAATCCGACATGCAGCATAAAAGACAGGATTGGGCTCTACATGATCGAGGAAGCTGAACGCCAAGGGTTATTGAACCCTGAATCAGTGATTGTGGAGCCTACCACAGGAAATACAGGCATCGCCCTTTCCCTCGTGGCAGCAGTCAAGGGATATCACATGATCGTGGTCATGCCTGAATTTGTGAGCCCAGAAAGAACCTTAATATGTCAGGCCTTTGGAGCAGAGGTGATCAAGACACCAAAGGAAGAGGGAATTGAAGGCGTGATAAAGAAAGCAAGGGAGATTTTGGCCAACACTCCCAATGCGTTCATGCCTGACCAATTTTCAAATCCTGCCAACCCTAAGGCTCACAGGGAGACCACAGGCAAAGAGATACTTGAACAGACTGATGGGAAATTAGACGTTTTTGTGGCGGCAGCTGGTACTGGAGGCACCTTGTCAGGTGTCGCTTCCATTCTCAAGGAAAAGATACCCACTATCAAGGTAGTAGTAGTGGAACCTGACGCCTCGCCAGTGCTTTCTGGAGGCAAGCCTGGTTCCCATAGAATCGAGGGCATTGGTGAAGGGTTCATCCCAGAGGTGCTTGATACAGCATTATACGACGAAGTAGTGACAGTCTCAGACGAGGAGGCATTCAGTATGAGCCGCAGGATGGCACGAGAAGAGGGCATCCTGGCCGGGATATCCTCAGGCGCCAACATATGTGCCAGTCTGAAAGTTGCTCAAGAAATGGATATGGGCAGAATTGTGACTTTGATACCGGACTGTTCATTGCGGTATATGTCCACAGATCTTTTCGAGCACTGAGCATCATAAGTACTTTGTTGAAAAGAGAAAAGAGTACACCTGTAGAGTGTTAAAAAATTCAGCTTTAGCTCCAGCTCTATCAAGAAGAGTGATGATAGTAATCTCTAACCTTCCTCTTTTACTGTTGAAAAACATCCACACGTTACTGTCTTTCCAACTCCTTTTATTTCTCTGAGCTCATCTATGACTAATTCCCCTATCTTCTCCATGGAAGAAGATCTCACCTTTAATATCATGTCCCACTCCCCTGATATTAAATGCACCTCGTACACTCCTTTGAGGTTACCGATTTTTTCTGCCACCTCCCTCTGTTTTGCATCCATGGTAGGCAGAAATGAGACCAGTATAAAAGCTGTTACCGGCAGTCCTATCTTTGAGAAGTCCGGGACTATTGTAAATTTTCTTATGATTTTTTCCTCTTCTAGCTTTTTTATTCTGTGGTGGACTGTTGTTCTCGGCATTTTTACCTTTTTGGCTATGTCATTTGTCTTCAACCTGGAGTTTTCTCCCAGAACGTTCATGAGCTCTCTGTCCTTGTCATCTATCATGATTATCATAATGACAATAATACTATATAAACATTTCTATTATTTCAACAATATGACGAAATTTTCATCGAAATGTTTAATAACTTGGTAATCTCTTGTAATTCATGATGTCCATCGAGGAAGCTGTCAAGAAGAGATACATTACTATACGATCTGAAAGATCAAAAGCAATACTCACAATCCAGCATGAGCTCATGTCCTCTTTGAGAGAATTTTTGGTATCAGAAGGGTTCTGCGAGGTTTTGGCCCCTGTGATAGGGCCTGCCACAGATCCCGGCATTCGTGGCGCTGGAATAGTGAGGTTCGATTATTATGGAACTCGTTACACAGTTATGAGCAGCATGATACTCTACAAACAGATGGCACTCACTGTTTTTGATAACGTTTTTTCTTTATCTCCGAACGTGAGGCTTGAAGATCCAGACAGTGTTAAAACAGGAAGGCACCTTGCTGAATTCTACCAGATGGACTTAGAAGCTGCACAGAAAAGTTATGAAGAGATGATGGATCTTGGAGATCGGCTGATCTGTCACTGTTTAGATACTGTAGAGAGGGAACGTCCAGATGAGCTGAACCTATTGGAAAGGGATTTGCCTTCTCTTACACCACCTTTCAAGAGGGTACCTCACAGCATTTTGGCAGAGAGACTATCCATTTCAGGGGAGATCCCGTGGGATAAAGAGAAGGTCCTCTCTGAACAATCAGATGAACCCTTCTGGATAGTAGATTACCCTGTAGGATCACGAGGGTTCTACTACCTCGAGGATGGAGGGATTTTAAAATCCATGGATCTGATATTACCAGAAGGCTACGGGGAGGTCATCTCGGGAGGTGAGAGGGAGCATAAATACAAAAGAGTCAAAGCCCTCCTTGATAGAGATCAGATCACTGAAGAATATGGATGGTATCTTGACATGCTGAGAATAGGAGTTCCTCCATCTGCTGGATTTGGGTTAGGTATAGAAAGACTGACAAGGTACGTGTGTGGCCTGGATCACATATGGGAGAGTTCACCATTTCCAAAAGTTCCAGGAATTTCGTAATTCAAGGTGTTTATAGGTCTGGGAAGCAGTAGATAGGGGGTGTTAACGAAAACTTCCTATTTCATTTTTTTTCTTTACTCTATGAGGTCATCTTGTGAAAGCGATTTCGTTCAATGTACAAGTCAATTCCTGAGGAGTCTACCACAAATTCCACTGGCGTTCTAACACCTGGTCCTTGTATGTAGAATGTGAAGGTTTCCATATTCTCAGTTTCTGGGATCAATGGGGCTTCCATCTCTATGAATTTTTCTTTGATCTCAGCGTATAAGAGCTCTCCCTTTTTCATAATTGATATCTTGTGTATTCCCTTGTAGGATTCGTACTCACCTGCCAACATGTTCAACTTCTTTTCTATTTCAAAGACTGGTATATCTTTTTCAGGGTCCTTGCCCATCAAGAAAGCCAACATTCCCAGAGAGACTAATTCCAGTGCAGGAGCACCACCCATGTTACACGCCATGACAACGCCAATGTTCAAGTCCGGTACGAACGATATATATGCACTTGACATCCCTGTGGAACCTCCATGGTTAACCAATGTGTGCCCAAGAAAATCTTCTGTAATACCCCAGCCATAACCGTATGCAGATTTTCCAAATAGTCCAGGATCTCTCTCTATGTGAGGTTTGTGCATATCTTTAAGCAAGGATGCATCCACAACCTGCACACCCTCGTAGACTCCATCATTCATGTTAAAAGTGAGATAGTGTGTTAGTTCTTTGACTGAGCTGAGTAACCCTCCTGGTCCGTAGATGAACTTGTGAAAAGGATGGTCTGCAGGCGTTATTTCTACAGTTCCTTCTTTTTCTTGCACAAAATAGGAGGTCATAGCATCTGAGTCTTTCTGGTAGTTTTCTTTCAAAAAGGTAGACCTTTCCATCTTGAGGGGGGTTAATATCTTTTGCGTGATATAGTCTTCATATGGTTGCCCACTCACTCGTTCAATGATTTCTGCTAAAAGTGTGTACCCGCCGTTAAAGTAGAAGAATCTCTTTCCAGGTGGGGTTACCACTTCTTTTTTCGCACCATTGATGTGGATGAGGAGATCAGTCGAACTGCCCATGGGAATGTAGTGCTCTTCCTCTCCTGCGAGTCTTGGAATGAGTATTTCTGCTATTCCGAGGTTTGGTATTCCTGAAGAATGGGTCAGCAAATGGTGGATGGTAATGGGATTCTCTTCTGTTCCCAGACTGAATGGTACATAGTTGCTCACAGGGTCTGTAACATTGACTTTCCCCTGTTCTACGAGCTGCATCACGGCCAAAGCGGTAAAGGACTTTGTGCAGGAGCCGATCCCGTACAGTGTGTCGGGTGTGGCTGGAAGATTGTCCTTCAAGTTTCTGGCTCCAAATCCTTGGGCATATACTACGTGGTTGTCTTTTACTGCAGCTATGCTCATTCCCGGGACATGAGCTTGCGCCATTGCAGTGGTAATTACAGTTTCGAATTTTTCCTTGGATTCAGGTGATAAAGATTCCATTTCAATCACAAAGAGATATTCTAAAACTCCCATATAAATTTATGTGAGATCGTCACGTCTTCAGGGGATGGAAGTGTCCAGTGACAATTGAAATTGGAACTCCTCTTTTTGATGTTTATTTAACTAATCTCTTTAAATATCAGAAAATTCATGCTATAATTTACAAAAGGCAATATTTTGTTACACGTGTAACAAAAGTGAGAGAAACACAAAGATTTGGCATCCTCAGACCACAATGAGCTTTATGACTCTACAATGACTGATGACAGTGAAACGACAAGAAATAAAATCCAAATTACACATAACCTTTACTTCTGTGAAAAATTTCAGTTATCCAAATAATATTATCTTGGATAGCATAGACAACTCTGTAATCTCCTATTCATTGCAGTAATATCAGCACCTACGCCCGTTTGAACTTAGATTCCACCTGCTCTTAACATCTTCCAAAAATACAGTCTCATAACCACGCTTTGATTAACCTCTGTCCTCGTTTTCCTTCCCAAGAATTTTTATCTCCACTACTTTCTCAAAGTCTCTGTCAAATGTTGCTAGTTCTAACCCATTCAAGACTGCATGAGCTGCTATTACAGAACCTGAAAAGCTCAAATTATACATATCTATCACCTTTAAAGATTTTAAGAAGACACCCTGATTTGGCACCAAGAACTTAAAGGGTAAAGAAAATATGAACTTAACCTTTTTCCCTACAAACTTGCTTTCGTATCCGCTAAATATGGACCTGTCAATAAGGACATTCATTCTACCATTTCCTCGTTAAAATCCTTTCTCATCTTCAAGAAATCTTCCTTGAGCTTTACAGTTCCAATATGTTTGTTGAGAAGCTCCTCAAGTTTTCTCAGTATTACACCCCCATTCTTCAATTCAAAAATCACTACATCATTCTTTTCTATTCCAAGAAGTTCCCTTACCTCTTTTGGTATCACTACCTGGTGTTTTGAAGAAACCTTTGCAGTTTGCATTTGTACACCTATTTCTACTTGTAAGCCTTTTGGGGTTCTTTACACTTTACATTTTTGACGATTCGAAAAACCTTCTCTATGGCTGTTCGTGCCCCCCTCGTTAAATCATACAAATCCAGCTCATCCTTGTCAACCCAGGCCGCATCAAGGCACTCGGGACTTAAAATGAGATCACCACCTCGTAATTCTGCCCAGAAATCCACAAGCACAAAATGGTATTTGATCTTCTCCCCACCATATACAATATTATCCAGTACATCCACCACATCTTTTATTTCTACGTCTAACCCCAACTCCTCGTAAACCTCCCTCTTTGCCGCATCCCTCACTTTCTCTCCTAGTTCTACCGCACCTCCCGGGATGCTCCACCTATTCTTAGAGGGTTCAAAAGCTCTCTTGATGATCAAAACCTTTCCTTCATTATAGATGATCACGCCAACACCAGTTATGGGCCTTTCTGGATACTCTCTTTTCATGGTAAACCCTCACTTCTTCATTGTTCAACCTTCCTCGCTTGGAGACCAATATCTTTGCATCCTCACTACACATCGAGTCGTCTCAATTTATTTTTCATGCCTTTAACCTCAACCCCCTGCTTCCACAAGCTCATTCTCCTATAAAAGTTAATGCCCTCAATTCGTTTGCCAGATATTCCGTGCACCAGTAGATGTTACACGTGTAACAAATCTAATCCAAATAATCGACTACGATAATCCTGAAGCAAACCTTATAAATTCTTCACAAAAAGTAATACTATGAAGCGAGCTCATCTTTTCATCTCAGGTCGTGTCCAGGGAGTTTTTTACCGGTCAAATACTAGAAAACGAGCACTCGAATTGGGGTTAGTAGGCTGGGTCAAAAATTTGAGAGACAGCAGGGTGGAAGCAGTCTTTGAAGGAGAAGAATCCCAAATTCAAAAAATCATAGACTGGTGCCATACAGGTCCTTCTCATGCTTCAGTGGATAAGGTTGAAACGTACTGGGAAGAACCCACAGGAGAGTTTCAGACCTTCTCTATTCGGTATTGGTAACCACAATATCAAAATGGCAACTCTTAACCGACTATCGAATTCCGTTATACAGATCAACATCCCACGACCCTCTAGTTTAATTAAAAGTACACTTCCCATACTCCACTATCTAATTATCTTTTAATGCATAAAGATAATCATTTGATTATTAAACAAATATTTCTTATACTTAAAAAGAATTGATCACTTTAGAGAGGAACTTCTCTGAAAGAAAAGATTTTTATGAGCGTACTCTATCAAGGCTGTATGCATAAAGTGCTGCAAAAGGCCGCAGACGTATTGAGAAACCACAGAAGAGAAGAAGTTTCCATCGTCTCTCACATGGACGCAGATGGAATAGCAGCAGCTTCCATTCTCTCCAAAGCCCTCGACAGAGAAGATGTATCCCATACTGTTACCTGCATAAAACTGGACCAATTACCAGATATAGCCCCTGCAGGGCTAGCAATCTTATCTGATCTCGGAAGCGGCCAGTTAAACCATCTATCCCACATTAAGAGTCCCATAATCATTTTGGACCACCACCCGCCCTTGGATTATCATCTCCCCAATGCAATCCACGTCAATCCCACCTTACACAACTATGATGGCTCTTCTGAAATTTCTGGAGCTGGTGTCTCTTACCTTTTTGCAAAAACCTTAACCGCAGAAAATGTAGATTTATCACCCATTGCCATTGTAGGAGCTTGCGGAGATATGCAGGACTTCGGAAAGTTAACTGGATTGAACAGGGAAATTCTCAACGATGGAGAAAGCACCGGACTACTCAGCCACCAGGACGACCTCCTGCTGTACGGCAGGTACACCCGCCCGTTGTTCAAGTCCTTACAGTACTTCTCAGACCCCTACATACCCGGCATCACGGGAGATGAGCAAGCGTGCAAAGCTCTTTTGGAAACCTTGAACATCAAAGGGAAAGATGCCCAGTGGGTCACTCTGTCCCATTTATCCTTTGAGGAGAAACGTATTCTAGCTTCAGAGTTGGTGAAACGCTCACTACGGTATGCCCCTCCCGATCTAGGGAAGTACATACCTCAAATGATCATCGGAGAGAGCTACTCTCTACCCCATGAAGAGGCCGCATCCCCCTTAAGGGACTGCACTGAGTTTGCTACCTGTTTGAATGCCTGCGGGAGAAGAGGAAGAGCTGAAGTGGGTATTGAGGTAGCCAAAGGGAACAGAGGAATCTACTACGAGATGCTAGTAACATTGCTCCAGGAGCACAGACAAGCTATCGCCAAAGCGTTGGAGATAATGGCACATAAACCAGTGACCGTGATGAAGTCGCTGCAGATCATAGATGCTTCCGGTGTCCCCGACAACATCGTGGGGACGGTAGCCATGATGCTCTTGGGACAGAATGGTGTCAACCCGTACCTCCCTTTGATGGTGTACACTCCCTCAGACAAAGACTCTGACATCTTGAAGGTGTCTGTGCGCTGCTCCCGATTGTTATTATACCGGAAAATCCATTTGGGGAAGGCTATCAGAAAAGCAGCTTCACTATCGGAAGGAGAAGGCGGCGGCCATGCACCTGCATGTGGAGCGTACATTCCTGAACACAGACTAGAATACTTTATGAACCAGTTCGCAGCCCTGGTTTTTGCCCAGGTTCAGCCGTGATTACAAGTTCCTCATTTTCTGATCAAAGAGATCATCCACTTCCTCTTTTGTGCACGTTAAGACCTTCCTTCTACTCTGGGAACATATATAGGCGGCGCACGAGCCGTACAATGCAGAATGCTCCATATGCTCGGTTTTTATGTATCTGGTCAAAAAAGCAGCAACAAAGGCATCTTTGACCCCATTTTTGTAGTAGGTATCTCCTCTGAAAACAGGTATTTTCTTTTTATTTGCTGTAATGCCCTTTTCGAAGTTCATTAAAATGGTATTCTTTGCCTGTTCTTTCTCTTTCTGTTTCAATTTCCCCTTTCCTTTCTCTTGCTTTCCTTCTTCCATGAATACAATATCTGCATCACTTTCAGAGAAGGCAGCATCCACAGAAGTTAGAATGTTCTCTTTTCGTGCAAGCTGAACCACGTAGTCAGTTACTTCAGAATCAGGAAAGCAAACATGGACAGCCTTTGCTCTTTTTAAGTATTCTTTTTCAATCTTTTCAGGCTGCAGACTATCAATAGCTCCTTCGTAGTACAGGTTGTAGTGTCTAGTTTTCGTGTAAAACTCGATGAAGTTGGCATTCTTCTTTGAGGACAAAACCAGATGTGAGTAATCTATTTGATACCTTCTCAACACATCCATGAGACCAACAGCATCCCTTCCCACAACAGATATAATACCCACATCAGCCTTCAATACAGAAGCATTCGCAGCAGTATGTAAGGCTGAACCAGAGAACTTCTCTGTGTACTCTGACACCGGATTGATAATACTCGGTTTGAGCGATGTTTTCAAAATGGTATGAATATCGATGATACCAATAATAATCAAATCCATGTATCTCCTTTCATCACAGCTATTTATACTTACTGTATTGGATTCTCCACCGTGGGTTATATCACTTTGTTACACGTGTAACAATTTGTTGTATTTTCTGATTATTTTTGAAATTCTTGATATAAATCTTTTCTTGATTTTTTCAGATGTCTTGTTGCACATTTTGGCCTTTAATGCTGTGAACCTTTGAGAATATGAAAATTTTGGTTCCATTCAGTCAAATAATCTGTGTTGTATAGGATGCAACATTCTTTCTTTCATGAAAAAAGAAAAGAAAAGAAATTTGCAGTACACTGGCTCAGCAATCGGCTAGTCACTGTACACTCTTAATGCACTTTCCATTTTATCCTTCACCTAGAAAGCCAAACTGACCTGTATCAACCCAGGTCATGTTCAAGAGAGACCAGAAATCCCAAGCCAATCTTTTACGAACGTATTCGTATGGTAACCATCCATATCCCTTATCGCCCCAGGCAGTTCCCCACGAGTTGCGGATTAACAGGGCGCCTGTAGTCTCTTCGTTGCACTTGAGATTTTTGATCTTCAGCTTGTCGTCGTAGCCTACTGCAACCATAGCATGTCCTCCACCTGCTTTCTCACCCGAACAGGGATAAGGAATCCCGCCTTTGACGTCTGTATCTTTGAATGATGAAAATATATAGAATCCGAACATACTGGGTACACCTGCTGCAAGTTGCTTCTTCACTTCCCCAAGTACTTTGTCGCCTGGTATATTTGCACCCCGTGGGTCGTAGCAGAAGTATTTGATTGCTTCGAATTCACCAGCCAGTTTATAGATAAAGGCTGATGGTTCTTTGTCAAAGTTTGGTTTCTTATCAGTGTAAGGCCAGTAGCACTCCGGGGCAACACCACAGAGATCTAGAGCGCCCATGGTAGTCCTGATGTAGGCACCAGTATCACCAACAACTTTCATCAAGTTGCGGGTGGCCTTGTACACAAAGAGACGGGAGCCATTGATGTACTCACCAAAGGCTCGATTCTGAAAGTATTCAACTATTCCTACAGCAGCATGTGCAGTACACGAGCCCAGTCTTCCTTGGTTTTCAATGGGCGAACACCACTTCCTTAAATCCACCTTAGTTTTTAGTGCTCTTTCAGCTTTCAAGATACCCAATTTTTCTGTCATTGGGGCAATGTTGGGATGTTCCACTGTGTAGTCACGCATATCTGGCAGTGGAGGTAGCCATCCTGTTCCAACTATTTCTCCTGTTTCTGGAAGTTCTATTTCTATATACATAACAGACATGTTATGCCCTCCTTTCAATTCTATTCTCGTTACTACCCTAGCTGTATGCTAGTAGTTTTTCTTGTTAATCCATCTATATAAACCTTTTGGCTGTTTTTTCTAATTAAGTTTTTATGCAAACCAATACACTATTCATGATCTAAAATGAAATCTATATACATTGGTGAGATTACCACTTTCTCGAGAATTTCAGGTATCTGTCCATTGAACGAATGTAAATCTTTATGCACTGAATCAACCAGAGTAATCTCATTGAGATGGTCTGTTCCAGCACTTTTTGATTCACGCAGAATAGACGAACGTAATACAGGGTATCAATGTCTGCAATGACTGCATGGACAGCCTGTAACAGCACGAATTAGCAGATTCTATTAGTATGTGCAGTAATTCCAATCCTTGAAGAAAAGGAGGGGTTAGCTTTATATAAGTTGCCGCTTCTATAGGTGTGGTAGAGAACCTGTTGGAATGTCAATCTAGAAGGGTGAATTAATGAGAATACTAATCGTAGATGATAGAAAAGAAATGCTGGATGTTATAGAAGAAGTTGTCAAGACGAGAGGAGATGAAGTGGTGGCGAAAGCATCTACTGGTATGCAAGCTGTGGAATTGTATGAAAAGACGAAACCAGACCTCGTTTTGATGGACATTCTCCTCCCTGATATCAGTGGTGCTGAGGCTACCAGGAGGATTATGGAGAAGGATAGCAGTGCAAAGATTTTGGCTATCAGTGCGTTCAACAGGGAACGGTTAGAAAAAGACTGTTTGAAAGCTGGATGTAAAGTATTTTTGGCTAAGCCTTTTTCGCTCAAAGAACTATACGATGCTATGGAGAAAACATTGAAAAGTGAATGAACACACTAGAAGATTCAGAACACCTCTATTTGCGAATTCATACATGGACGGATTTTCCTTTCTTTTTTCCCCTTTTGGCTTTTTTCTTCTTTTCACTGCTATTCAATCTGCCTGATCTCCACTTCTTTTACTACTCGCATTTTTTGAAGATGCAATTTCAATTCTTTGACTGAAATGCGAGCCTGTGAAACATCAACGATAGCCACTAGTGCAGCCAGGTTGGTAGATGCGATTTCATCTGATTCATTAAAGAGGATATTAATATTGTTATTACCCAGCTCCAGTGCTACATTTGCCAGGGCTCCCGGTTTATCCTCTAGTAACATTGTGATTTCTGCCAAATTCTTTCCCGGAACTGCAATTCTCTCAAACGAGATCTCTTTCGATCTTTCATCTGCTTCCATCAGAAGGTACGCACCTCTGACAATACCTATATCTACTGCAATATCTTTTGGTATTCGAATCACTCCGTTATCTTCGATCTTGATGATATCGTATATCCGCACACAGATCACCTGACCTGTACTGTCATACTTTTCCATATTTATAAACGTGTCAGGGGTTGGGGGGTTGAAGTATAAAGCTACTCCATTTGAGCCACCAGAATCTGCAGAATTTCAAGTGCTTGTGCATACAGCCCACATGCCTGGAGAGCAAAGTAGTTACCTGCTACTGCATTTCCAGAAGCTGTCAATTCTCTGGATTTGAGACAGGAGTAACGCGCCTGTTCAAGGTATTCTAAAGCTTCTCTGTATTCTGGTATATCCTCATCAATTCCTTTGAGTGTGTCCAGCAGGTCAGCAGCTATATCCTCATTTCTTTCACAGCACTCGGTGAAGTTAAACTGGGCCAGGGGAACCATCTGCTGCTGGATGTCTCGTTCTTCCCTTTCTTTCTGCACTACTCCCTGCTGTGGCAGTACATACGTGCTCACTGCGTACCCTATGGCTCTGTTACTACCGTCGTCTCCGGTAAACCACATGTGCAGGTATACTGTCTGTCCACTCACTTTTGCTATGACTGAGGGGGTGTAGCACCGCACCGACCTCCATGAAACGCCGTCAGAAATGTGAAAGATGGGATTTGCAGCTTTGCACCAGATTATACCGTTGGGAGAGAAAGCGTAGCCAATCCCCTGGTGCATAGCAGTCTGGCCGCCAGAGTAGAAGAAGTGGTACCCATTAGGGAGACGAACCACAGTGCCAAATCCTGCATAAGAGGAGTCCCACTGTCCAGGTGTAATGGGGAGCACAGGTTGATTTCCGTACCGCTTCCAGTGGAGGCCGTTAACAGAGTATGCGAGCCCCACTTGTTCTATACCTCCAGTGGTTCCATCGTAGTACATGACGTATGTGTTGTTCCATACAGTGGTATCATCCAAGGTCGAAGATCCTGAGGGATTGTAAAACACGTCCACTGGTCCGTAGGTGCCCCTATTCCAGTTGGGAGATACACCAGTTACCAAAGGGTATACAGCATCCTGTGTCACAGACTGCCACACCCAGTTGATACCGTCAGAAGATTCTGCATACTTTAAAGCAGCCAGACTGTAGATACTCACAGCAGTGTCCCAGAACCACATCTTGTAGTGAATTGCAGTTCCCCCAAATCCATTTCTATCGTATATGACGTGGGCATGGTGGGCAGATGCTAACAATCCGGAGACAGGCCCATACTGGTTCCAGGTCAACCTATCCGGTGAGTACGCCAAAGCAATACCTGCAGCAGACGTGTACCACATCTTGTAGTAGGGAAAGCCGCCTGCGTAGACATCACCAAAATGGGAAGAATCGTAGATCACCGTGGGGTAGTAAGCTCTCCCAGGGGCAAAAACAGGGTTACCAGCATATTCGCTGAAGAGAGGCTGTCCACTTTGGGCGTGGACCAGTCCCAGTAAGACAAAGCCCAGGAGTACTCCCTTCACCTTCATGGTTAGTATACCAAAAGAGTATATATAAGCTTTTCGCTATTTTCTTCATTTCCTTCATTTTCAGCATGTCGATGCATTTAATTTCAGGGTGGAAGAGTGGACGAGCAGAATTGTACGTGCCCCTAATTCAAAAAGCTGGCAACCAATGACAACTGGCCAAAAGCTGAACCAACAGCAATTCAGATTGGACTGGTAGGAGGATCACGACAACTCAATTCAAAAAGGATATTACTGTCTTGTGTCATGTTACACGTGTAACAAAAGTGATAGAAACGCCAACAATTGGACATCTCTGTAACCTGCTGCGAAAAGCTTATATAAGACGACACCACCAACATCAAAGTTGAGGCGATCTTATGGGACAACGATTATCAGACGGATAAGGACTTCCATAAAGGAAAAGAAGACTGCTGTACTCTCTCTAGCTGAAAGGCTAGACTTCATCTCTGCACGCGCTCACGTTTTCAGACAAGGAATCCTTTCCTTGATTCTGGCTTCTCTTGGATCGCTCTTAGGGGGCGTATATTTAGGCACTTTCTCTGAAACGCTGTATCTGCTTCCTGGATTGATCATCATGGTCCCCGCAGCTATCGGTATGCGCGGGAATATTTTCGCTTCTTTAGGTTCACGGATCAGTACAGCGCTGCATGTGGGAGAAATCTCAAAGCTGGATAGATCCCCTGTGATCACCGGGAATGTTGCAGCCTCCCTTTTTCTGACGTTAACTGTTTCTTTTTGTCTGGCCATCCTCTCACGGGTGACTGCATTCATTTTTGGGTTCGCTTCTATCTCTTTCGTAGATTTAGTGGTCATATCTGTGGTGGGAGGATTCATCTCCAGTATATTCATACTGGTGTTCACGTTATTGGTGGCTGTCCAGAGTTTTTCCCGGGGATGGGACCCGGACAATGTGACAGCTCCTTTGATCACGTCGGTGGGTGACTTGATCACGCTGCCCTGTTTGTTCGCTGCAGTCAAATTTCTGGCGTGGAAGTACTTTTTGGTTTCAGTAATCGTTCTTGTCTGTGTCGTCTGCAGTTTTTTCTTGTTCAAAAGAAAACCAAAAATAACCACAAAGATCTGCAAAGACAGTTTCTTCATTTTAATGATGTCTGCCTTATTGAGTACAGGATCAGGTCTGTTGATAAATTCAAAGATTGACCAGTTCATCGTCATGAGCGGGCTCTTGGTTCTGGTTCCTCCCTTTTTGGAAGGAGGGGGAGCTTTAGGGGGGATATTAAGTTCCCGGTTATCTACATCCCTCCACTTAGGTATGATCGAATCCTCGTTGAAACCCAGTAGAGAAGCTTTGCAGGATTTCACTGTGGTAGCCTTGCTGGGGATTACCTTGTTCCCTGCCATAGGGGTGTTGGCCTACCTGGCAAGTACAGTACTACACCTGGATTTTCCGCCGCTGCACCTGGTGGTTTCTGCATGCCTGTATGCTGGCATACTCATTGCAGTTGTGGTCAGTTTTCTTTCCTACTATTCTGCTATTTTGTCCACTCGGTTCGGGCTCGATCCAGACAGCGTGGTGATCCCCATGATTTCTGGGCTGATGGACTTTTTGGGAACTAACGCTCTGGTGGCTGCTCTCGTTCTTCTAGGAATTGCCTGATTCTTGGTTCCATCTCTTTTATGTCAACTTCCTGGGTGGAACTGGCCATAACGTATTCAGGTTTCCCTCCTCCTCTTCCTTCTGGCAGTACTGTCCTTGAGAGTTCTCTGCAGTCAAAAGACACTGAAGGACTCCTGGCCATTACCACCATGCTATTCACGTGTTCTATAAATACTACCAGGGTTTTCCCTTCGCGGGTGAGCTGAGCTGCTGTTTTCTGCAGCAGTTTTAAATCTGCACCCGATACATCTTCAAGGTATACTGAAATACCTGCAATATCTTCAGGTGTTATCCTCTTGGCCACATTTTTGGTCAGCAGCCGGACAGATTCTGTGAGCGCTCTCTGGGTTTCTTTCAGGTTTTTCACTGTGGGTATAACCTTGTCTAAGGACGTTTTTAATACTGATGAGACCTCCATAGCGAGAGCAGATCGGTTCAGAGCTTCTTCTTTTGCTTTTTCACCCACTTCAAACTCGATTTCGTAATCTCCTTTTCCTACAGAGGTTATTCTGGTCACCAGTATGTATTCTATCTCTTTTGTGTTCTCCACGTGGGTTCCCACACAGGCTGCCCAGTCATACCCTTCCACTTCCACCACAGTCACTGCATCCTCTTTTATTCTGTCCCACCTCACTCTCAACTGCGGAAATTGTTCAGCAGCTTCCTGTCTGGAACACTGCACTTTCGTGACTGGTCTTCCTTCTCTGATGGTACGATTGGCAATTTTTTCTGCTTCCAAGATACCCTTCCAGTCGAATTCTTCATCGTAATGGACTAAAAAATAGTTTCTTTTGCCAAATTCCACTTTTTTCACTGACATTCCTTTAAACACGGTAGAGAGAGCACGAAACAGGATGTGCTCCCCTGTGTGGGTCTTTCTTTCATCCATAGTATTACCTCTTTGGCAGAAGGATTAGCCCTCTCTCAGATATGTCCAGTGCATACGTAACTGACTTATCCACCATTCCTCGAATCCACTGTATGTAGAACTCATCATGGTGAATCTCAAAGACTCCATCCAGCAGGAACTTGAGAGAGTTTTCAATCTTTTCATCATTCACCCCTTTTTCCACGATGAAGATGCCAGTCCATCCCCATTCTTTTAGCCTGGATGCTTGATTGACCGCAAATTTGATTACCTGCTCAGGATCAAAGTACAGCATCAGCGTGGACAGCGAATCAAAGACGACAACACCAGATTCTGACTGTATGATCTGGCTTGCATCAAACAAAGCCATACCAAAATCAGTCAATGAACTGGTGTCAACAGGAACGGAAACCTGTTCTTTCACTTTCTGCCTCCGGGGATAGCAATCCACGAAGAGGAACTGGGATTGTTCTTCAAATTGTTGAATATCTTTGTTGAATCGAGCAAAGTTCTTTCGGATATCTTCAGGGGGAGAGGTAATGCTGAGATAGATGCACCCTTTCCCACTGAGGAGTTCCCCATAGGTGTAGTGCTGAGCCCACAACTGTTTTAAAGGACCTGGATCCCCGAACAATAAGATATTCATGGAAGCTCCTGCAGGAACGGGGTACTCATCCAGGAGGCCTACCGAGTCCCATCCGCACTGAACGGGTGGTTTGTACTCTGCAGAAGGTGGGATGAACCGCAGCTGCCGCAGTGCTTTACCCAAAAGGGTTTGGATGTACATCTTGTATTGGTGGGCATCTAGAACTCTGAAAGAATACCCTTTGTTCCGAACAAATTCCTTTATAATCCCTTGAGCTCTCATATCCCTTACTGCATTCATCACTTCTTTTTTGCAGCCCCGCATGTCAGAGAAGGTCACTCTCATGATTCTGGGATTCAGTGGAAATAACCGAATATAAGCACGAATTTGCCTTAAAATGTCCTCAAAGGGTTCTTCTTTAAAAGGGAATTCAAAAAAGGTGTACAAGTTCTTGGGAACTTTGAATCCGTTTTCATTGTATGCTAGTCCCGCTTTGTGCAGAAAATTCATAGTCTTTTTGTAGACTTCTCGTACGTGAGTGGAATTGAGCAAGAACTGAATTTCTGGTTCTTCTAGAGAAGGAAGTACAAACCGTAGAATGAAAAACATATCTGGGCGTACTACTTCTTCCGAAACGCCTCGGGCTCTCTCCCTTGTTAATTCTTCAGCAATGTGCAACCCGTCTGAAGTAAACACAGAATAGCCACCTTTATTTGAAAAAAGGCGAAAAGCAGTAAAAAGGGCTGTACCTTTTGTGGATGCAACTCGTTTGGAGTGGGTATACTCCGTATACGCTTTGAATAGGCTATTCATCACCTTTGCGGTGTGCTGGTCGTTGTAACCGTAACCTTTCAGTGTTTTCAGAAGGGTCTGCAAATTCATTATTCTCACTATGGTGAAAATACTTAAAAAGCTTACTTTACAGAGGGTGTCCAACCTTTGGACGTCTGCTGTTACACGTGTAGCACTCTTGTGGATGTGTCTTTCGTGACTCCAATGCTTTTAGACGTTTGTCGTGATCTTGGCAAGACTGCAGGAGTTTGCACGAAAAAAATGTATTTTGGTCTTTGACAGGGGAGTTGCATCTCAGAAGAATGTTATAGATGCTGTAAA
>Ga0209636_10001262_pt1 | contig 25272 bp, 21 predicted proteins | sample DeeMarSWOR152_54_FD_187464 | JGI IMG/M metagenome (GOLD analysis project Ga0209636, IMG submission 187464) | Marine sediment microbial communities from White Oak River estuary, North Carolina - WOR-1-52-54 (SPAdes) (version 2) | ecosystem: Environmental > Aquatic > Marine > Intertidal zone >...
CCACCAGGAATATGTTTTCTCCGCTTCCCTCAGATATGTGTCCTCTCACATTCAGAGCAATGCCCTCCACATAGCCCTCCAGTATTGCCTCCATCTTGATCAACTGAGAGTTCATATAATTCGCCCCTGATTTGGCCAAGGCTGGAAAAGTGTTGGGGGCCATTCTCTGCCAGGTAGAAATCTTGACATCCACTCCCTTTTCCAGTGCATCCTCTCCCAAATATTGCCCCCATTCCCAGACAAGAATGGCGCAGTCAACCGGATTAGGAAAAGGATCCACTCCTAAGCTTCCGTATCCACGGTAGACAACTGGTCGAATATAGCAGGCTTTTAGCTTATTTTCATTAATCGTTTCAATAACTGCTTTCCCGAACTCTTTCTGAGTATACGGGATTTCCATGCGGTACATTTTGCACGAATTATAAAGCCTTTTGATATGAGCATCGAGGCGGAAAATCACGGCTCCTTTTGGAGTGTCGTAAGCCCGGAATCCTTCAAACAGGCCACTGCCATAATGAATGACGTGGGATGCGATATGGATATTCGCATCCTTCCAGGGAATGAACTGCCCGTTCATCCAGACTACTCCGTCTTTTTCATTGAATGGACTCATTCATGACTCCTAGGTATAATGACATAGATTTATTATTTGTTTGGTTATTAATACCAGTAAACTGGCATTCATCTTATCTTAATCGCCTGTTTAAGTCAATTCAGTAATAAGCGAAACCGCTCATTCTGTCACTTTTCTCGCGTTTCTTTTAAACAGCTTCGCCGCAGTAAGGGCAAATTTTTGATTTATGAGGCAAAGGTCGCCGGCAATTCCAGCAGGGATGAGTCACGCCCCTTTCTCTTGCCTTAATCCGACCGAGGATGTCATCAATTTCAGATTTTTTCGAGTCTTTACCCTTAAAAACGGCAAGACGCCTGATAATCTCCGAAGGTTTTTGATACCGCTCATCCGTTTTGGTCGCAAGACACTGCATGATAATATCATCGATATCTTTGGGGATAGCGTCGTTTTTCAAACGAGGTGGCTTGATTTTCCCACTTTTTGCCTTTTCCAGGATTTTGAATGGATCGGGATCAATAATCGGTGGCTCGCCTGTAACCATCTCATAGAAAATGCAACCCAGGGAATATATGTCCGAAGTGAATGTGGCCTTTCCCATGAACTGCTCAGGAGCCATATACGGAGGAGACCCGATTCTTGTAGATGCATAAGGGATATTGTTCAGCCAGACTGAAGTTCCAAAATCTGTGATTTTCGCTGTTCCATCTTCTGAGACGATTATGTTTGAAGGCCTCAAGTCTCTGTGGACAATCTTGTTTTTATGGGCATGGTCCACGCCATAACAGACTTGAGTGATAAAATCAATAGCCTTCTCTAAATCAAGAGTTCTTTCTTTTTCAAGAATTTTTTCCAGAGTTTTTCCTTTAATGTACTCCATCACCATGAAAAAGACTCTATTTTCCTTTTCAGCTGAAATCATCCGTACAATATTCGGATGATTCAACACGGCCTGGAGCCTTGGCTCTTTCAATAGTTTAAAGAGCTCTAAGGATTGTTTATGAGGGACTTTGATAGCGACCTTAATGTTCAGCCATGTGTCCTTGGCCAGGAATACAGAACCAAAACCCCCACTGCCAAGGGAACGCAGTATCTGGTATTTGCCTACTTTTTGTCCCTGTAGAAACATCTCATGAATTCCAAAAATGAGAGATCATTGCCAGGCTGGACAGAGCGGCTGTCTCAGCTCTCAAGACCTGCCTCCCGAGACTCACAGCTTCATACGCGTGGTCTAGAATATATTCCTCTTCCTCACTGGTCCACCCCCCTTCCGGTCCCACAAGGATGATGACAGACGAGGGAAGCTCCTCCCTCTCGACATCTGGACCAGAGCATTGGATGAGAATATCCTTCAGATATTTTCCTGTGTTTTCGCTCAGCACAAGCTTCTTGGCTTCATCCCTTTCTTCCACCAGTTTTTCGAGTGTCACAGGAGAGGATATCGAGGGAAGGAAGGAAATTTTGCTCTGCTTGGCCGCCGCCTTAATGATCTTCTGCCATCTTTCCAGCTTCTTCTCAGCCCTTTCTTCTATTCTGACGACCGTTCTCGCTGTGATAACAGGAATGATTGTTGTCACGCCCAACTCGGTTGCTTTCTGAAGAATACTGTTCATTTTTTTTGATTTAATGAGTGCCTGGGCAAGTGTGATTTCCACTCTAGGTTCAGGAGTGGCCCGCCTCTCGAGTATAGCGAGCCGTGTCCTCTCCTTGGTGACTTCCTCTACTCTTGCCAAATAGTTTGTTCCCCGATCGTCAAAGAGCCACACTTTCTCTCCTGGTTTGATTCTGGCCACCCTGCTCAGATGATGGTGTTCTTCTCCATCCAGAAAAACAGAAGAAGAACGAATATTGCTTTGTTTAATAGAGAAACGATTTGAAGTCAACTTTGTTCTAGTGAAAAATATTTTTTCCCTTTTTTTTCGATTTTCGTCTTTGGGATTTGAACTCTTCTCCCCTGGACTGAGCCAACTGCTGGAGTAAGGCCTTTTGTTCCTTTGTTAGATTCTTAGGAGTTTCCACGTTGACCTTAACGAATAAATCGCCCTTTTTATAACTGTGAAGACTTTTTATCCCGTTTCCTTTCAGCCTAATGATCTCTCCCGGCTGAGTTTCTATGGGGATATTGAGCTGTTCATTCCCGTCAAGGGTTGGAATTTCGACAGTCGTTCCCAGAGCAGCCTGGGTGAAAGGGATTTGAATCTCACAGTAGAGATTATTCCCATCCCGCTCAAAAAAATCATGTTGTTTCACACGGATAATCACGTACAGGTCTCCCCGTGGTGTCCCCTGGTCTCCAGCCTCTCCCTCTCCCTCAATCCTGAGCTTCGTTCCGTCATCCACTCCGGCAGGAATCTTTATTTTCAATTCTTTCTTCTGCTTGACTTTCCCGCTCCCCCTGCACTCTAAACAGGGGGAATTGATAATTTCCCCTGCTCCTCTGCATGCTGAGCACGTGCGCGAAACAACGAAAAATCCCTGCTGATATCGGACCTGACCCTTCCCCTGACATGTGCGACAGACTGATTTCTGAGTGCCAGGACGCATTTTTGAACCATGGCAAACAGAACAGAGTTCCACCCGGTTGAGCTTGATATCTTTATCCACCCCAAAAGCGGATTCCTCCAATGTCACCTCATACTCCAGAGCTAGATCTCTGCCTCTCTGGGGATAGTGTGACTTCGCCCGCTGCCTTGTCCCGAATATATCTCCGAATCCAAAACTAAAAAAATTACCTAGAATATCTTCGAAATCTTCAAAAATGGAAGAATTAAATCCTGTAAAACCGCTAAAGCCTTCTCCTCGCAGACCTTCGTGACCTAACCTGTCATAAACTGATCTTTTTTCAGGGTCAACAAGAACGCTGTACGCTTCTGCGGCCTCCTTAAATTTTTCTTCCGACTCTTTATTGCCTGGATTCCTGTCTGGGTGGAATTTCAGAGCCATCTGACGGTAAGCCTTTTTAATCTCGTCTGAAGAGGCACTCCGTGAGATGTTCAAGATTTCATAATAATCTCTTCTATTCATTCTTTCTTGACTTCTTTCTTTCCCTCTTCATCTTTCTTTTCACTTTGAGCTTTGGCGATGATCTTTTCGATCTCTTCATTAGAAAGGCCAGAAGACGGCGTGACTTCAATTTTTTTGACTCTTCCGGAATCCACATCTTTGGCTGTCACTTTGACGATTCCATCCGCATCTATCTCAAATGTGACATCTATCTGGGGAAGCCCAGCAGGGGCTTGAGCGATTCCCACTAAATTAAACACGCCAAGCGAGATGTTCTCTGATGCCTTCCCACTCTCGCCTTGAAGGACATGGACACGCACTCTTTTCTGGTTATGCCTAACAGTTGTGAAAGCCCTTGTTCTTCTTGTGGGGATAGTCGTATTCCTCCCAATGATCGTGACGAATGAGTCATTTTCAGTCTCTATTCCCAGTGAAAGAGGGGTCACATCCAGGAGAAGAGCCGACTCGTCTGCCTTCCCTTCCATAATCCCGGATTGGACAGCTGCTCCCATCGCCACGATCTCAAGAGGATTGATGTTTTCCTCAGCTTCTTTCCCGAAGAAATCTTTGATCATCTCTTTGACCTTGGGCATCCGTGTCTGGCCACCAACTAAAATGACTTCTTCAATATCTTTTGGACTCAATTTGCTATCCTGGAGCGCCCTCTCTATAAAGGGAAAAGTTTTTTCAATCAAATCTATCGTTAATTCTTCCAATTTCTCTCTGGAAAGATCTAATTTTATATGTTTTGCCCCGGATTTATCAGAATAGATGAAAGGGAGATGAATCTTGCTTTCATGGGAGAAAGAAAGATCTTTCTTGGCATTTTCCGCAGCTTCTTTTATCCGCTGCCGAACGAAAATATCCTTGGAGAGGTCGACCTTGTTCTCTCTTTCAAATTCTTCAATGATCCAATCCACAATCCGATCATCAAAATCCTCTCCTCCTAAATAGGAATTCCCATTAGTGGCTAAAACATGAAAAACTCCATCGCTTACTTCCATAAGGGTGATATCGAAAGTCCCTCCTCCGAGGTCATAAACGGCGACTATACCATTTTTAATCTTTTCGAGTCCGTAAGCCAGGCAGGCTGCAGTGGGCTCGTTTATGATACGCAGGGCTTTCAAACCAGCGATCTTGGCGGCATCCTTTGTGGCCTTTCTCTGGTGATCATTGAAATTGGCAGGAACAGTAATCACTGCCTGAGACACCTCCCCTCCGAGATGTGATTCAGCACATTCCTTCAAATACTCGAGGATCATCGCTGATATTTCCTGGGGGCTGATTGATTCTGAATCCAGCGTAATCATGATATCTCCATTTGGAGCATCTGTCAGCTTATAAAGAACCTTCTTTTTGGCCTCTTTAGCCACTCCTGAATCGAATTTTTTGCCGATAAGCCTCTTTATGGCCGAGACTGTATTTTCGGGATTCGTTGTGGCCTGCCTCAGGGCTAAGCTTCCAACTAACCTTTCACCGACGTCTGTGAAACTCACTACAGAAGGAGTGGTCCTCTGTCCATCTAGGTTAGGGATGACTTGAGGTTTTCCCCCTTCGAGATGAGCGATACAAGAATTAGTTGTTCCTAGATCAATCCCGATAATGTGCCCCATGTTTACTTACTCTTTTTTGGAACGGCGACTTTGACTAGGGCCGGACGAAGAAGTCTGTTATGGAGCGTGTATCCTTTCTGTAATTCCTCAATGACTTCAGGCTCTTCCACATCTTCAGATTCTTCAGTAATAAAAGCCTGATGTAGATGAGGGTCGAACTTTTTATCATTGGTTTCTATCGGTTTGGCTCCGTATTTGATCAGGAGGTCCTGATACTGTTTGTAGATCATCTCAACACCCTCTCGAAAACTCTGCTCATCTCCTTTAGGCTTGCTCCCGAGGGCCCTCTCAAAATTATCCAGGATTGTAAAGAGTTCCGTCAGAAACTCAGAGAGGGCATACTGGTAAAACTCGGCCTTTTCCCGTGCAACTCTTTTCTTCAAATTTTCCATATCTGCCATCTTTCTCAAATTCTGTTCTCTCAAACTCTCATTTTCTTTTTTGAGGAGTTTAATATCCCCTTCTTTTTTCTTCAATTTATCCTTCAATGCCTGTGTTTTATCCTGTGCTGGCTTTTGGGTTTTTCCTTTTTGAGCAGGACTGGCTGTCTTCTTTGTCATCTTTCCTCCTACTGTGTGAAACTGATGGTTTGGCTGAGTCTGTTGGCGATAGAATCCACCAATGGAATGATCATTTTATACGGGATTCTTTTCGGTCCGATAATACCCAAAGAGCCAAGGATTTGACTGCGGTATCCATAATGGGAAAGGATGAGGGAACAATCAGTTATATCTGGAATGTTCAGTTCAGATCCAATCAGCACCTTGACTCGATCCAGACTGATGAAATCAGAAAGGAGTTTGGCCAGTTTTGCCTTTTCTTCGAAATTCTGAAAAAGGGCCCTCAACTTCCCCATTTCAAACAGATCGTGCTTTTCTAAAAGCTTGGGTGCCCCCTGTAAGAAAATCTGATTTTCCTCTTCTTCCTGAGCTATGTAAGTTTTGAGCAAGTTAAACAATTTATCGATTATATTCTCATACTCAAGTTTGAATTTAGGGAGTTCCTTGAAGAGATAGTCCCGAACAAAAATAAAATTTTTCCCTGCGAAATTCTGGTTTATATACTGCGAGGCTCTGTCAAGCTCGAGTTGAGTAAAATAGCTTTTAGTCTGGAAAATCTCGTTGAGCACAAAGTTTGAGGTTGCGATCAGGATGATAATGATCTTGAATTCAGATATCTTAATGAAGCGAATATGACGAAAATTGATTTTTGAGATTCTCGGTGAGAGAACAAACCCTAAATTATCCGAATGCTCAGCCAGCATTTTTGAAACACGATTCAAGAGTGAGTTAAAGTCACTCATCTCAAGAGGAAAATTTTCGGGCAACTCGACCTGCTTCTCCGGAAGAAGCGCTTTATCAAACAAATGATTCACGTATAATCTCAAGCCTTTATCTGTAGGGATACGCCCCGCAGATGTATGCGGTTGATACAGATATCCATATTCTTCAAGTTTGGTCATTATGTTTCTCACTGTCGCCGGAGATACAGATAGAGGACTCCTCTGGGCAATTAATCCAGAGCTTACAGCTGTTCCACTTTTCAGGTAGGTTTCAATTATCAGGTTGAGAATCAGCTCATCTTTCTCTCTTAAATCAGAGGCTCGCATGCGTTTACTCCAAAAAAATTTATAGCATTAAACCTTAAATCTTGTCAAATGACCGCTGCTTAGCAGCCGTCTACTAATGCATCCGTCCAATCCTTTTAATCCTTTTAATATCTGTAAGTTAGGTAAGGCCTGATCCCAACTCAGCCTTCAAACGGTTTTCTCCCCGCTTCCCCTCGCTTAAACGCCGATGGGGGAAAGGGAAGGACTGGCGCTCGAAATTTGAAGGGAGCGATGCCATTTCCGTGTATTTTAGTCATTCAATTACCCATAAAAATGGAAGAGAACCTATTTATCTAAATGGAAAAAAGAAAAAGTTGGAGATCCAACCTGTTTGATTCTGTTGAATCTTTGAAACGAGTCAGGTTATCCGTATCCCGGCATACCCGACAACCTCACTGTAATCTCCAGTCCTATCTCCGGAAGTCTGGTATTTTATGAGGATAGCTTTTTCTGCGCCAAGCTCCTTCGAAGCGACTAAAGCAGAAGTCGTGGGTTGAAAGCCGCACATGCTGATGTTTTCCCGTTCTACAGTATCATGAAGGCCTTGGGCATCCAGTTCGAGAATCCTGTCAATCGCCAAAAAATCCTTTTCTTTAGCGATACTTTGATCCACATAATGGCTCATATCTGTGCTGGCCACAATCAACACATCTTTTTTAAAATCCTTGACTCCCTTGGCAATGGCCCTGCCTAAATCCTCCAGTTCTTTGAATGATAGATGGTACGAAAGACATATCGGTACAATCGCCACATCTTCCCTCAGATACTGAATAAAAGGAAGCTGGACTTCAAGAGAGTGTTCATGAACGTGTGCGATCTCATCTTTCTCGATAAGCGGAGAATGACTCATGATGAGCTCTGCCAGCGAGGATTCTATTTGTGCCTGACCCAGAGGAGTTTCCCAATCTCCTTCTGTCACGATTGCCACACGAGATTGTATGGGTCTGTGGCTGGGACCGAGAATGACGAATGTTTCCGGAAGTTCGACAGAAGAAAAGACGGCTCCGGCCACGGGACCCGAGTACTCAAATCCAGCATGCGGAGAAACCACGCATATGGCTTTTTCTTTTTTGATTTCAGTGTCGAGCATTCCTGCAACCATTTTCTTCAAAGCATCTTCCCTTCCAGGATAGAAATATCCCCCGACTGCAGGCTTTCGTCTCAATTTATCCTCCCTTTATAAAGATAGGAATCCTGTAAACGATGTCAATTACAGTTCTTCTTTTTTCTCCGAAAAGGCTATATCCATTTCTTTCAATTCCTGGAGGATGGGGACATAGATCTCTGGGATAACAGGGATATGGACACCGGTCATTTCGATCTTTCCCTCTAAAATAAGCCGAGTGGCGATGGCCGCAGGAAGCCCGACTGTCCGGGCCATTGAAGAATCGCCATGAGGGATACCGTAGTCAATCAATGTTGATGTGATCTTTTCTTTGTTGCCACCAGGATAAGAGGCAATGAATTGATGCTGGAGGATAATCATATCCCTCTCCCCTTCTTCATACTGCAGTTTCTCCAGCATCCTGGCACCCAGAATATCCAGGGCTGATCCTTTGGAGACAGGTATACTCTCATCGCTCAATAGGCCAAGCCACTCGAACCTTTTTATGATATCCGAGTCTTCCTCAATACCGAGATGCGCACTCAACGCTTTCTGGATGTCCTCCTCAGCGGGATTAGCCATTAATCTCCGGATAAAGTCTTTGTAAGTCAAGCCATCCCATTCTTTTTCCTCTTCATCGAGGATTCCTAAGTCGACCATCTTTTTCATGGTCGAACACCAGCCTTTATTCCTGAGTGTCCCTCTGAGCATGGTATCTGCAGACTGGATTCCATAGAGCTGGATGTAAGGGAGAGAATTCCGGTTGGGATAGCCCTCGAATTCACCCAGCCCCTCGATGTTGATAATAGAAGGATCTTTAAAAAGGTCCTCAGCGGGAATAAAAATCTGCTGACCGTCTTTTTGATACTGGGCTGAGTTTTTCCCGGCAAGGAGGACTCCAATGGGACTCCAGGAGAATTTATATCCGAACGGGTTGGTGTTTGCCTCGGGTGCAGGCAGTCCCCCACAATAAGAAGTGAAACTCTGGATTTTTCCACCTTTTTCTTCCACTTCATGGATGATTCTCATCGCCTCCATATGGTCGATCCCCGGATCCAGTCCGACCTCATTCAGAATCAGTATGTCGGCCTTTTTAGCTTGTTCGTCCAGATTCTGCATGACTTCGCTCACATAAGATGTAGTGACCATATGCTTGCCAAAATCAATACAGTACTTGGCGACTTTCGGATGGAATCCATAGGGAACCATACTGATGACTAAATCAGAGTCTGCAACCTCGTTTTTCAAGCCTTCTTCATCCTTCAGGTTTAGCTCCTTGGCTTCTCCATCTGGGTGATTGTCGATGAGCTTCACAGCTTTGCTCACTGTCCGGCTGGCTACCTCAACCTTGAAATCGGGCTGGTCAAGAAGATACCTGACTAACGGCTTGGCCACCAGGCCAGCTCCTAGAATCAAGACTTTTTTCATATTATGACTCCTTTATAGATATTAAATAAATTTTTTCATGTATTCATAATCCGGCGTCAGCTTCCCCCGAAAGAGAATGACAGCCTTTTTGACAGAATCCGGAAGGCCACAGTTCTCAAACTCTCCGGAAAAATCCGCAGCGGCTAAAGAGGGAACCAGATATTTTAAAGCAGTGCTGAAGAAGACCGACGACTCAAGAGAGATCTCCGCAGGCAGGTTATCTATGGCCATGATAACGGGCCCTTTTCCCTCTACGCCATCTCTGGCTTCATCTTCCTCGAGATCATAAACGAAAACAGGATTATCGGGTTTGGTTGAGCGAACGGTCACTTCCACAGACCCTTCGACGTCGCAGGAGATATCACCGATTACGCGTAAACGAGTGCTGGCATTTTCCAAAAAAAGTTTTTTCAGACTCTTTTTTGTGACAAATCGTGGGTAGTCGGGCGTCCAGAAAATGCAATTGACGATGATAGTTAAAAAAGGAAGATAGGAATCGAAGACAGACCTGTATTTCTGGGGATGGTCATAGTACTCCTGGAGTTTAAATCCTATATCCGGTTCACGAGGCTCGACTAAGTGCTCCTCTTTAAAGACAACTTTGTAGAGTTTGTTGGATGCATAATTCTTTTCTTCGTAGAGGGAAGAGATTTTTCCTGGGGGAATCTCGTCAAAAGGCAGAAGGTCGAGTATGTCCTGCGCTCCCTGAGAGACATGGCCGTATCCCATAAAACCACAAACCAAAGGAACCAAGGAGGGATGGAGGCCTTTTTCATGGATTGTCCATCCGACTCTTTCAATTTCCTCTTTGGCCTCAACTAGACTTTCATAATGGAACGCCTGTTTTATCGAAGAAAATGGATTTTCCTTCTTCTCATGATTCAGCCTCTGCCCTAATGCCCACAGCGTGTCGATCATCCCGGCCTGACCTGCCTGCTCGCCAAAAAACAGCAGCCTCTGGCCCTTTTCGTCGATTATCCTTTCATAATCGATCAAGGTGCAACCAAGATCCATCATTTTCTTGAGCATAGGCATGTTGTACGGCTGTCCCTTTATGGTATGAGAGAAGAATACATACACTTTATCCCTTTTGAAAAAATGTGTAGGAATTTCTTTGACAGCCAAAATAATCGAGCAGGGAGAGAGGTCTTCTTCTATCCTGGCTCCTTCTAATTGATAATCTTCGTCTGGAAAGACGCGGATTGTGGATGGTTGAAGCCGTATGTCTATGGGATTATTCTGGATAATTTCCCTCACATGAGTAGGGATCAAAGGAGATCTTCTTTCCCAGGGATTTTTATCTTCTCTTCGAATTCCAATAAGCGTTTTCATAAGTGAGACAACCTGCTGAGTTTAAAAATTATTGCACAAACACACCAATATGGCAAGACGGGCACGTACCCTAATGGGACAACTCGCCTTCATTTTTTATGGGGAGGCTCTCACATCATGGCATGGTAAAGTGTATAAATGAAATGTTTCTTCTTGGAATTCTAAATGAGCTTTTTATAGCCTGGAAATGAGAGGTGTCCCTTTAAGGAACGTCCTCTTTTATGTATTGACTCTGGAGATAGTAATCTTTAATAATAGGGAATCATGATTCGATTCTTCAACACGCTGAGCGGGAAGCTAGAGCCATTTCATCCTGTGACTCAGGGAGAAGTCAAGCTGTACACCTGCGGACCCACTGTCTATGATCATGCCCATATCGGCAATTTCCGGGCATATGTTTTCGAGGACTTGCTCAAGAGATTCCTGGTGTTCATGGGCTACAAAGTCACCCATGTGATGAACATCACGGATGTGGACGACAAGACAATCAAAGGGGCCAATGCAGAAGGAGTCACGCTCCAGGAATACACGAAAAAATTTACAGATTCTTTCTTCGAAGATATCGATACACTCCGCATTGCCAGGGCCGATAAATATCCGCTGGCCACTGAACACATCTCAGAAATGGCCAAGATGATAAAAGGGCTGCTCGAAAAGGGATATGCCTACGAGAAAGACGGTTCAGTCTATTTCAGCATAGCCAAGTTTCCGGATTATGGACGTCTCTCAAAGGTCAATCTTGAAGAGCTCAAACCTGGGGAAAGAGTTGAATCAGACGAGTACGAGAAGGACAGCGTCAATGATTTTGCCCTGTGGAAACATAAAAAAGAAGGCGAGCCTTTCTGGGAGACTGAAGTCGGCCCGGGCAGGCCGGGCTGGCATATCGAGTGCTCGGTAATGAGCTCTCAATACCTGGGTGAGACTTTTGATATTCACTGCGGCGGAACGGATAATATATTCCCTCATCATGAGAATGAGATCGCCCAGTCCGAAGCCTATTTTGGGAAAAAGTTCGTCAATTATTGGCTTCACTGCCGCCATCTTATCGTTGACGGTGAAAAGATGTCAAAATCAAAAGGAAATTTTTACACGATGAGGGACCTGCTTGACAGGAATGTCGATCCATCTGTACTCCGATTTCTCCTTATTTCTACCCATTACCGCAAGATGCTCAACTTCACCTTTAAAGCGCTCGACCAGGCCAACGCCTCTCTCCAGAGGATAAGAGATTTCCTTTATGAGCTTAAAAATCATCCTTTCAAAGAGGGAGAAAACAAGAATGTCTCAAAAATCATCGAAAAAGCGCGGAAGGACTTCACAGACGGCCTGAGTGATGACCTCAACATATCAGTGGCTTTGAGAGCTATCTTTGATCTAATCAGAGAAGGCAATACTCTGATTACCAAAGAGAAAATTTACAGCCAGGATGCCGAAAAGCTGCGGAAATTCATCCATTCTCTCGACACTGTCCTGGCTGTTCTCCCGGAAGAAAAAGAAGAACTCCTGCCTGCGGATATCATGAAAAGGATTGGAGAGAGAGAGAAGGCCCGTGAGGAAAAAAATTATGAATTGGCGGACCGGATCCGCGACGAGCTGCTGGAGCAAGGAATCGTTTTAGAGGACACAAAAAAAGGAGTCAGGTGGAAAAAAGTCAAAGGAATACACTAAGGATGAGTTGGAATCAGCCTCATATTTCCGCAGGTAAGAATCTTCAGCGGAGAAAGTAATTTTTAAAAATAACCAGGTTACCAAACCAAAAGTAAAGCAACCAGGAGTGGAAGGAATCCAAATCACACCCCATGCCCTTGGGAAGTCGGGCGAAAAAGTGGCTCTTCATTACTTGAAAGACAAAAAATACAAGATCGTCTCCGAGAATTTCCGCTTATTCAGAGGCGAAATCGATATAATCGCCTATGACAAGCGCACGCTTGTCTTTGTTGAGGTCAAAACGAGGAAGAGTACAGATTTCGGTCTGCCTGAAGAATCTGTCACTTTATCTAAACAAGAGCAGATTAAAAAGATCGCTCAAGGTTTTTTAACAAAGAATAATCTTCATGAAACAGAGTGTCGTTTCGATGTCGTTTCACTTACACTTGAGGAAGGCAAAGGATATTCAATTCATCATATAAAAAACGCATTTTAACAGGAGGTATCCATGTGTGTTCAAAAAAAATGTAAACTTCCAGTCATTATTATCTCGTTTATATTCACGGCATCCATTTTGGTTTCTTCAGGCTTCAGCCAGACCATTCCAAAGCCTGAAGAAGTCCTTGGTTTCAAGGTTGGAGCGGATTATCACCTGGCCACTTATACACAGGCAATAAAATATTTCAAGAAACTCGATGAGAGCTCAGAAAGGATCAAGTTATTCGATGAAGGAAAAACATCCATGGGACAAACCATGACCTATGCAGTTATCTCCTCGAAGGAAAATATGAACAGCCTGGATAAATACAAACAGACGATCCGAAGGCTCTCCCTTGCCCGGGGCCTCTCTGATTCTGCGGCCCGGAAGCTTGCTCAGGAAGGCAAAGCCATTGTCTATATCGATGGCGGGCTCCATGCTTCCGAATGCGCTCCTGCCCAGCACAACATCCAGCTCGCCTATGACCTTGTCACAGCACAGGACCCCAAAACGCTCAGGATCCTCAAAGATGTTATCCTCGTCCTCGTTTTCGCCAATCCTGACGGCATGAATCTCCTGGCAGAATGGTACCATCCTCACGTGGGCACACCTTATGAAGTCTCCCGTATGCCCTGGCTGTACCATATATATGCCGGACACGACAATAACCGCGACTCCTATGTCGCCAACCTGGTGGAGACACAAATCCTGACCAAGCTGGTCAACAAAGAATGGTACCCTGTGATTCTCTACAATCACCACCAGACCGCTCCTTTCCCGGCCAGAATCTGGACGCCTCCCAACTCAGAACCCACCAATCCCAACGTTCATCCTCTGGTCGTCCGCGGACAGAATCTGGTCGGTTCTGCCATGGGCGCGGCTTTTGATGAGGAGGGAAAAGAAGGCGCCATCTCCAGGCTTATTTTCGACACCTGGTATCCGGGTTATGTGACCCAGGTGGTGGATTCTCATAACATCATATCCATCCTTACAGAAACCGCTCTTTACCGCTATGCCACTCCTTATTTCTACACCATCCGGGATTTTCCTGAGCAGTATAGGGATCTGACCATGGCGGCCTTCTACCCGAATCCCTGGAAAGGAGGCTGGTGGCGACTCAGGGATGCTGTGGATTACTGCTTGACAGCATCCAAGGCCGTTCTAGATGTGGCATCCAAATACAAAGAAGAGTTTCTCTTCAATAAATACAGGATGGGAAAGGATGTGATCAACCGGTTCAGCAAAGAGCCCCCTCACGCCTGGATCATCCCTGAAAAACAGCACGATCCTGGGACCGCATCGCTTCTTCTCAACCGCATGATCCTCCTCGGAATAGACGTGTATAAGAGCGAAGAATCATTCTCCTGCGACGGGATCAAATACCCGGCCGGAACTCATGTTATTCCGATGACTCAGCCTTTTGCCCTATTCATCAAGAATGTATTCGAGGAGCAGGATTACCCCGACCTCAGGAAGTATCCGGACTTATGGCAGGGACTTATCCGGCCAATCCAGTTTGAAGGCGCTCCGTTTGAATCATACGACATGATGGGCTGGACTCTCCCCTACCAGTTCGGAGTGAAGGTTTATGCAGCCAATTCTCCTGTTGAAACTCAGATGACTCGATTAAACAAAGTCAAGCTTCAATCCGGCAGCATAACTGGCAAGCCCGGCCACTCCTATCTTATACGAAACGAAGAAAACGCCGCCTACACAGCCATGAACAGAATCCTGAAGCAAGGGGGAAAGATTCTCAGGGCCAAGGAGTCGTTTTCGATCCAAGGCAGCCGTTTTTCTGAAGGAACGATCATAGTCCCAGCTGCGAGTGTCAAGAGAACCTTGATGGATGAGCTGGCCAAGGAACTCGACCTGAAAATCACAGCTGTTTCTCAGGCCCCCAAAGCGAAAACGGCCAGTGTTAAACCGGTTCGCCTGGGAATGTATCAATCCTGGGTTTCCAGCGCAGACGAAGGCTGGACACGGCTGATCCTGGATAATCATGAATTCTCCCATTCCAGCATCCACGATGCGGATATTCGAGCCGGGAACCTCAACGCCAACTATGATGTAATCATCATGCCCCACAGCCGGCGGCCTGAATCTGTGGTCAACGGTCATGCCAAAGGGACCATGCCTCCCAAGTACGTTGGAGGAATCACGGCCAACGGAGTTCGGAATCTGAAACTGTTTGTTGAGAACGGGGGAACTCTCATCTTCATGAACGGTTCCTGTGACTTCGCGATTGACTACTTCGACATTCCTGTTCGGAACGTTTTAAAGGGAATCAAAAGAGGAGAATTCATCTGCGACGGATCCATCCTCCGGATGGAATTTGATGCGAACCATCCGCTGGCTTACGGTATGCCCAAAGAGGCGGGTACGGTGTTCGATAGCGGCTGTGCCTTTACCATTACGCCTTCCTTTGACTCAAAGAAACAGCCCCTGAGTGCGGCCAAGTATCCTGAAGAGAATCCTTTGATGAGCGGATGGATTCATGGAGATAGAATCATCCGCCAGAAGGCCACGGTGCTGGATGTTCCTTACGGAAAAGGAAAGATAATCCTTCTGGGTTTCCCAGTTCATAACCGCGCTCAGCCTTATGGGACGTTTAAACTCCTCTTCAATTCCATTTTCTATGCGGGCATGGAATAAGAGAAACGAAGAAACAAAAGAAACAGGATCAGGCCTCTAACTCTTATCGTTTATTTTATGTTAAGGAATTTTAGTAGATAAATCAGAACGAATAGCTCATGCCGAATATAAGATTCCTCCCCGGTTCTTCCACAGCATCGGCATCGGGCCTTGCGAGATAGGCGCGGTCCATAAGATTAGAGAGGAGAAGATAAAATCGGAAAGACTTATTGTAATAATAACTGGCCTTAAGATTAACAACTTCATAGCCTGGAAGATCGAACAGCATCTCATCTGGACCCATGTCATCCTTTCTCAGCTGGAGCGTCGCGTTAATTTCAGTGGTGAAACGCCCAAACCATACACGCGTTCCCAGAAACAACCTCGAGGGGGGGATGTCGTTTAGAGGTTCGCCTGTGACCTTGCTCTTACCTTTAAATGAATAAATATTTCCGAACAGTTTCCATTTCGGTATAGGATAATATTCCACTTCCAGCTCATATCCGCTGAGCCGTCCCTGTTCCACATTTCCGTAGGTGCGAATTCTCTCCACTGGATCTATCATGTAGCGCTCAATCAAGTCATCTATTTCATAGTAAAACAAGTAGAAGCCTGTAAAAAGACGTTTAAAGATGAACTTCACTCCACCATCCAGATTAAAGCTGGTCTCAGGTCTAAGGTCGGGCTGAGCGATAATCATGCCCCTTCCTGTGATTCCCGAATAAAATAATTCGTTCAAGCTAGGAGCCCTGTATGCTTTTGCGATGTTAGCGAATAACACAATCTCATCAGTCAGCTTGAATGATCCTCCCAGAAAGCCTGTCCATGCCCTATATTCACTTTCAGCTGAGGGAGGGGTATCTCCCGGCAAAGCCTCCAGCCGGATATAATCCCACCGGAATCCTCCGATCATATCAAGATTCCTTATGCCGGAATAATCTGCAGAGAAAAAAACCCCCAGATCCTTTCTATTCCCTTCAGAAAAGGGCTTTTGTTCCAGTTCGTTCGTTACATTTCCGAAGGCATCATAATCAGTGTCTTTAGTACTCGACTCAACTGAAGACCGGCCGTAAAAATCCAGGCCGCCGGACAGCCGAAAATGCTCGCCAATTTTTTTCCGATAAGAAAGAAGAGCTCCGAAATTCAGACTTTGAATTTTACTATAAGATTCCTCTGTTTTATCTCCTGTGGCTTCATCATATGTCTCTTTTATTGTCTCTAGAAAGTTGGGATTAAAGTAAGCTTGAAATGCCAGCTCCCCTTCCTTCCCCAGTCCTTTCTCATTCCAGTGAATCTGGAAATAATTCTGGTTTTCTTTGGGATACCATGTTGGCTGTGTCAAACTCAGCTGATTGGCTTTTCCGATATCATGTCCTCTCGAGCCGAAAAAACTAAAAAAGACTTCCCTCTTATCAGTCACGTGAGAGATTTTGCCGACGAGAGTTCCTTGAGTGAACTGGGACTGAAGGACTTCTCCTGATGGAGAAGAATAATTCTCTGCGTCATTCGCCTGAAAGGAGAGGTAAAATCCTGTGTTCTTCCGGCTCCCTTCAAACGCAACACCTCCTCCTTTTTCTCGGTTTACGGTTCCATATTTCGCATTTATCCTTCCGTTTAAACCGTCCTGCATTGACGGCTTCTTGGTAAGGATGTGGATTACTCCGCCTATGGCATCGGAACCATAAAGAACCGAAGAAGGGCTGCGCAAAACTTCGATTCTTTCAATATCCTTAGGATCAACAAAGGAAGCATTCGGTCCAGTGCGCCTGTCGCTGGTTACCCGGGCATTATCTATTAAAATCAACACTCTCCTTCTGGCTAAACCTCGAATATTGGGAACCAAGGAAAAACCCCCTGCACCCATACTGGATACTCCAGGCAAGGATGATATCCCTTCTGTGATGTTCGGATGCATCTCTTCTTCAAGGATTTCAGTGAGGACAACCGTTTCAGCTGCCGGTACGCTTGCAGAAGACTCAGGATGCCTCATGGCTGTCACCACCACTTCTTCTCTCTGCACGATGTAAGGAATAAGCGTGATAACTATCCGTTTCTGAAGGTTTTTCTCTGTGAGGATGACTTCTTGCTCCACGTAGTCCGGGTGATTGATTTCGAGGCGTATCCTAGTTTCATCTGGAACAATGAGAGTGAAGAGGCCTTCCGCATCTGTTAAAGATTTGACACCACTCGGGCGATGAAGGACCTCGGCCTGAGCCACTGGACTTCCCCCGAGATTCAAGACTTTCCCCTTGATCTCAATGGCCAAAGCCTGAATGGTTGAGAGTAAAAATACGAAGATAAAATATATAAATTTTTGCATCGAGTATGAATTATATAAAATAAATATGAATTATTATGATAAATGGTCTTGAGGTAGAATGCAAATTTTTTTTCCTCTCCGGTAGCATTTCTCTTTCCGTGATGGATAAAGCTCGGGTGGAGTTTCAGGAAAGACCAGGCTGGGTGTTGAGAAAACTGTATGTTGCGGCTTTTGGATTCAAAAAACACGCCTTCTTTTGCCCCTGCGAACACCCCGGAGGGGCAAAGACTGCGTGTTTTCGATGCACTCAGTCTGATCTATTGTATCGCCTGTTATCACGGATTTGGAGATACTTTCCTGCTCTTCATAGCATCAGGCTTCTAAAAATAGTGTTTTTTTATCGGCTTTACAGTCAAACGGTCACTTGATCTCTCCAGAAGAGTCTGAATGTTCTCTTTGAGGAGTGGATGCACTGTCTCAGGAGATATCTCCGTAAAAGGAATAAGCACGAAATTTCTTTTATCTAGCCTCGGATGAGGGATACTCAATTCCTGGGTGTGGATAATCTTATCCTCAGCCAGAAGAATATCAATGTCAATAACTCGAGGCCCTTTTTGAATCAGAGTATTTCTTCCCATTCGTTTTTCGATTCTTTTAATCAGATCCAGTAAGCCCGGAGGGGCAATCCCTGTTTCGATCTCAATAACCTGATTGTAAAACCAGGGCTGGGAGTGAAGATCCACGGGCTGGGTCTCATAAACGGAGGACAATTGAATAATTCTTACCCCCTCTTCTTTCAGTAATGAATGGGCCTGTTCGAGATTTTTTTCTCTGTCACCTAGATTGCTGCCCAAACACAAGAAATATCTCATGGAATTCAGTCCAAAGAGATACTCATGATAGCATCATAATCATCTTGTTTCAAAATTTCACTCGATTTTTCCTGGTAATTTTGTCATCATTGACGTGGATTATTCACGAGTCGAGGTTGCCGTAGACGTCGTTGCGAAGAGAGAATCGAATATGGCAATCTCATGTTAGTAGCATGACATGGGGAGATCGCCACGCTTTGCTCGCGATGACAATTTTTTTTAAGAAAAGGTCGTCAGATTTGCTCGCCCGAAGAGCAAAAGATGCCGACTTAAAGAAAATGGGGACTGTCCCTTTCAGTCCTTATTTTAAAGAAGAAATGGATTGTCCCCTTTTGAGAGGAATGAACAAGGTGTCGGCAGGTTTTATGAATAATTCAGGTGTATGAGCTATGCAAAAAGTTGAGAAATGGCGGGTCGAAGAGCTGGCTCTTGTGCTTAACGAACTCGCCGTCCTTTTGAGAGCCGGAGAGAATAGTGAATGGGCCAATGTCTTCTCTCATTATCAGGATGAATCGAAGAAAATAGTGACCAAAAAAGAATTTGACTCAGATTCATTGAAGAAACTCGTGACGAATATAATGAATTGTTTTGAAAAAAACAGTTCATTCACGAATATCGTTTTAAAGCATGAGAATCCTAAGGAAGAGCAAAAATTAAACCAGGCCCTCTATCTCACTCGAGCCCGTCTTCTCACAGTCATAAGAGACATGGAAGAACGCATAATCGAGCATATCCATTGAAAAGGGGATGTGAGAGAAAACTCAAATCTCAAACATTCCGAACTTCTTCAACACCCTTAAAACCGCGAATGTAACCCAAAGATGATCTTCCAGGGTTGTCTTTTTATTCCCTGCCTCCCAATATCCTTGTTTGGCCTGTTTGCTTAACAGCCAATCAAGGGCACCCTGAATTTTTTCGTTATCCGCCGGAAAGCCGATCGTGGACAGAGAATCAAGGCTGCTGAGGATATCGGTCGCCCAAAAAGGATAGGTGATTTCTTCCCAATATAAAGGCAACCATCTGTCATCATATTTATCTTCTTTGAAAAAGCGGCTCAATAAAAGCTCCCCAGCCTTCCAGGCTTCCTTACTTTTTCTCCAGGTCGGAGAGGCGGCGAGAGCACGAAGCACCATACCCGTCACAAGATGGGAAAAAGGCTGCGATTTATCCGGCTTGATGGGCTCAAGTTTAGATTGAGCTTCAAAATTGTAACGGCTCTTGAGTTCTTCTTGGTCAATAGTCCGATAAGGAATAACCCATCCTCCATCATTCTGTCTGTTTTTAATGATCCATCTGAATCCTTTTTGAGTCCTTTCATCTTTATCCAGTCCGTACAGACACAAGGTTTCAAGAATCAAGGCATGATACGTCGGAGCAAATTCATTCAAGTAGGCTCCCCGAAAATCGCCTGCTTTGGTTTGAGTGGAGAACATGAATTTAATCGCCTTCTTCAATTCCTCATCTTCATATGAACATCCGAAATTGTGTAATTTGAGCACGTTCCGTAACGTCTCTACAATAAAGTAAGTTTTTTCCCAGCGCGGATCGCCTTCGTATTTCCTCCTGCACCAGCCTCCGTTAGGCCTTTGGCTCTTTATGATCCTGATGCGGGCGGCAAACTTCTGCAAGTTTTTGTGCTCCCTGTCCACAGGAACTTCGAGGATGTCTTTTTTCAGCCAGTAAAGAATGGGAAGATTCCCTCTGGCCAGGAGAAACTCGATCGCTTTGTTTGTGTTTGCCTGCATCGCTCAGTCTGACGGAATCATATTCTATCTAACTCACCTTTTCAGGATTGAGGATGATACACAAAAATTCGAAAGGCTCAGAAAAAGGATTTTTAAACTGGTGTGTCTCGCTGCCTTCAACAAGAAGACTCTCCCCATATGAGACCAGGACTTCCTCGCCCGACTCTCGAACGACAATCCCTTTGCCTTTTTCAATTTTGACAACATGCTCGTGGTCATGGCTGTGAAAGGGAGTGTGACCTTCAGGAAGAACCTTGAAATACCTCATGATGATGTTGTGAGAACCATCCTCAGGACCGATGAGAATCCTTCGGAGAACGTCCTTGACCTCTTCCTCCTCGACAGGAGCCTCCGGCACGTCTGCATTTTTCTTAATGATCATTTTTCTTCTCCTTGAGTTCAATCCATTCTGTAGAGAATCATCCCGGGAAGTATTCCGGTGTATTCTCCTTTTTCCACCACCAGTTCTCCGTTAACGATTACGTAATGGAGACCTTGACAGTATTGATGAGGTGCTGAAAATGTCGCCCTATCCTCAAACTTGTCTTTATCGAAAATGGTTATATCTGCATAGAATCCCTCTTGTACCATCCCTCTCTCTTTGAGCCTGAAAGTCTGAGCCGGAAAAGAAGTCATCTTTCGGATAGCCTCTTCCAGAGAGATAACTCCTTGTTTTCTCACATAATGGGAAATCACTCTGGGGAAAGTGCCGTAGTTTCTCGGATGAGGAACGCCATCTCCTTTCGCCTGGACTGCCCCATCAGAAGCATGCATGGTATAGGGAAGACGCATTAAATCCTCAACATCCTTCTCATTCATCTGAAAAAACACACCCGATGCTCCTCCGTTCTTCTGGATTTCGATGATTAAATCGGCCGTGTTTTCAATGGTTGGTTTTTTCCCCTGTGAAAGAAGAATCTCCTGGAGGTTTTTGCCGACATATTCCGGAAATTTCTCTGCGTTGGCGATGTATATTGTCTCTGGTTTGTTTATTCCTTTTGTTGAGGTCAGCCTTCTTTTTATGATGTAAGATTTAATTTTTGCGTAATTCTCTTCGTTTTCTAATCTCTTCAAAAAGTTTTTATTCCCCCCTTCAAAAGCCCAGGAAGGAAAACTACTGCCAAAACCGGAACTGGTCGCTGTATAAGGGTATTGATCAAGAGTCACTTCAACGCCTCTTTTCCGGGCATTTTCCACCGGTCCGGTTATTCTTTCAAGCTCATACCAGACAGCATCATCAGCCAGCTTTATATGAGATATTTGAACCGGGATATTATTTGTCTCTCCAATCTCGATGGCTTCTTCAATCGCTTCGGTTATGTGAAGTCCTTGATCTCTGAGATGAGTGGCATAAACTCCCCCAAAATCTGTTATTACAGAGGCAAGCTCCACAAGCTCCTCTTTTTCCGAGTACGTCCCCGGAAGATAAGACAGCCCTGTCGAGAATCCCAACGCGCCGGCTTCCATCTCCTGATGAATCAAAGATTTCATGCTTTCCATCTCCTCTTCGGAAGGAGCTTCCATCTTCATCCCCATCACTTCCCGCCTTATTGTGTTATGACCGACGAGACAACCAAAGTTGAGCGCTATTCCTTGATCCTCGATTTTGCTAAAAAGCTCCTTCAGAGGAAAAGGATGCCCACCGCAGTTTCCACCGATAACAGCAGTGACTCCTTGATAGATATAGTTATCAACAGTAGGAATCCTCACAATTCCGCGGTCACAGTGTGTGTGGACATCGATGAATCCGGGGATGACAATTAAACCCTGTGCGTCTATAATCTTCTTTGCCTGTTTATCATCTATAGATCCAATCCTGGCAATTCGACTTCCCTGAATAGCGATATCGGCTTTAAACCAGGGGTTTCCAGTTCCATCGATAACGAATCCGTTTTGTATCACAAGATCGAATTTCTTCGCAGAAGGAATGCAGGCCCAAACGGAAAAAAGAAAAGATAAACTAATGAAGAAAACAAATATTCTGGGAAGCCTTTTCATGAATGACTGCCAAAAGCGCATAATATCCGGACGAAGTTGAATACCCATTTTATTCCAAGTTCTGAATTCTGTCAATTTTTTAGAAAAAAATCCTTTGATTTTCCCCTGAAAATATATAAAAATTTTATTTCAAACAATCTCTTCGAAAACCGAAAAAAATCGAAAGATTGTGGAGGATTGAATGGACAAGCTCATCTATCTCGACAACGGAGCCACTTCCTTTCCTAAACCTGACGAAGTTTACACGTTCATGGATAACTTCTACAGGAATTCTGGTGTAAATCCTGGCCGGTCAGGATACGACCTGTGCATGGAAACCGGTGAACTTGTTGAAGAGACAAGAAGGAAAATGACTGAATTTTTTAATGGAAAAGATCCCGACAGGCTGTGTTTCTCGTATAACTCCACTGATGCTTTGAATCTCATCATCAACGGAATGCTCAAGGAAGGAGATCACGCCTTGACAACCACTCTTGAACACAATTCCGTGCTCAGGCCTCTCTATCACCTGTGGAAATATGGCGGTGTAGAAGTCGATTACATCCCCTTTGACAGTGAAGGATTTATCAACCCCGATGATTTTCCGAAGAAATTCAAGAAGAATACCAAACTTGTCGTCATCAATCACGCTTCGAATGTCATCGGAACCATTCAACCTTTAAAAGAAATCGGAAAGCACTGCAGAGAGAGAAGGATACCTTTCGCGGTTGATGTCTCCCAATCTGCAGGGAAAATTCCGATCAATATGGAAGAGATGAACGTGGATGTGATCGCTTTCACTGGTCACAAGTCACTTCTTGGTCCCACAGGAATAGGTGGCCTGTATGTCCGGGAAGGAATTGAAATCAGGCATACTCGGGCTGGAGGAACCGGTGTACGCTCAGCCGTGCGCACCCATCTCGATGAGTACCCCTACAGGCTTGAATACGGAACATTGAACGTCTTAGGAGTGGCTGGCCTGAATGCCGGTTTAAATTGGATCGAAAAAAAAGGATTAGACACTATCCACGCGCATGAAATGAGACTCACCACTCTGCTCAGGGATGGACTCAAAGATACAGAGGGAGTCACACTTTACTGCCAGGAAGACCTGACGAACCATATCAGCATTTTCCCTCTCAATGTTGATGGCTTAGAGGCAATAAATACATCCACGATACTTGATGTCGATTACAACATAGCCAGCCGAAGCGGTCTTCACTGCGCCCCGCTTGTCCATGAACAACTCGGTACAGATAAGGTTCATGGGGCGGTCAGGTTCGGAATCGGCCCTTTCAACACAGAGGAAGATATCAAAACAGCGATCAAAGCCGTCAAAGAAATATCTGAATTCAGCAAAAAATCCAAAAAATAAAAAGGTCTGGATACCGCTTCAAACAGCAGTCAATATCCTTAATCTGTTCCAGTTCACAGGAATTGAGACTCACTGAGCCCAGCGCACTTCTTTGATACCCCAAGAGCCTCTCGAGCGTTTCTAAACTACAGCCTCGGCTTATCCATTTTTTCCTTTCTTTAAAACCAGAGCGTCTGCAACAATTTCACTGACCGTTTTGACCTGAATGTCCAGCTTGTAATGCTTGTTGAGCTCTATGATCTGGTCGATGCAGTTATGGCAGGGAGATGCGACGATTTTTGCTCCTGTTGACCTGATCTGGTCAGCTTTAATCTTGCCTGCCTCGATACGCCTCTGGGCGAAACGCGTCATGGCCAACTGGCCTCCCCCTCCCCCACAGCAATAATTCTTCTCCCGGTTAGGATGCATCTCCACAAAATGAGAGACGGCGTGTTTCAGGATGAACCGTTGCTCCTCCACTATTCCACCCAGCCGCACGAGGTTACACGGATCGTGCAGGGTGACCGGATCTGGGTTTTGCGAAGGATCAAGCTGGATGCGGCCTTCCCGGATGTAGCCCACAATAATCTCCAGAATGCTTCTCACCTCAAAACCATATTTCTTGCTTAACCATTCTGGTGCTTCCCATCTGTTCGAATTAAAGCCATGACCACACTCAGCAAGAACCAGTGTTTCACATCTTAATTTTTTCCTTGAGTCCACGAGCCGCTGAGACATAATCCCCGCCGCTTCATCATCTCCGCTGTAAAGACCATAATTGGTCACATCATAGTTGTCGCTGGAAAAAGTCCAGCTCTCGCCCGCCGCATAGAATATTTTTCCGACTGCAACGATAGAGAGTGGGAAAAACATTGGTTCTCGGGGATTAACTGTGTAAAAAAGCCTGGCTCCCTTTTCATCCAAGGGAAGACGGGCCTTTTTATCCCCGACTTCTTCCTGCAGTTCTTCTTCTAACCACTCCACTGTTTCGATCCAGTCTTCCTTGGGAATGCCCATATTATTCCCTTTATCAAGAGCTGTATCGACGGTCGATTGGAGCCCTGGTGGGACGAGTCCGAGTGAAACCAGAGCACTTCTCGCCGCACGAATGAGATAATGAATGTTTATCCCGACAGTGCAATTCAGGGAACATCTCCCGCACAGAGTGCATCGTCCAAAAAGCGAGTCCACCCATTCCCTCACCATTTCATGATCGAGTTTCTTCGCTCCTACCCACCAGGAGACGTTCCTTCCCATAAAACTCCAATATTTCTTGAAAACTTCTGTCGCCAAGCTCAATTTGTAGGCAGGGAGAGATTGGATATCTTTCTGACTCAAATAATAGTGGCAGGAGTCAGCACACAGACCGCAGTGAACGCAAGAATTGAGATAAGTCACATACTCATGATTCAATTTCTCACGAAAAACCTTGAGAGCCGTCTCAAAATCTTCAGCCTTCAGCTTCTTGATCCGCTCTTCAATGGGATCTCTCTTTTCAGTTTTCTCGCTCATATCTCAATCCTTGTCAGTCCCTGAGGGGAGGACGCCTCTTCTTCCGTAAAAATTCCCGAAAAACATCTTCGCATAAAAAAAGAAGAAACAGTGACGAATCTTCCCCGCCGGAATATAGAGGAACATCACTATTGC
>Ga0209636_10001264_pt1 | contig 25238 bp, 22 predicted proteins | sample DeeMarSWOR152_54_FD_187464 | JGI IMG/M metagenome (GOLD analysis project Ga0209636, IMG submission 187464) | Marine sediment microbial communities from White Oak River estuary, North Carolina - WOR-1-52-54 (SPAdes) (version 2) | ecosystem: Environmental > Aquatic > Marine > Intertidal zone >...
GAGCGTTGCCAGGCTTATTGCGGCTTGTCTGAGGGAAGCGGGTTTTACAGTATTGGCCAGAACGACTGGTTCAAAACCTGTCATCATTTTTCCTGATGGGAAAGAAAGAGAAATTCACCGCCGTGGATCCGCCTCCATCCTGGAAGGAAAAAGGCTCCTGAAATTTGGAGCAGAGTTAAAGGTGGATGCATTGGTTTCAGAGTTGATGAGCATCCATCCTGAGTGCAGCTTTGTCGAGTCTGTCCAAATGTTTAATCCTCATATCCTGGTCATAACGAATGTCCGCCTTGACCATATCGCTCAAATGGGTTCTTCGAAGCAGGAAATAGTCCGCTGCTTTGCCTCTTTGTTTCCTGAGAAAGGAACCGTTTTTGTACCACAAGAAGAGTTCTCTCCTGTTTTCGAAAAAGCCGCAGAAGAGATGAGTACTCGACTCATTCAGGTCGACAGGGATTCTTTTCAAGAATTTACACGGCGGTCAGAAGAGGGGATACTTCCTTATGAATTTGAGGAGAATGTCCGCCTGGTATTTGCTTTGGCTGAGTTTTTAAAGATGGATAGAGAGATCGTCCTCCGAGGCTTGAAGAAAGTCCAACCTGATTTTGGAAGCTTGAAAATGTGGACAATGAATGTCGGAGTGCCACCTCAGCACTGGAATCTTGTCAGCTGCTTTGCGGCGAATGACCCGGATTCCACACGGCGCGTACTCTCCAGGCTGATGATAAAGAAATCCCTGGAAGAGAAGGAAAAGGTAGGCCTCCTCAGTCTCAGGAGGGACAGGGGGGATAGAACAATTCAATGGCTGAGGTCCTTGAATGAAAATTCTTTTCCAGAGTTCCGGAAAATATTCCTCTCCGGAGAGCATGCATCGGCCTTCAAAAAGAGGTTGAAAATATCAAATGAAATGGAGTCGTTTGTTTTGAAATCCCGAGCCCCGAAGAAAATCCTGGAGGAAATATCGGAAATCATAACAGCAGAGGCTGTCCTCATTGGCATGGGAAACATGGGAGGTGCCGGGAAAAGGCTTGTCGAATACTGGGAGAAGGAAGGGAAGCCTTATGACTTTTGAGACGCTTCTCATCGGACTGGTCGTAGCCGTTCTCTATGTGGAGATCATGGATGTCTATCCTGGTGGCATTATCGTTCCTGCGTATATCGCTCTCTATCTTGACCAGCCGCTACGGATTCTGGCGACGCTTCTCATCGCTTTCCTGAGCCTTTATTCTTATAAGTTCTTATCGCGGTTTCTGATTCTCTTTGGCAAAAGAAGGTTTGTGATGCTTGTACTCCTCGGAGCATTCTGGGCTCAAATCTGGTTTCTACTCTTGCCTCATTTATTCTCTGATCCTTTAGGGCTCAGAGCTATTGGATGGCTCATTCCCGGACTTTTGGCCAACAATCTGGAAAAACAGAAGTATTTTCCCACACTTGCCTCTATGTTTATTGTTTCAATCTTCACCTATTTTCTTGTGAAACTTCTGGCATGGTTCTGATGGAGAAGCGTTTGTTATCACTGCAAGAGCGGTGCGGCAATCTCATGAGAAAAATGAAATGACAAAAGAGGGCAGGGTAAAACGACTCCTCACAAGATGAATAATGATGAACAGTACATTTTTTAGTCGAAAAAGGAACGTTCCAAAACAGAGTGTCGAGACCTACAGGAACACGATTCTAGTCCTTTTTATTATAAGTTTCTTGTTTTTCTTGCTGGTGCGATTCATTCCGTATAGAAAGGGAGATGCTGTCAGTGAAGACATGTTCCAGGCTTCAGAAATAATGGAAGAGGCCATGGTTGCGTTGAAGGAATGCCGGGGTGAAAGAGGCCTCCATCTCGATACAGAGAATGATCCGAATCAAACCGGACTCATCGGTTTTGAATCTTCTCCTCTGACTACCACTATTGGGAATCTTGAGGCAAAAAGGACGACGACAAATCCCAACTTCGCTGCATTGATGGTATTTTTATTAAAAGAGGCAGGTGTCGAGAGGGGGGATACAGTGGCGGTCGGAGCATCCAGTTCTTTTCCCGCTCTGATTGTGGCAGCCCTATCAGCTGCAAAAGTCATGGATCTCCATCCCCTTATGATCAATTCGCTCGGAGCCTCTCAATGGGGCGCCAACATCATGGATTTCCACTGGTTGGATATGTTGAATTGTCTGTTGAAATCAGGGACTTTTGATTTCCAACCGATCGCCCTTTCTCTGGGAGGAGAGAAAGACAAAGGAGAGGATATGAGCCCAGAAGGGCAATCATTTCTCCTTGAAGAAATAAATAAAAGTCGATTTCTATTCATTGATGAGCCTGACCTTCGAGCGAATGTGGAAGCCAGGATGCGGCTCTATGAAAAGAGTGCAGGAGCGAACAAGATCAAAGCCTTCATCAACATCGGAGGAAGCTGGGCAAACATGGGAACGGATGCAGAGGTCTTAAAGTTAGAGCCAGGTCTTGTCAAAATCAGGCAGCTTCCGCCTCTTGGGAACAGGGGTGTCATCTTTGAAATGGCCTCCCGCAACATCCCGGTGATTCACCTTCTTTTTGTTAGAGGCCTGGTTGAGAAATACGGGCTGTCATGGGACCCGGTCCCTTTCTCTTCACCAGGAAAGGAGAGGATTTTTCAGCGTGCCAGGGAGAAACAACCACTGTTTCTTGTTCTTTCGATCGTCTACTTGTCGCTGGTCGTGTTCCTATCGATTTTCCGCAACAGACTGGCATAAAAGGCTATCTGCCGTTTTTTCCGTAGTATCTATCACGCCCTACCATTCTTGAAAGACTAGCCTTCTCTTTGATTTTATGCTATAAAATCATGTTCTAAAAAATTAGTGACAGATGTGAAAAAATACTGAGTCCATCCTGGGTCTCAAGCACAGATAAAGGAGAGTCAAATGCGGATGACACATGTCGTTCTAAAAAAAAGAGTATGTTTGCTCTTAGCACTGGTCTTGTTTTTATCCGTTGTCGGATTCAGCCAAATCGAGGGGTTGAAAATCAGGGTCAAAGTCCGAAGAGCAAACGTTCGTGAACAGCCCAGCTTGGAGGGAGAAATTATCGCGGTCGTTAGAAGAGGAGTCATTCTTGAAGTGGATGGAAAAGAAGGAGAATGGTATCTCGTTCACCTCCCTCTTAAACTCGAAGGATATGCCCTTCCTGGGTACATCCATGAGAGTGTTGTTGAGGCCGTGAGCGCAGAATTACCCAGGTTCAAGATCAAGATGCAGGAGAAAAAGCTTGAGGAAAGGCCTCGAAAATTTGGAGCCGGACTGATAATAGGAACTTCTTTTCCTGCTGGTGATTATTATAATTCTGCAGCTTACTTTAAAGCACATTTATCTTTTAAAACTGTAGAGGAATTCACTCTTGAGTTGAGTGTCCAGGGTTATGATATGGGAGTGGATGGCAACTTTCCTGATGGATTGAGCGGAGGCGATTTGAGGATCATTCCTATTCAATTGAGTCTTCGAAAAAGCTTTCCTTTTCAGTCCAATACGTTCGCTTACTTTTCAGGAGGAATAGGCTATTATCTAAACAGTTTCACTTTGGGGGACACGCGTTTCAATAGAGAAGAGACAGTGGAAAACACCCTGGGCTATCATCTTGGGGCTGGCATCGAATACTTTTTTAAAGGGAATCTGACTCTCATATTAGAGGTGAAGTATTTTTTCGTGAGCACGAGCGGTTCATGGAGTTATATTGATCCGGTCACGGGGTTTGAGTCCGGGCAGTATAATGATATTAAATTGGATTCGGCTGTTTTCGGAATAGGAATTGGCTTTCACTTTTAGTTCAATCTTAGTAATATTTGCTATTGAATTCTATTCGTAGTAGAGCTGTTTCGGGTCAGCTTTTGCGGGGTTATGGAGAAAAGAGCCTGCCCCTTTTTTTATCACCTCAGCATAGCGAGGAATTTCTCTCGCGATCACCGCTTTATCAGGATTATCATCAGACCAGAGTTCTAAGATATAAATAAGTGTCGAACAGTGGCGGCCGATCCGGACATCGATCGGCCATCCGTTCTCATCCATTTTCTCGAAAAGAAGGCCGTGTTTTCCGGCTTTGAGGATAAATTCATCTTTTCCTTCGAGAAGAAGGGTTCTATCGGTTCGTCCCCGGGTTGCATCGAGAAAGGGCTCGGGAGCCTCGAGGAGAAGGGATATCGCTTGAGTGTGGTCACCGATTTCCCGATGAGACAAACCATGGAGAGCCTCAGGAGAGTACTCCATACCGATATTGAATCCTTCCAAGCCTGATATCATCATAGAAGTCAGGGCAGCCAGGTCTTCCCCTTTTTGATGGGCAACAATAGTGCTGATGACAGGATATTGCAGCTCTGCTTCATGGAGGTCTATGACGATATCCACTTTTTCTTTGAGAATGAGCTGGGTCATGGCATAACATGTTTTTTCTGTCAGTGTGCCCTTGGCTCGGCCCGGCCATGTTCTGTTCAGATTTCGGATATCCACATAGGCCAGCTCCTGTCGACTCGGGTAGTGGATGTAGACTTCGGGATCTGGCCATTGGTCGAGAGGGTTGGACCATCGGTCTCCCATGCGGAATTTCTGTTCTCCCCAGGGAGTGGGAATCGTGAAATCCGGCGGATACGCTCCGCCCAGTCGCGTCACTGTGGTGGCACTTCGGTTGGCCGAGTTGATAATGAAAAGCCTTCCCCGCTCGACAACTGCATTCTCTGTGAGGATCCAGGTTGTCAGGCGACTGGCAGGCTCTTCCGGGTGAGTCCCTCCAAGAATGAGAATAGTTCCTCCGGGCGCTTTTCCCTCCAGGACATAGATGTTCGAATCATTGACGGTTCCTTTGATTCCGGAAAAATAATCACTGAGTTTTTTAACCTGGGTGACTCCAGGGCTGAGGACAACAGCCTCTTTGAGATGCCGGCTGCTGTAAAAACTCATCCCTGCGAAAGCCATGAGAATCACACCCAGGAGGATAAAACTGTATTTTCGAATAGTGGGCCAGTTCACAGGCATTGATCTCCTCTGTTTTCCTATTTCAACCGGAATAATCTTAAAAGAAACGGCATGAGGATGATGATATAAAGGATCTCCTCCTGCCATTTCTTGCTTTTCAGAAGGTTCCAGACGATGAGTAAGGCAATGTATGCAGTGAGTATGTAATAGAGGATTGTCATAATCATGAGTCAGACTCCTCCATGATAAATTTTGACAGCGCGTGTTTTTTTGGCCTGAAGATTTCTTTCAGGCGGCTGTCAGTCAATATTTTTTCCATCATAAGAGTGTTAAAAAAGCCAATTTTTTGCTGAAAACGACCATCAGAGTGCCCACAACCATGATGATGATGGCCGGAATTATGCAGTGTTTCAACAGCCGCGAATAGGGTTCTTTCATCCCGACGGTTTGGGCGGTCAGGCGGCCGATAATGGCTGTCGGGGGAAGGGCATCGCCCAGGGGCCAGATAACGCTCATTCCCGCCAGCGCTATGATGGGATTCAGCCCTATAGTGTTAAACAGTAAAACCAGAGGAACGCCGAGAACTGGAGCTGCGCCCCACATGAGTACTGCCTCAGAGAAAGGAAGGACAAACGAGAGCGAGAGGAGAACCCAGATTAAGGGGAGAGTCACTGCTGTTATGGCTATAAGTCCCCGGACTCCGGTAAGAGTCATGATTTGAACCAGGATTCCAACACAGGTGAGAGTTCCGATCAGAGGAAGTAGCTGGTGGACTGTGTCTCTGGAAATCTTGAGAAAGTTTAACTTTATGGGGGAAAGCAAGAGGCTGACAAAAGCGGATGCCATAAACATCATCGGAAGCCCAATAACAGGGACAGAATGAGGCCAGATTCTGCCTGCAAGAACCAGGAAGATGAACACGAGGAAGGGGAGAGAGACACGTATCCAATTCATCTTTGGTGGAGCCTCAGGTAGTTCTTCCAGCGCTTTTTCAAGGTTAACTGGTTTTCCTTTCCAGCCCAGTATGAATATGGTAATCAGAGAAAGGAGTAAGCAGGGGATGAGCAGAGGGAGGAAAAATCCGACATAGGGCATGTTGGTGCCTGCCGCAGTGAGCATCGCCCACAGGCTCACAGGAGGGGCGGCTGCACTCAATCCTGCCAGGGTAAAGATGATTGCCGCGGTTCTGGGTTTAGAGATTCCCATATAACTCAGGACAATGGCGATCATCCCGCCAGTGATCAGGACGGTTACACTTCCGGCTCCTGTCAAGGCGCCTGGAAGCAGCAACAGAAGAGTGATCAGGATGAGTAGAATGGATTTTCTTCGGTAGAATTTACGGAGAATTCCTCTCACAACATAAGCGACGCCTCCGGATTCCTTAAGAATATTCATGAAAAGAGTGGCAGTGATGAAGATGAGAACGATATCCAGGTAAGTGAAGGCGCCTTCTACGATATGCCTGGCCGGAATCCCGGCTCCGCCAGCCAGCGCTCCGGTAAGGGCGGCGGCGAACATGGAGAGTTCTGTCGAAACTTTCAGAGTCCTGGCGATAATATAGGTCACAACCATCACAGCCAGGATGATCTCGGTGGAAGTGAATAGGCTCACAGCATTTTCCTTGATTTCAATTATTGGTAGCGGTATCTAGAAACAGCCCCTCGAAATAGAAGGCTGGGAATTTCGTTGTTTGTTCGAATATCCCTAGGGAGCTTAAGGAGGTTTGCTTTTTTGCTTTATTCAACATGCGCGAGCTTGGATAGTGAGAAGTCGCCTGCCCTTTTCTCGTTTATTTTTTAAAGATCTTCTCGAATACAGGGATAAGGTCGAGCATCCTGTCGGCTTCAATCATCGGGATGCCTTTATCCTTGGAGATTATGGTGAAGCGTCCATCCGTGTTTCCATCTTTGGTGATAATCAGAAGATCTGAATTTGGGCCGACAGCATCGATGCTGAGTTCATCTGTGTTGTCGCCTACTGCCGCGCCCTGGGCTCTTCGTGCCATGCCCTCGATATGGGCTCCGATGATTGTTATTTTCTGGCGGCGAGCTTCTGCGATTAGCTTCGAGGTTCTGTCGATTTCATCATCTATGGATATTCCGGCCGCTCCCATTGCTTTAAGGCTTGAACCCATAACGATGATAACGGTTTTGTACGCTAAGCCTGTTTCCTCTGCTGTTTTCAGGTCTTCAGCCGTCGCTTGATCAACTATCATATAAGTTTTCGGGCTGGGTTCAAGCTTCATTCGTTTAAATATGGCTTTAATGCGCACAGGGCCCGGACTCTGGCCACAAGACGTGACGAGCACAGGAAAGTCTGTTGCGGGAAGTTCGGATTGGCTGTAGGAAAGGATGGGAAGGAAAATGGAGAGGAGAAACAAAGCCAGTAATGGTGCAGATAGTGTATGAATTCTTCTCATGATTAACTCCTTGATGCGTATTGTCCCGGTTGAATCGTCTTCTATAGTATTCGAATCATACTCTATCGTCAACTTAAAAAGAGGACAGGCTTCTTTTTTTGGGGACTGTCCCTTTCAGTCCTTACTTAAATAAGAGAGGGACTGTTCCCCTTCTTGAAAAAGAAGCCTGTCCCCTTTTTTCTTTATTCTGGTTTGACAGGGATGCCGTAAGGCCCGTCTGGAAGACACGCGATACGAGGCTCTTGACCCAAGCGGAGGCAGAGTTTTTTATAGACCCAATCGAGCGATTGTGTCACCAGCTCCTGAAGATCCTCGGCCTCAGGAATAATCGTCCTGGCATCTCTTCCCGGAATCCATGAAAAGGCTTCCTCTGGAATATCAAAGGTGCAGTAGATGAGATTCTCCATCGGGATTCTATTGAAGAGCCGGGCCCACATCTGAGCCTCCCACTGGTCTGGGACAAAACTCCAAGACGGGGAGAGGATCGTTTCCAGGAATTTTTGAGAGCCCTTCTCTCTGAGTAGACGGAGCATTCTTTTATAATGAGTACTGCCTATCGGGTCGGGGTCGGTATGGTATGCCACAAGAAGGCAAGTTCCCTCTTCATTGAGTAGGGGCAAGCATGTCAGGGCGCCCTTGGCGGCCTGGTAGTGGTTCACCCCTACAAAACCAGTTTGGCCGATAACCAAGTCGTATTTTTTATCGGTAGGAATGGCTGCATAGCTCTTCAATTTTTCGAAAGCAGCCAAATGGGCGGATTCAAGGTCTCCGGCAAAAACTCCTGTGAGCCTGTATCTTGAGTCCAAAGTGACGTTGACGATCATATCGCAGCCAGCCATTTGTGCCACTCTAAGGGCTTCTTCGTGTACAGGGTTTCCTTCGAGAATCAAGTCCCGTGCATTCGGAGAAGAAAGCACAGGACCGCTGTGCAGGAGGTGCGTAGAGTCTTCCGCGAGAAGTCCTGGACATATCGATTTCCTCCCACCTGAAGCTCCTGCCATGAAATGACTTTCCACGAGGCCTGTAAGGATTTTCAGGTCGCTTTCAACGTACACGCGATTCAGAAGAATTTTACCCCCGAGCCCTGTCTTTCCTATGGAGACCATCTCATCCGGATTTCTGCTGTCATGATTGATTATTTCAATACCGAGATTATTCACCCTGGAGTCGAGCATGTCTCTGAGTTCCTCATCTTTCATCGCCCTGTGAGTCCCTGTGGCCACCAGAAGACGGATCTGAGAGGGCTGAAGGCCGGCTTTCATCATTTCATCGACAACTGGATAGAGGATGCCCGATTTTCCGGAATAAGGGACAGGACGGGTATTGTCTGAAATGACAACAACAGCCTTGGCTTCGGGATTCGCTTTCAATTTTTCATGGACCAGGGACTTGAGGGACGGACAGTCTATCGGATTGGCTAATGCGTCGCGGATTTTCTCCTCAGAGTTGAAAAGTAGTGAAGCCTTTCCCATAGGCAATATTTCTGTACTATCGGGAACATCTATCGGGATGCTTTTCTGCCCTAAATTAAGTTGTATTTCTTTCATTTTTTGACTGATTTTATAAGTGAGAAATTCCCGGTCAGGGCGGCTTCGAGAACCGGGCCCATGTATTCCTCCACCATACTGAATGTCAGAGGGATGGGCATATTTTTTAGCTTCATCTCCAGTTCTGGACTTTTGGCCGCTAGAAGGGCTTTCTCAATATGAGCTCTGCTCATCCCGTTGATTTCCTCTAACCTGGTCGGAAAGCCCACGCTTTGACTCAATTTGATGAATGCCTGGGCCACAGCCAGTCCCAGGTCTTGACCTTCAAGGTTTGATGGAGCTTTGTCCATCAACCCGTGTTTAACAAGAAGCGGAGAGAGCTTCCGGAGTTGTCTGGAGATGGACGAAGCAAAGAAAACGGTGTAGTACGGATTAAGAAGAGCGCATGCCCGGCCGTGGCTGAGAATATCCACCAGGGAGAAGCTCGTCAGATGGGCTCCATTTGTGCCGCCCAGCATGATGGCATAGCCGCCGAGGTCAGTGGCCAGACCGATCGCTTCTCGGGCCTCCATGTCAAACGGGTCTGCAAAGGCATTTTGGAGAGAGGAGAGGATGAGCTCGATTCCAGTCAATGCGATTTCCTGGATTTTCTCGAATGGATCAGGGCCTGCTCCATAATAGACTTCAAGACAGTGAGCCAGACCATCAAAGGCTCCGTCCGTAGTGAAAGAATTGGACATAGTCCGGGTAAGGCTGTAATCAAAAAGAGCCCGTGGAGGAACGATGGCTTCATCGACGATGAGTTTTTTCTGGTTCGTCTCTAAGTCTGTGATGTTGGAGTATTTCGTCAGATGGGCCGCAGAGCTTGAGGCGGTTTGAACAGCGACCAGTGGAAGAAGCTTTTTTACGGATTTTCTGAGTTTTTCAGTTACTTTTTCGACGCCGAAGTAATCTTCGATGTCTCCTCCTAATACAGCCAGGACCACAGCGGCTTTCGCGGAATCAATTCCAGAGCCGCCTGAGACAACGACCACACATTCAGGATTTGTGCGCAAGATGTCTTCCTTGATGTTAAGAACATCTTCCTTTGGAGAGTTGGGTCTGGCAGACGGGGAAGGTCCTTCGATTTCAAGGCCAGAACTTTTCAGCGAATCGAGAACTGTCTGGAAGGTTTCAGGACTGCGGCTCCGGAGGTTTGTGACTAAAAGGACCTTTTGGCCAAAGGAGTGTGTGAGCTCGCCCACTCTTTCCAGGCAGCCGAGTCCGTAAATATAGTCTTTGCCCTTGAATTCGTCGATCAGCTCTCTTGCCTTTTGCTTCAGACCGTTCATCTTTTTTCTTCCCACTCTGGATTCAATAATATATCATAACTGGGATGCAAAACGGAAAAGGATAAATTCAGAGCTGGACATGAAGCTTCAGGGAGGATTGCCAGCGGCGAGCTTGATGATATGAATTTTGGCCTGATCGGAACCATAACCTATGATGAGATCACCTTTGAGTCCGGTCAACGAATCTCCGGGTTGGGAGGAGTCCTCTACCAGGCAAGCGTGCTTTGCGGCCTGGGGAAAGAAGTGTTTCTTTACACCAATCTCGGTGAAGAATTGGTTGAAGATGTCAATAAATCAGTCAAGGAGTGGTCTACTCTCCAGAAAAAAGGCGTCCAGCGTGTACCAGGCCATGGAAACCGGGTTCACCTCCATTACCCCGAAAAAGGAGAGAGAGTTGAGGTCTTAGAATCTGTTGTCCCTCCCTTGGATCCTGGCCCCATAATCGAGGATTTGCACGAGCTGGGAATGCTAGTCTTGGTGATAAATTCGGGTTATGACCTTCAACTGTCTCACTGGCGGGATATCGTGCAGTCGGCATCCTGCCCGATATGGGTTGATGTCCATTCTCTCTTCCTATCCAAGGAACTCAATGTTCCTCGGAAGTACATCCCCCTGGGTGAATGGACGGCATGGGCAGAGGGAGTCAGTTTTCTCCAGGCCAATGTCAAAGAAGTGGCTTCAATGCTCGGCACTCCAGATGAAATTCCTTCTGAGGCGGATTTTACCAGGTTTGGGGAACAGACTTTCGAGCTGGGAGTGAAAGCCGTGTTTGTAACGCTGGGAAAAGAGGGCGTTTTAGTCTTGATACGAGGTCAATCCTTGAAGATAGCTGCTCTTCAGGCCGGGTCGATCGTCGATACGACAGGCTGCGGCGATGTTTTTTGCGGTGGGGCGGTTGTGAAGCTGAAATCAGGAAAAGAGCCGTTTGACGCCGCACGGTTTGGATTGGAGTTAGCTACACAGGCAGTTGAAATCAAAGGCATTGAAGAAACATTCAGGCTTGCCAGGAAATACCGAGAGATTGAAAAGTAGACAGGGAGAAACAGAAAACGTAAGTAAAGAAAAAGCTCTTTCTGAGCTGAGGATAGTATGCCTCTCTTTTCTAAAGCTGAATACCTTCTCAGATCAGAGAATCGAGTTCTTTCAAAAAAGATGAACCATGGACAATAGAAAGTTGGAGTTTTTCGAATTTTTGTCTTTTGAGATTGCTTTTTTTATGTTAAAATACCGAAAAGAAATATGAAAGATTCTTTTAAAAGTTCACATTTATCCGATTATCTTAAGCCCACCCAAATCATCTATGACCTCAAAGCCAAGGATAAGATTCAAGCCCTCGAGGAACTCCTCGGCATCCTCGCCAAGCAAAAACTGATCGATAACAAAAAGCTCATTCTGACCCGGGTTATTGATAGAGAACGGTTGGAACCCACCGCGATCGGACACGGTGTCGCTCTTCCCCATGCGCGTGTGAACACGGGCGGAGATATAGCCGTGGCAGTCGGAAAATCAAAAAAGGGGATAGATTTTGACGCCATCGATGATAAAAAAGTACATATCATAATTCTGGTTATCTGGAATCCCTCTCTTCCCGGCCTGTTCAATCATCTCTTTGCCGGATTGGCTCAATTCCTGAGAAAAGACGATTTTAGAAGGAGACTTTTTGGAGCCGCGAATAAAACAGAGTTGTATAAAGTCCTTTCAGAGGTCGAACTGCGGCTTCCTCAGGAAGATCGGATCATCAGCCGCGCCAGCCTGCTGAAGAAGCTTCAAACCATTGAAATCAAAATGAGAAAAGCAAAGGGAAGTCAGTTGAAACAGCTTAAAGAGCAGGCGAATCTAATCCGCCAGGAACTCGATAGAGCCTTTGTCGACAGGTATGACAGACTCATGCAGAGATACGGGTTTGCCGTGGCTGAAGTGGATGAAGGAGTCTGTCAGGGCTGTAACATCAATGTGGCTACAGGAATGGGCTCTGCGATTGAAGGAAGCAATGATATTTATATCTGCGAGAACTGCGGTAAGTTCCTGGTTGCCTCAAAGAAAAAGAAAAAATAACAGCCTGGTCTTCTCTAACTCATCGCGACCCATCACATCAGGACATACTCAGTTATTTTACACGTTCTTTGACAAGATTCGCAGGCTTTAGAAGCTTGTACACGGGATAGGGTAGAGGTCCTCGACCCCATTGGGGAACGACGTGGCGGTCAAGGAAATTCCAGACAAGCAATCCGTCGTCGCTCTCCGGTTCAAGAAGATAAGCGGCCACGTTGGCAAGTGGTTGAGCTGTGGAGATAAAGAGAGTTCCCACTGGAAATTCTTTTTCTTCAAAATTGTAGTCGCCCTTCACTGAATTCATGCGGTGTCCTTGATAGAGCCTTTCTGCCCCTGTGATTTCTGTTATGCGGAATGATTCCACTTCTAGCTTTGTGGGTTTTGTCAGCTTTTCCACGAGCAGGCCGTGCTGGAGCAGCTTGTTGATAATTTCAGAGTCTGCCGTCGGGATGAGATAGGCGAAGGGAAATGAGACGGACCTTTTGGGAACAAAATCGCAGAAAAAAGGAACAGAATAGGCCTTTGGCTTGTCCGTTCTTCTGATCTGGGGCCGGCTGCCTTCTTTTTCAATCACCTCCATTTCATATCCCAGTACGGTGACTTTCTCTTTAAGAGGCTTTAGGTCATATTCGACGGCTACAGTATCCTTTTCAGAAGGGTGAAGTCCTCTCTGGACAGTTTTTTGATCGGCTTGGTGGATGAGCTGAGTGATTTCGTTTGTGTGCGCATGACAGTATTCCAGGATTGAGTGGAGAAAATAATAACAGCCCAGCACCCTGGTTTTGTACTCCGCATAGGAATAGTTTTCGTTCAGAATGGCCATCCGGTTTCTCAGGCCGATGTAGTTGGTGATATACCGGGGTTCAGGGCCAGAAGGCCGCCATCCCTTTTCAGGATCTCGATAATCCATAAAATTGCCGTAGGGAACAGAGAGAACATCATATTTTTGCTTCAAATTCTTGTTGATGGAGGGCATCATTTTTTCCCTCATGTATTCGATCAAAGGAAGGTCCCCATTCGGATTGAGAGCCCAGATATAGGTGACAGGTTCCTGGTGGTAGGAACCGTTGGTGGTGTGGCAGTCGACGAGAAGGAAAGGATCCCATTTGTTCAGAACATTGCGAACTAAACCCTGAACTTCCGGGCTTTCCAGTTTCATGCCGTCCCGGTTCAAATCAAGGTTTTGACCGTTGTAGCGAACTCCCACTCCTTTTTCAGGACCGGCCTGTCTTCGGCGGTTGTTGGGATCGATTTTTTCATTCCCGTCCGCGTTGAAGATTGGAGCGATGAGAATAACCAGCTTATCCAGATAAGGAGGTTTTTCCTGCAGGAGGATATCCCGGACAAGCATGAGAGAAGCCTCTTTGCCTTCGACTTCGCCCGCATGGATATTCGCCTGGATATACAGAACGGCCCTCTCGTCATGATTGAGAGCGAGTGGAGAGGAGGGAACAGGCTGACCGATGATAAGAAGGGGAATTTCCCGTCCTTCCGGGCTTACACAGAGAGTCTCCACTCTGATGAGGGAACTCTTCTCTTGAAGGTCTCTGATAAAATTCATGACATCAGAGTAGCGAGAGGTGGCAGTGTAATCGCTGGACTCAGCCACAGTGAGTGGGCCCTTCTTCTCCAAGGAGTACAAAGGATAAAATGAAAGCAGGAGCAGAGTTATGCACAGAAAGATGATGATGGATTTTTTTTCTTGTTTCATGGCGTTATCCTTTCTTGATAGATCCTTACGCATTAAAGCGTGATGAGTCTTCGAGTGTATAGAAATTTCGTCTAACAGTCAACGAAATAACGGTTGACTAAGTCAACATGGGGTCGCATCTCAACATTCGACATTTTCTTTATCTTTTTACTGCTTGATTCATTATCAGAGGAACGAAATCCTGCCCATTGGTAATTTAATGAGAAATGTCGAATGTTGAGATGCGACCCCAAATCAATGTACAATTGGATTGGCGGCCAAACCGGCTGCCGATTTATGAAGCCGGCAGACTCCGCTTTTTCATTCCGATGAAAGGACCATGCAAAAATGAAAATAATTTGTGTCAATGGGAGTCCCAGAGGAAGAGATAGCAATAGTCAGAGGATAGCTTCGGAATTTCTTGAAGGAGCTCGGAAAGCCGGAGCTGAAGCAGAGACTGTTTTTCTGGTAGAGAAAAAAATCGGCAACTGTAAAGCCTGCCTGAGCTGCTGGATAAAGACTCCTGGAAAGTGCATCCAGAAAGACGACATGGCTGAGCTCCTGGAACGCGTGATTAAATCAGACATCGTCGTTTTTGCCACACCTGTCTATGCCGATAACGTGACAGGGATCATGAAGACATTCATCGACCGGATGATCCCGGCCGTGGATCCTCGTGTTAAAAGAGAGAAAGGCGAGACCGTTCACGTGAAAAGGCACGACAGGTATCCGAAAATGGTCGTGATTTCAAACAGTGGGTTTCCGGAACAGACCCACTTCCAAACTCTCAGGCTTTATTTCAGGCGGCTCTCCAGGAACATGCATTCTGAAGTTATCGGAGAAATATACAGAGGTGGCGGTCCGATTCTCCAGGTGAAGAACCCGCTGCTGAAGCCGATTATTAGTTCTTACATGAAGCTGTTGCGCAAGGCCGGAAAGGAAGTTGTCCGGGAAGGACGTCTATCTGAAAAAACTATGGAAAAACTGGAAAAGCCTCTCGTTCCTCATGACCAATTTGCCGAGGGGATGAATCAGTATTTCGAAAAACGCCTATCGCAGTTATCTCAAAAGGGCGGTTCAGATTAATTAGAAATGGGAAATATAAGCGTTTCCAAAGACAAGCAGGAAGCTTTGCGCAAAAGGATGGAAGGATTGGGCATCTTTGAGAAAGATATCGTCGAGAAGTTTATCCGTTCCAGCGGCAAGGGCGGCCAGAAGGTCAACAAGGCCTCGACCTGTGTCTATTTGAAACATCTTCCCACGCAGATCGAGGTGAAATGCCAGGAGGAAAGATATCAGGCGCTGAACCGCTATCTTGCCAGGCAGATCCTCACCAATAAGATTGAGGAAATGATTAAAGGAAAGGAAAGCGAGGAACAGCAGAGGATTGAAAAGATCCGCCGCCAGAAAAGGAGACGCTCAAAAAGGGCAAAACTCAAAATGCTGGAAGACAAAAGAAAGCATTCCGAAAAAAAAGAAGCACGGAGATTCCGTCCCAAGCCGAATGATTATGAGGGATAAAAGATCCACAAGAATTAACTGGCCAGCCTGATTAAGACTTGGAGAAGCAGGTTCGCTCCCTTTTCTAAATCTTCCCATTTGATCATTTCCTGAGGAGAATGGCTGATTCCATCCAGGCAGGGGATGAATATCATTCCTGGCTCAGCTAATTCCGCTAAAATCTGGACGTCGTGGCCGGCTCCGCTGGGGAGAGTCATGTGGGAATATCCCAGTTTTTCGCATTCTTCCTTCATTACGTCCAGGATTCGGGGAGGTATCATTACTGGTTCTGTCTCATCCACAAGTTTTGAAGAAAACTGAAGTCCTCGGGTCGAAGCGATATCTTCGGCGAGTGAAAAGAGGTATTTTTTAAGCTCGTTCAGTGTCTCTTTGGATTGACTTCTGAATTCAAAGGAAAAATCGACCTGGCCGGGAACTATGCTGAAAGCCCCTGGCATAACACTGACTCTTCCGACTGTCACCATGCTGCCGTAATGCTCTGTGGCCACATGCTGGGTGCTCTTCAGGGCAAAATCCGCAAGGCCCAAAAAGGCATCCTGGCGGAGTTCGAGTGGGGTGGTGCCTGCGTGGCTGGCTTTTCCAGCAAATGAGCACCATCTGTAGTGTTTTCCGGCGATGCAATCCACGATTCCGATCGATTTGTTTTCTGTTTCAAGCACGGGTCCTTGTTCGATGTGTATTTCAATGAAGGCTTCGATCTCCGGCCTCTGCGTGTGTGCCTCCATTATGCTCTGGATTGTGAAATCTGTTTGTTTTAAGATCTCAGTGAAAGGTATCCCGAATTGAGTCAGGCCTTTTTCCAGTGTCTCCTGGTTCATCTGGCCAATGAATGCGCGGCTTCCAAGAAAATCGCCCACCAGATTCCCTTCTTCATCGGTGAAGGCCGCCACTTCGAGCGGTCTGGAATGCTTCACGCCTTCCTCTCTTATCCTCCTCAAGCACTCAAGAGCCGAGAGAACCCCGACTGAACCGTCGAACATGCCGCCGTTGATGACAGTGTCAATGTGAGACCCGGCCATTATGGTTTGTCCTTCTCCTTCGACTCGGCCAAATATATTACCGGCGCCATCTTCGCGCAGAGTGAGTCCGGCGCTCTCAATTTTTTCTTTGAGCCAGTCCCGTGCTTCAAGGTCGGCTTTACTGAAAGAAGGACGGGTTATCCCGCCCTGGGAATCGCGGCCGATCTGGGCAAGTGATTCGATCTCTTTTTGTAATCTCTCGAGGTTTATTCTGATGTCCATGCTGGCCTCTTTTCGTTTATTGGATTCTTTTCCAGAGATAGGCAATCTAAGCTCACTCTTTATCAGAAAAGAGAGGGGATGTCAAAAAGGGAATGTCCGATGTCCCAAATTTCCATTTGGAATTTCTTTTTGTCTTGTGATGAGTAAAGCTTTTGCTGGCTGATTTGTCTGGATGGCTAATATTTTTCGATAAGGTCGACCATTTCTCTGACCGCCTTCTCTATCCCGACTATTGCAGACCGAGCCACGATGGCGAAACCGATGCTGAATTCTGTAATCTCAGGTATAGCGGCAACAGGAAGGATATTTTTATAATCCAGCCCGTGTCCGGCGTGAATTTCCAGCCCTAGATTGTGGCCGCGTTCTGCGGCCTTCTTTATCTCATCAAGAGCTTTTTGGCGTTCTTCTCCGGGTTTCAAATCCGCATACTTTCCTGTGTTGATCTCGATCAGGTCAACACCGACTCTGTGGCAGGCCTCGATTTGTTTTAAATCTGGGTCAACGAAGATACTCACTCTTATCCCTGCGTTCCGCAGTTCCTTGATGTGAGGTCGGAGCTGTTTTTCATTGGAAATCACATCCAGGCCGCCTTCAGTGGTCAGCTCTTCGGGACGTTCAGGAACAAGCGAAACGATATCGGGTTTAATCTCCAGGGCGATTCTTTTCATTTCTTCAGTCGCCGCCATCTCTATGTTGAGCTTTGTTTTAATGGCTTCTCGGAATAATCTCAAGTCGCGCTCTTTGATATGGCGCCTGTCGCTTCTTATGTGACAGACAATGCCTTCGGCTCCGGCTTGTTCGGACAGGAGTGCAGCGAGCACTGGCTCAGGCTCGTTACTCTGACGCGCTTCTCTTATTGTGGCGAAATGGTCCACATTGATGGCAAGCTTCATTTTAACCTCCTAAAAAAGGGGACAGGCCCCTTTTTTTCTTTTTCTCAATCTATTTCCCCAAATACTTATGGATGGCATCGGCCATCTGTCGGGCACAGCTTTCGATTTCAGCTTTGTCCGGGCCTTCAATCATGATTCGAACCACAGGTTCTGTTCCCGAATAACGGACATTGATTCGCCCTGACTCTCCCAGTGAGGATTCGATCTCCTTCATCGTATTCATGATTTCCGGAAAGCGGCTGAATTCCACTTTCCTCAAAACCCTGACATTCACGAGCAGCTGAGGAAATTCTTTAAAGTTCTCGACTAATTTGGAAAGCGGAAGGTCTTGAGCGGCCATGACTTCGAGCATTTTCAAACTTGTCAGCATTCCGTCACCCGTAGAGCACTCATCGAGAAAGATCGTGTGTCCGGACTGTTCTCCTCCCAGGTTCGCATTCGATTTCATCATCTGTTCAAGGACATACTTGTCGCCCACTTGAGTGCGGAACAGTTTTAAGCCGATATCTTCCAGAGCCTTCTCGAGACCAATGTTGCTCATAGTCGTGGCCACCACTGTATTCGATTTTAAAAGCCCTTTTTCCTTCATATAGCGAGAGAGAACAAAAAGAGTATGATCCCCATTCAAAACTCTTCCCTTTTCATCCACCCAGATGGCTCTGTCCGCATCTCCGTCGTAAGCCACTCCGAAGTCCGCCTTGTTTTCCACGACTTGTTGAGCCAGAGTCTGAGGATAGAGAGAGCCGCAGGCGACATTGATGTTTTTTCCGTCCGGAGTGTCATTCAGAGCGATAGTCTCAACTCCCAGATCCGAAAAAACCTTTGGTGCAAAAGAGGAGCTGGCTCCGTTCGAGCAGTCAAGGACGACTTTAATCTTGTTCTGGAAGCTGACATGAGAAAACCGGTTTTTCAGGAATCCCATGTAATCTTGACTGTATGTTTTTTGTGGAGAGATGTTTGCTTTTTCTCTGCTGATATTTTCTGTGCCCTTCCGGATGGCCTCTTCGATTTTTTCTTCCCATGAATCCGGGATCTTTATTCCTTGAGAGGAGAATATTTTGATTCCGTTATCTTCATAAGGATTATGGGAAGCAGAGATAACGATTCCCGCTGAGAATCCGTGTTCTTTCGTCAGGAAGGATATCGCTGAGGTGGGGATCACTCCGGCCGAAGACGCTTCTCCCTGGGCATCCTTTATTCCCTGAAATAAAGCCTCCTCGATCCATTCCCCTGATTCACGTGTATCCCGCCCGATGATGACGAGGGGTTTGAGACCTTCCTCTTTGAGGTGGATTATCAGGGACTTTCCAAGGCAGAAAATCGTCGAATAGTCAAGAGGAGACTGGCCGGCAACGGCTCTGATTCCGTCTGTCCCGAAGAGTTTTTCCATTTTAGATAGGAAGCTGTTAGATACAGGAATAGATTATAGCGAAAATTCCCGAGGATTCAAGGAGGAAGATTTTTTTCTCCGTGCTTTTTTCTGGCCTGGCATCTTTTCGGGGTATTCTTCCACGATAAAGATAGTGACTTTGACTTTTGTCAGTGAGGATGCAAAACTCAGGTCAGGACTGGGAAGGATGAGGTCTGCCTCGAGTACTGTTGTCTGCATCAGAGTTGAAATATCGATGGGGCTGGTTCTGACCTTGTAATCCTTCTTGATTTTGCTCTCTGCTCCTCTGATAAGAACCTGAGCTGGATTGACCTCGATTTTTTCTATCTTCAGTCCCTCTATTGGATCTCCGATAGTATCGGGTACAACCTCAAGCATGATCTCAACGGACCTTTCGAGTTTTAAGTTTACGGTGTTGGGGTTGATTTTGACGACAGTCGCCCGGACACCCGCGGGCATGCTGATCATGGATTCGTTGAGAGTATAATCTTCCTGGAAAACCGATGCGTTTTCCAGGTTCAGTTCGGCGACAACGTTAGTCGATGAGATCTGGTTCATGTATCGATAGGGAGCCCGGATTGTCACATCGATCGTTGCCGGCGGCTTCTTCACCAGTTCCATATTCTGAGGTAGATTATGGGTCTCCAAAGAAATGGTCAGGTTTTTTTCTTGATACATTTTTTCGGGTGGAATGAGCGTGATCCATAGGATGAGCGCAAGCAGGAGGGAAAAGAGTTTGAGCCCCCAATTCTTTAAAAAAAGTTTCCGAAAAAATATATTCATCTTTTTTGCAGATATTTGAGTAAATTGTCCTTCAAGTGTTCCTTATCCAGTCCTCTATCCAGGTCCCCTTTGGTCGCCAGTGAGATTCTTCCGGTCTGTTCGGAAACAACGATCACAGCTGCGTCTGTCTCTTGAGAGAGCCCTATGGCGGCCAGATGTCGGGTTCGGGCCAGGTATTCTTCACCCAATTTATGTCGGGCTGGCAATGGCAAGAGGCAGCCGGCTGCAGAGATTTTGTTCCCCTGGATGATGGCTGCGCCATCGTGAAGAGGGGAATTGGGAAAAAAAATGCTGACCAGAAGGTCCTTGGTGAGTTCTCCGTCGATTTTTGTGCCCCGGTCTACGTAGCTTTTGAGCGAGATCTCTTTTTCGATCGCGATCAAAGCCCCGATTTTTTTAGACGCCAGATAATCAACAGCCAGGAAAACATTTTCCAGTTTTTCGGTGAAGGACTTCATGAAGAGAGGCCTTCTTAGAGAACGAGAGCCGATGGTGGTGAGGAATATTCTGATTTCCCCTTGAAAAAGGATGATGATGGCAATGATTACCCACGGTGCGAAATTTAATATGAGCGAATGGGAAACGAACAGGTTTCCCCATTTCGTTATGAGAAAAAGAAGCCCGACTATGCCGAATCCGACGGCCATCTGGTAAGCTTTGGTATCCTTTATCAGCAAGAGTAGGTAATAGATGATGAATGTCACGAGGAGGATATCCACGAGGTCAGCAATCGTAAAATGCGAAAAAGCGTTGATGATATTAGTGAACATAGTCTCTCTTTTTTTCTCCGCATTCTCTGGAGGCTTGAGGAGAGAAATCCTCACTCATGATGGCTTCAGTCACGCGAACTGCTTTTTTGACCGAAGCGACATCATGAACCCGAAGGATGTGGGCACCATGAATAACGCTCAGGATGGCAGAAGCGATTGTTCCTTCCAGCCTCTCCTCGGGAGGCGAATCCAGTATAGTGCCGATAAAGGATTTCCGTGAGACTCCAATAAGAATAGGCCGCTCCAGCTCCTCCAGAATATGGAGGTTGTTGATCAGAGCGAGATTGTGCTTGACACTTTTCCCGAACCCGATTCCCGGATCGATGATGATTTTCTCTTTTTTTATCCCGGAGGCTCGGGCTTTATCGATTGACTCTTCAAGAAAAGCTTTGACTTCAAGTAGGACATCTTCATAGGTCGGATTGACCTGCATTGTTCTGGGTGTTCCTTTCATGTGCATCAGAATAACAGGAACCTCTTCCTGTGCCACTAGAGGGGCCATTCGTGGGTCGAACCGGAGAGCGCTGATATCGTTGATGATATCCGCTCCGGCGTCGAGTGCGGCGTGTGCGACCTCTGACTTGGTCGTATCGATTGATATCAGTGTGTCTGTTCTTTTTCTTAAGGCAGTGATGATAGGAATAACACGTCTTATTTCTTCCTCTGGAGAGACAGGCTCAGAGCCAGGTCTTGTGCTTTCTCCCCCAATATCGATGATGTCGGTCCCTTCCTCGACAAGGTGGAGTCCCTTCTCTAGTGCTTTGTCCTTATCGAAGTAAAGGCCACCGTCTGAGAAAGAATCAGGCGTGATGTTGATGACACCCATTATCCAGGTTCTTGGGCCAAAGGTGTAATCACGACCGTTAACCTGAAATATGTACTCTTTTGTCACCTTTTATGCTTTGGCTAAATCCGGTTTTTTTATGGGTTGAATTTTTTTCTTCTCTTTTTTTGATTTGTCGTTATTCGCTTTTGATTCGACAGGAACTTTTTTGCTTTTTGGGAGTTTTTTTCCTTGTATAATCGCATTTAGTTCATCAGAATCTAAAACTTCTTTGTCCAGGAGGGCTTTGGCCACCCTGAGCAGATTATCTTTGTTCTTTTCCAGCAGCTCTTTTGTCCTGTTGTAGTTTCTGGTTATGATTTTTTTGACTTCAGCATCTATCATTTCTGAGGTTTTTTCGCTGAAGTTCTTATGCATGGCCAGGTCCTTGCCGAGGAAGATCAGGTCGTCCCGCTCACCGAATGTGAGCGGTCCGAGATCAGACATTCCCCACTGACAGACCATCTTGCGGGCGATTTCTGTGGATTTTTCAAAGTCGTTTGCGGCTCCGGTGGTGGTTTTTCCGAGGAACAGCTCTTCGGCGACTCGGCCAGCCATAAGCACAGAGAGTTGCGCTTCTAGATAGGTTTTGGAGTATGTGTAACGGTCATCGAGGGGCAGCTGCTGTGTTGTCCCAAGAGCCAGTCCCCTGGGGATGATAGTCACTTTGTGGATGGGGTCGGCTTCCGGAAGGAGAGCCGCGACCAGAGCATGGCCCGCTTCGTGATAGGATGTGCTTTTCTTTTCCTCGTCGCTGATGATCATACTCTTTCGTTCGACACCCATAAGAACCTTATCCTTAGCGTTCTCGAAGTCTCTCATGGTGACATCATTCTGGCTTTTGCGGGCTGCGAGCAGAGCGGCCTCGTTGACGACATTGGCCAGGTCAGCCCCTGAGAAGCCTGGAGTGGAGCGGCCGATAACCTTCAAATCGACATCTTTGGCCAGAGGTATATTCTTTACATGAACCTTCAGGATGTCCTCTCTTCCTTTAACATCCGGCATGTTGACGACGATTCTCCGGTCAAATCTTCCAGGCCGGAGTAGAGCCGTATCCAGAATGTCAGGTCTGTTTGTGGCCGCGATAAGGATGATGCCTTCGTTGGAGTCAAAGCCATCCATCTCCACCAGAAGCTGGTTCAGAGTTTGTTCCCGCTCATCATGGCCTCCACCAAGACCCGCGCCTCTTTGTCGTCCGACAGCATCAATCTCGTCGATGAAAATCAGGCAGGGTGCCTGCTTTTTCCCCTGCTCGAACAGGTCTCTCACTCGGGATGCGCCGACTCCGACGAACATCTCCACAAAGTCAGAGCCGCTGATCGAGAAAAACGGCACATCAGCTTCCCCGGCGACGGCTCGGGCCAGGAGGGTTTTGCCGGTTCCAGGAGCTCCGACCAGGATGACACCTTTAGGGATACGTCCTCCCAGTTTCTGGAATTTCTTAGGGTCTTTCAAGAATCCGATGATTTCCTGGAGTTCTTCCTTGGCTTCTTCCACTCCCGCCACATCCTTGAATGTGATTTTTTTCTGCAGCCCGGAAAAAAGCTTTGCCCGGCTTTTCCCGAAGGAGAGGGCTTTGTTGCCTCCGGCCTGCATCTGGCGCATGAAGAATATCCAGAAGAAGATGAGTATAAGAATCGGAAACCACATGAAAAGACTGGAAAGCCATGGACTTCGGGTGGTGTCTTTGACGTCGATGCTGACATTGTGTTCGCGGAGGATATTGACTAAGTCGTCGTATTGTGGAGGAGTTATTGTTTTAAAAGGTGTTCCATCGACGTATTTGCCTCTGATTTGATTTCCAGAAATTGTGACCTCAGATATTTTGTTTCCTTCGGCATCTGATATGAAATCGCTGAAAACAACTTCCTTTTTAACTGTTGCGGAAGATTGAAGCAGGCTGTAGAGGATGATGAGGATAATTCCCAGTCCGATCCAGAAAAGAAGGCTTCGGTATGATCGACTTGGTCTTTTTTTATCTGGCATTTTCTAATCCTTTGTCAGGAATATTTTATCATTTTTTTTACCTTATTGAAAACATATCTCTTAAAAAATATAGGATTTATAATAAATATCAGAATTTTTAGCCTTTTTTGCCACTTATTTTGCCGTTTTTTTGAAAATAAATAGGGGTCGCGTCTCAACATTCGACATTTGAGGCAGGAAGAAAAACAGAGGAATTAAAAAAGATATATGTATGAGAATCTCAGATGTTTAAACGCGGTTCCTATATCAATTTTAATACGCGATCCCTAAATCTTGACTGGAATCCAATCTTTTTGTAAGATGGATTGTTCACGGTGGGGCTGTAGCTCAGCTGGGAGAGTGCTTGACTGGCAGTCAAGAGGTCGCGGGTTCAACTCCCGTCAGCTCCACCATCAACCTTCCCCTTATCCTTTTTTAATTTCAACGATTTATCTGGTCTTCGTTCATTCATACCGGAGTGAATCCACAGGATTGGCGGTGGCGGCTTTGATGGATTGGTAGCTGATCGTGATAAGGGCGGTGAGAAAAGTTATTATTCCGGCAAAGATGAAAATGTCGAAGCGAATGTGTGTACGGTACAAAAAACTCTGAAGCCATTGATTCAGGAGATACCAAGCCACTGGCCAGGCAATAATGTTCGCCAGAAGAACCAGCCGGGTCAGATCCCTTGAGAGGAGCATCACGATCCTGGAGACAGAAGAGCCGAGCACCTTACGGATCCCGATTTCTTTAGTCTTCTGCTCGACGTTGAACGAGGCCAAGCCAAAGAGCCCCAGGCAGGAAATAAAAATGGCAAACCCGGCGAGGTAAGCGATTAAAGAGCGTGTTCTGCGAACAAAGCTGAATTGAATTTCATAGCTGGCATCCAGGAATTCATACTCAAAAGGAAAGCCGGGGTTCAACCGTTCGAAGATGTTTTTCACCTGAGCAAGCGTTTGGGGAATATTCTCCGGATGGATCTTTAAGAATATGAACCTGTATCTCTCGTGGTCCTGGAACAGGATGAGCGGTTCATCCACCCGCCATCTTGGATTGGGGATGTAGTCTTTGATAACGCCGATAACCGTGTAATTTTGACCACTGTAAGACATCCGGGTATTGATCGGATTCTCTTTTCCTATTATTCCTGACAGTTTTTTATTGATCAATATATCCCCTGGATTGCCGGAATGATCGTTTTCTTTGCGGAAGAAGCGGCCCTGGACAAGGGGGATTTCAAATGTCTCCAGAAAATCGGAGTCCACACTCATCATTGTTATGATAGGTTTGAGTTCCGGGTCTTTTCCTTCCCACTGCCAGCTTGAACTGTTCGACCGTCCGCCAGTGGGAAAAGCGGAACCGGCTGAAACCTTTATGACTCCAGGGACCCGGAGGAACTCATTTTTGGCTGTCTCGTACCGCTCAAGCAGATCCCCTCTGCTCGAGAAGAACACAAGATTCTCCATGTTGTAGCCCAGGTCCATGGTCTGGAGATAGTTGAGCTGCTTATAGACGCCGGTAGCACCTGCGATAAGCCCGATGGCCAGGCTGAATTGGACCACGACCAAAGCTTTGCGAAAACTGCCTCTTTTTAAAGATGATCCTGTAAGTCCCTTGATAATCCGGAGCGGTTGAAAAGATGACATGAACAGAGCCGGATAGCTCCCGGCCACCAGGGCGGTTATCAGCGAGGTGCCGATCAAGAACCCTAAGAGAGATGGATTCTGAAGAAGTCCCAGCGTCAGCTCTTTCCGGAAAAGGGTGTTGAACACCGGGAGGAAAAGCCTGGCCAGGAATACGGTCAGCACCATCGAGATCAGGACGAACAGAGACGTCTCGAAATAGAACTGTTTGATGATATCCTTCCGAAAGGCTCCGATAACCTTGCGCATCCCGATTTCCTTCGACCGGTTTCCGGACCGGGCAGTGGTCAGGTTCATGAAATTGATGCAG
>Ga0209636_10001265_pt1 | contig 25225 bp, 26 predicted proteins | sample DeeMarSWOR152_54_FD_187464 | JGI IMG/M metagenome (GOLD analysis project Ga0209636, IMG submission 187464) | Marine sediment microbial communities from White Oak River estuary, North Carolina - WOR-1-52-54 (SPAdes) (version 2) | ecosystem: Environmental > Aquatic > Marine > Intertidal zone >...
TGGGCAGTATAATAGTTGCCACAGGTTTCCAGGAGTTTGATTCCAGCATTATAAAGGAGTATCACTACGATGACTATCCAGATGTCATCACCAATCTTGAGCTTGCCAGAATGATCGATGGCTTCGGTCCCACCGATGGCATGATTATTAGGCCTTCAACCCGCAAACCTGCAAAAAAAATTGTGTTTATACAATGTGTGGGTTCGCGAGATAGGCGCTACAATCCCTACTGCTCAAGCATATGTTGCATGATCTCCCTAAAACACGCTACGTTGATCAAATCAGCCTATCCCGATACAGACATTACAATATGCTACATAGACATAAGAACCACCGGAAGGGAGCACGAAGATTACTATGAAAAGGCCAGGGAGATGGGAATCAAATTCGTCAAGGGCAGACCAACCGAAATCTCACGGGATTCGGAGACGGGCAGGTTAATCGTCGACGTTGAAGACGCTCTTCTGAGAAGATTCTTGGAATTAGACGCTGACCTCGTGGTGTTGGCTCCTGCTATGGTACCATCCGAAGGCACAAAGGAACTCGCCCAGATTGTGCGTTCTCTCTCACGCTTTGAGGCTTTTTTGGATGAAGACGGCTTCCTCAAGGAGTACAACGCTAAGCTGAGACCAACTGAAACCAAGCTTAGAGGAATATACATCTGTGGAGGAGCAACATTCCCGAAGGATGCGCCGACAACTTCCCTGCACGCACATTCTGCAGCTTTGAAGGCTGCCAAATTCATGACCACTGGCAAGATAGTTAAAGATCAGAGAACCGCCGTTGTCAACGAGGAGTACTGCGGTGACTGCGTGTTCTGTCCGGTCACTTGTCCTTATGGTGCAATTAGTTTGGTGCCAACGACTGAAGAGCATTTTGTGGCTCAGGTATCTGATCTCATGTGTGAGGGATGTGGTATTTGTGTGGGAACTTGTCCTCTTAATGCCATCGAACTTAGGCATTCAAGGCCGACCCAGATGCTGGCCCAAATGAAGGCGCTCACGTCCGTTAACGGAACATCGAAGCCTCTGGTTCTAGCCATCTGTTGTTCAGAATGTGGGGGCACGGTCGTGGATTCTTCTGGCATGGCTATGATGCGGTATCCCGCCAATGTCAGGATCATGAAGGTTCCATGTACGGGCATCCTGCAGGTTCACCAATTTCTGGAAGCCTTTGAAGTGGGTGCTCAGGGAGTGATGGTTGTGGGATGCAAAAGTGATGGCTGCCACTACGAGGTCGGTAGCCAGAAGGCTGAAAAGAAGGTGGAACTTGCTAGAACGCTGCTGAAGGAATATGGTATAGCGCCAGAAAGGTTGGAGATGCTCAACATGGTATTTATCGAAGGAAACAAGTTTGCAGAGGCCGCGCAGACGATGACTGAGAGACTGGAAAAGTTGGGCCCATTGCAACTAACGGAAGTTTCTTAGAAACAAGGTGAATTAGGATTGAATTACGGAAGTGAGGAAAAACTCGCTTCAACGTTCGCTGAAGAACTACGTCAGAGAATGCTAGGCGAAACCATAACCTTATGTTATCAATGTGGAACCTGTGCCAGCAGTTGCCCGGTGGCCAAAATCACCCCAAGCTTCAATCCTAGGGAAGTCATCAAGCTATTGCTCTTGGGAGAAAAGGATGAAGTGATTTCAGGCGAAGCCATATGGCTGTGTTGCTCGTGTTATAACTGCGACGAAAGATGTCCCCAAAAAGTTGCGATACCTCTCGCAATGTTCGCGCTGAGAAACATCGCTTTCAAGGAAGGCTACATCCCAGACATTTACTCAGAGTTTGCATCCGCCATCTACGACAACGGTCGTATAGTCACAATTTCCAAATTCGTAGAAAAGAAAAGACCTACTCTCGGCCTACCGCCCCTTCAGCCCACAGGCGTGGACGCAATAAGAAAGATTCTTTCTGCTACAGAGTTTGATAAGCTGCAACTGAAGAAGGAGGAGACATCATGACAAGCTACGCTCTATTCCTGGGCTGCACAATACCGGCTCGTCAGCCGAACTACGAGTTGTCGGCGAGGAAGGCTCTATCCAAGCTTGGAATCGAGCTTGTTGATTTAGCAAACATGACGTGCTGCGCGCCTCCCCCGGTGCAGTCTATAGATTTAGAGACCAGTTTTGCCGTAGCCGCATACAACATTTGCCTAGCCGAAGAAGCCAACTTGGACCTGGTCACTTTGTGTTCCGGTTGCTTTGAATCTCTTTGCGCAGCAAATGTAGCGCTGAAACACTCGCCTGCATTTAAGGCGAAGATAAACAGAAGCTTATCCAAAACAGGGAAAGAATTTCTAGGAAACAAAGAGGTTAAACACTACCTTCAGGTCTTGAGGGACGATATTGGCTTGAAACGTCTCAAACAAAGTGTATCCGAACCTCTAAACAACCTAAAAGTGGCGGCGTTCTATGGTTGCCACGCGCTTAGACCCAGCGGTCATCTTAGATTGGATGATCCAGAACGCCCAAGTATTCTTGAAAATTCGATTGAGGCGTTGGGTGCTGAGAGTGTTGAATACAAAAATAAGCTGAAATGTTGCGGAGGACTTCTAAGAGGTCTTTCTGACGAAATCGCCCTCGACCTCGCCAGAGAAAAGCTTGCAAACACAACCAAGGCTGGTGCCGACTGCATTGCAACCCTTTGTCCCTTCTGTTTCGTTGCGCTGGACATTGGGCAGATGCAGGTGAGGTCGAAGTTTCAGGAAACGTATGATATACCGGTGCTTCACTACACAGAACTTCTTGCTTTGGCACTGGGAGTAGACCCAAAGGAGCTAGCGCTCGAAACCCACAAGATAAAGGTTGACAAGGTAATCAACAAGATATCCTAGCAATCAACGCGCCTTGAAGACCTGAGTAACTCTTTCAAGCCGCCTTGTGTGCTCTGAGGCTGGGAATTGCCAAGCTTCAATCTCCTATTTCTATCGAGGAGAAAAATGGTTTCAAATGGCTTGAAGCCTAAACTCTTAAAGAACTTTATAGTGCCTTCGTTCTTGACAAAGGTGTCTGCGACAACATTAGCGTCGTCTTTTTGAGCCCTCTGAAGCACAACCTCAAGAAGCCTTGTCCCATACCCTTCCCTTCTATGTTTTTCGTCTTCGATGAGATGTTCCAGTGCATAGTATCTACCACACCACTCATCTTCGCGAATCTTGTTGGAGAACGAGATGTATCCCACAACTTTTCTATCAACCTCCGCAACGTAGACTTCATCCAAACTGTCTGATTCATTATAAAATTCGTCTTCCAAGTCGTCTACGGTGAACTCTATGCCAACGAGCTGTCCAAGATGATTGTGCATCTCCAGCGTAAGCCTGTTTATCTCCTCGATGTCTTCACGTTTTGCGGGTCTCACTCGCATTCCAAAACCATTCCATGGTCATTCTTCTGGATGTCTCACGTCTTCTCCAATGCTGTAGAGGAAGATGCGTGCAGAAGAAGGACCCAAGCGTCGAAATTGTTTGCTCAGTTCCTTGATTGCTAAGGCATAATTCTGTGACTTGTCGAGGCTATCAAGGTACGGCCGGAATGACCCAAACTGCCTTTTGATTCTTTGGGATTCCTTTGCGTTGTTGATGGTAGCCTCAATCTTTCTTCTGTTGCGCACTATACTCTTATAGACCATAAGCCGCGCAAAATCACTATCATCAAACTTGGCAACCTTGTCGATAGAAAAGTTCTCAAAGGCCTTCCTAAAGTTGGGCCATTTCTTACTGATCATCTTCCAGCTTAAGCCTGCCTGAAAGATTATACGCGTCATGTTCTCAAAGTACGCATCATCGTTTGGTGGACGCCGTTCTCTATACATCCAGCTTGGAGGCTGCCAACTTGAATCTTCCATAATTCAACCTCTCCAATACAACTCTATCCATCTTTTAATAAAATTAACCTCCTGAAATTGCCCTGAAGCGTCTAGGTGCATGCCCTTGCTTGCGCGCTCACGACTCCTTGATCTGCGAAGATTGAAGGACTATCATTTTCTCCTAAGGGATTGTGCGTGTTTTTTCTTTCTCATCAAAAGTTTATGAATGCTACGCGCTGCCCTTTTTCCTGCTCCCATGGCGCTGATGACTGTTGCTGCACCGCTGACTACGTCTCCACCCGCATATACTCCTTTTTTACTAGTCTTTCCAGTTCTCTCGTTAACGACTATCGTGCCCCATCTTGTGGTCTTGAGACCCTTAGTTGTTCGTTGAATCATCGGATTTGGAGTTTGCCCTATGGCTATCACCACCGTGTCCACGTCCATGACAAATTCGGAATCCTCTATTGGAATCGGTCTTCTTCGTCCTGACTCATCTGGTTCTCCAAGCCGCATGGATATGCATTCCATCCCCTTCACCCAGCCGCTTTCGTCGCCGAGAAATCTGACTGGCGTGGCGAGAAACTTGAATTTGATGCCTTCCTCCTCCGCGTTCTCCACTTCTTCTATCCTAGTTGGCATCTCCTTCCTAGATCTGCGATAAACTATCCAGATTTCCTCTGCTCCCAACCTTAAAGCTGATCTCGCAGAGTCCATGGCGGAGTTACCGCCACCGATCACTGCAACCTTCTTACCTACCCTAATTGGGGTGTCATATTCCGGAAACATGTATGCTTTCATCAAATTTACTCTGATCAAAAATTCGTTGGCAGAATATATTCCACCGGAATTCTCCCCAGGTATTTTCATAAAACGGGGAAGCCCTGCCCCGGTTCCAATGAAGAGGGCGTCAAATCCGCGTTCAAACAACTCATCTATCGTGTGCAATCTTCCAATCATGTGGTCATTCTTAACATCAACGCCAAGTTTTTTTATGTAATCAACTTCAGCTTGTACGATCTTTTTAGGTAGCCTAAACTCCGGGATTCCGTACACAAGTACGCCGCCAGGAGCATGAAGCGCTTCAAATATGACAACTTCGTGTCCCAGTTTTGCTAGATCAGCCGCTGCTGTGAGCCCCGCTGGCCCAGACCCCACAACAGCAACTTTTCCGCGTGTAGACGACTTTGACCTTGGCTGAACCGCAACTCCCTTCTGACGTTCGTAGTCAGCGACGAATCTCTCCAGCCGCCCTATAGCCATTGGTTCTCCTTTTTTACCCAGTACACAGAACTTTTGGCATTGGGTCTCTTGCGGACAAACCCTGCCACAAATTGCGGGTAGGCTATTGTCTTCCTTAATTCTTCTAACGGCTTCGTCGAAGTTTTTTTCTCTGATCTCTTTAATGAATGCTGGTATGTCCACTTCCACGGGGCAGCCTTGTATACATTCAGGCTTGGGACACTGTATGCACCTTTGAGCTTCTGTCACAGCTTGTTCCGCGCTGTAGCCCAAGGCTACTTCGTTGAAGTGGTGGATGCGGTCTTCAACTTTTTGCTTCGGCATGGGAACCGCGTGCTTTCGCTTTTCCTTATCCACGCTTAACTCCCCCTAATTTTTCTCGGAGCATCGAGGATATCCTTTCTTCTGGCAGGTAGAGGCGTTGCCTGTGTATCAGCTGTTCAAAGTCAACTAGGTGTCCATCGAATTCTGGACCATCCATGCAAGCGAACTTTGTTTCGCCGCCCACTGAGACCCTGCAAGCGCCACACATTCCCATGCCGTCTAGCATAATCGGCGCCAAGGTTACCATCGTCTTCAGTCCATAGGGACGGGTGATTTCAGCCACAGTCTGCATCATTACAACTGGCCCCATCACTATGACTCGATCGATTTCTTGAATTTTAATCAAGTCTTTGAGGAATTCAAGCCCTTTGTAGCCCTTGGAACCATCGTCTGTGGCGACGTAAAATTCGTCGCTGATTCCTTTCATCTCTTTTTCGAAGATCAAATGCTCCTTGGTTCTGGCGGCCACAACCGAAACGAGTTTGTTTCCCTTCTCGCGCAGCGCCAAGGCTTCGAAGTAAAGGGGGGCCACCCAGACTCCTCCCCCAACACAGAGGACCCGCCCATACTTGTCGATTTCAGCGGGATTTCCTAGTGGACCTACCACATCAGATATGGAGTCGCCTTCCTTGAGGCGCCCCATTTTCTTTGTGGTGTTACCCACCTCGTGAAAGACTATGGTTACTGTTCCTTTTTTTACGTCTCGGTTGGCTATGGTGAGGGGTATTCTTTCTCCTTTCTCATCTAATCTCAAAATCACGAATTGTCCTGGTTTGGCTTTCTTGGCGACCTCTTCTGCATTTATTCCGACCAAGTATATCTTTGGCGCGAGTTCTCGCTTGGCAACTATCTTGTACATTGGGAATCACAGTCTACTGAACGATCTGCGTCTTCGGTTTTGCCATTGAAGATATTTTCTGAATAAATGACTCCAGTTTGGAATCGAAGTCCTCGGGGTATTTGGGAGAGACGGTGCAGTTTTCGAATCTGTCTTCAAGGTTGAGTTGTCTAAGCACTTTCCTCAGGGCTAATACGTTTCGTTCAGCTATTTCTTTTCCTTCCTCCAGTTTACATTCTTCTTCTGGGCAAGTTACTGCGAGAACTCCATCAAAGTCTGAGTAGAGGGCTTCCAGAACGTGCACAGGATCTAGTCCTTTGGCACATGGGAGTTCGATGACCATGACATTCTCTTTAAAGGAATCTGTTTGAGTATCATCCAAAGCTGAGAATTCGGACCATTGACAGCAAAAAACTAGGACGACTGGTGTTATGCCCTCAGACCTAGCTTTGCGGGCCTTAGTGCTGTAAAGCTGAATTAGCTGGGAGACAGGCTCATATTCGTAGCCTTTTAGCTCGATAGCTTGATGCGGGCAAACTATGGCGCATGCTCCACAACCGACACAAGCTTCAACATTTATCTCTGGTGTTCCAATTGGGTTCCACTCAATGGCATCATAGGGGCATATGAAGACGCACTTGCCGCATCCAACACACTTGTCCGTGTCGTAGACTGCTTTCATTGCGTTCTTTATCATAGTGAGCGTACTAGGGTCATAGCCAAGCTGGTGAATCAAATCACGTAGCAACAGAAGTCTATTGCTGCCAATTCGACTTCCCTCTTTGAATCTGCAGTAGTCCTCTTCGCACTGTACAACCACGATTTTTTCAATGCCCAACGCTATCGCCTTCAGAAAGAATTCGGATGGGACACGCCCAACGCATGGCAAACGGATGGAGATGAAGTTTTCCATCTTCACGTCCTTCAGCATCTCCTCTATGCCATTAGTCACAGGGTTGCTGCCTCTACACGTTAGAACCAGAGTTTTCAACCCTGTTTCATCCATCTGCGTACGGACATAATCAGTCAGCGAATCGACATCGTAATACACCAGTTCAATAGCTGATAAGGGACAGGCACTCACACATAGTCCACACATCCGACATTTCTCAATATCCAACTTGACTTTGCCGGATTTTTTATCTACTGATATGGCCTCGAAGGGGCAAATACCAGAACATATCCTGCAGCTGCCACAATAGTCGTCATGGATTTCTATTCCGAAGGCATGTTTGGTCTCCATAGCCATTTCCCGTTTTCATGCCAATAGCAGACCAGCATCGTTTTCTCGAGGAGTTGAGAGTAGTTCACATAATAACTTTGAACTTAAGTTTTTCTCTCAATGCCTTCCAAACATTAAGAATCAATTCTTGTTGCAGTCTTTTGATATTGCAGGATACTCCACAGTGGGCAATAATACCTTGTTCAACAGCGTCCTTCGCGCGTGCTTGAAGCGCTACGCCCATTATGAGTTACGGTGTTCGCAACAATAGCTCTGTTAGTACGTAGTTCTCACATGGGGCACTTGTATTCGCCCTTTTCTAACCATTCCATAGCTCTAGCTTCTGTAGCAAGTTGAGCTTTTCGCCTTTGTTCCAAGAGTTGGATTTCGTTGTACTTCTCGGAGATTAAGGCTCTAATGACTTCAGTATTTTGCTTTAGCCCCAAGTGCTTCTTAACGGTCCTGAACTTCTCAGCCTCAGCTCCTTCGAAATCTATTCGTATCGGCACTTTCCTTAAAAGAATCATTTTTTGTGTTATTTCCATTCACCTCAAGTGTATATAGAACGGAAAATGTCATAAATATTGTGCATATATTTTAGTGATAGTATATACCATACACGGCACAAAACGTATATAATACAATGGTTAGTTTCAAACGCAAAGAGAGATCTTTAGGAGGAGATGGAATGCCAAAGAATAAGGCGACAGCCAAACTTGTAGAGAATGTTCGTACGTTGGTTGACAACTCTAGAACTCACACTGTAGTTTGTGATTTACCAACCGCTAAGGGAGGAGACGATACTGGACCGACTGCCTTGGAACTGGCGATCATGTCCCTGTCAGATTGTGCCGCCACAATCTTTGCAGACGTAGCTAAGCAGAGCGGAATTGAGGTAAAGAAACTTGAAGTCGTGGCAGAAGCAGAAAAACCCGCAGACTCGCCAAAGCTAAATGGTGTGAAGCTCAAAGTAAATGTTTCCGCCAATGCGAGAAAGCAGTTGATTGAGGCAATCTGGCGAAGAACTGAAGCAAACTGCCCAGTTGTAGCGATATTCAAGGAGCCAATACCTGTCGAAGTCGAATTGTCAACAGAGACCGTGGAATAGAATAGCTCAACACAATTATGACCCCTTTGTGTGCCTTGCGCGCATTCTTCTGCAGATAAAGAAATTGACGAGTTGAATGTCGCTTCGCTGTCTTGAGTTTTTATTTGGGAATTGTACAATGGTTCAGCATTAATGAGTGGAGCTTTAGACTATCTTGTAGACCATGTCGCTTTCTCTTACTCTCTCTCTTATCTTAAGTCCTATGCTATCTCCTGCCTTTGCTGTCTCTACGTTTTCGTGTTCTATCTCCATAGACTCCACCGTCTGTTCGAAGTCTGTCGTCGCTCCCTTTATAGTGATTCTGTCACCCACTGAGAGTGGAGCTGTTAGGTCTATGACTGCTACTTCTATCTTCGTGAAGTAGTGGCTTATCTTGCCGACTTCCTCAAGCCTTTCCTCACGTAACATCTTCATCACTCACCTTACCATTTGCTTGTGTGTAAATAAGAATGTTTTTATCGCTTGAAATTCGCGAGGGTTGCTTGAATGAAGAATATGAATGGTAACGAAACTTTCTAGATTTGGTCAACAGCCCATAAATTTTTACGTGTTGTTTCCTAATGGTGTCTCATGCAAAAAGAGTTACCTCAACAATTGTTACGGGAGCTCCTTAAGAATTCGAAACGAAGCGACAGAGAGCTTGCCAAAGTCCTGAAGGTTTCTCAGCCGACAATCACCAGAACTCGTCGAAAACTTGAACGGGAAGGAGAAATTCAGGAGTATACGATCATACCAGATTTTAAGAAGATGGGCTTTGAATTAATGGGCATAAACCTCGCGAAAATTCGTCCTGAACTTCATTCATCGGAAGTAATAGAGAAAGCCAGAGAATTCATTGGAAAGGTTCCCAATACGATATTTGCATCCGGTGGAGAGGGCATGGGTATGAATGCAGTAAGTATCGCCTTTTACAGAAACTACACGGAATACCAAAAAAGGGTGAATCAGTTCAGAACTGAATGGAAAGACTTCATTGATGGCATTCAAAGCTTTGTTGTTGCCCTTGGAGAAGGAGAATACAAGAGATTCTCTCTAACATACTTGAAAGATGTGCCTCCTTAGCTCCCTAACTAATCTTATACAAACTCAAAATCTTCCAACGATACTAAAAGGAGAGAGAAGACTTCACACCAATGCAAATGCAGGCGCATTTTTCCGTACCATAAACTTTTAACCGATGGTTCTCTGATTGTAGATTATGCGAAAAGAGTTACCTCAACAATTGTTACGGGAGCTCCTTAAGAATTCGAAACGAAGCGACAGAGAGCTTGCCAAGGTTCTGGGGGTTTCTCAGCCAACGATCACCAGAGCGCGTCACAAACTTGAACGAGAAGGAATCATTCAAGACTATACGATCATTCCTGATTTTGGGAAGATGGGTTTCGAGATAAAGGCTCTAACCTTTGTCAAAATGCGGCCAGATGTCCTTATAGGCGAAACAAGGGAAAAAACCAAAAAGTACGCTGCAAAGTTTCCTAATGTGATATTTGCTTACAGCGGAAAGGGTCTGGGCATGACCGGAGTGATCATCTCTCTTCACAAAAGCTACACAGAATACCATAAACAGTTGAATAGGCTTAGGGTTGACTTGAAAGATATTACTGACGAGATTCAAAGCTTCATTGTCGCCCTTGGAGAAGGAGAATACAAGAGATTCTCTCTAAAGTACTTGGGTGGTCTTCCAGTCGAGCTCAGTGGTTGATCTGCGCAACTTTGGGCTATTATAACCGCACGGAAGGCAAAGCTGTGTGAGACATCTCTACTAGTGCCATATAGCTTCCATAAGATAAAGAGTGTACGCAAATAACCGTGTTCTTTGCAGCTCACCTTTGTGCTGAACTCCTCAAACGCGTAGGCAAAACACTTTCACCCACCACTCTCCCACCTCCACCCTCATCATTCAAATCAACAACCCTAAAAAACAAAGAAACATGGCATCTAGGCAGTGAACCAGATGCCCAACGGAAAACTCCTAATCTATACTCCACAAACAATGGACAGACAAGAACGCCTGAGAGCCATAAAATCTGCAGCCTCTATGATTGCTGAGCCCCTAAGACTACAAATCCAAATCATTCCTCTAACAAAGAAGTTTCCAACCTACGTATACTACATGAGGGAAGACGATCCAGAAAAGATTCCCATCTATTGCGACTCCCAAAAAACCCAGAGAGCAAAAGAAATCTATCAGAGCATGAAAAGCATTCTATTTGCATTATCCTTCCACCCAAAACACTCATCTCTACTAGCTGCAAGGAAAGATCTACTGTCCCCCGCCTAGCACACAATTCTCACGAGACCGAGTTATCAGTTGCTAGTGCATGCGTACACGTTTTTCACAATAGAAAAACAAGAGTCTAGTGAAACGCGCCATTCACGAACCGCTATAATTCAAAAACTTCGCGGGTCTGGTATTCTAAAGTCATAGAAATTGCGGTTCACCGAAATACAAATCGAACCACATTGAACAGTAGGGAAAACATTTGAATATAGGGAAAATTCATACCATTTATCCCTTACCCAAATATACTAGGAAATGCTTTCGGAGTGGATTGAGATGAAGATCGCGGTGCTAGTTTACGAATATCCTCCAAAGATCGTCGGAGGCCTAGGAACCTATGCTGCAGAGATCACGAGAAAGTTTGTTCTGCTAGGTCATGACGTATCCATCTTCACCATGAACGACGATGAGGGAAGTCTACCCACAAGGGAGCTCTGGCGCGGCATGGAGATTCATAGACCCCTCCACATAGACGTCTCCGACTCTCTGCCAGACGTGATAGCTGAAGATGTTAAGAAGTGGGGAAGAGGGATAGAGCTCTTCTCCAAGATTCTTGTATATAATTACTTGAGTGCGTCAAAGCTCATAAACGAGCTTGTTCGACTGGAGGACTTCCAATATGACGTAGTGGTCGCGCACGACTGGCTCTCTGCGATTTCGGGCACTGCGATCAAGAGAGAATTGAATCTACCTTTTGCCTTCCACATGCACTCAGCTGAGAAGGGAAGAACATTAGGCAACGGATCCGACGTGGTAACCAACATAGAATACCGCGGGGCGCAGTTGGCAGACATGGTAGTAACGGTGTCCTATGCGATGGTGGATGAACTGGTAAAGTCGAATTTCAACCCTCACAAGCTCCAAGTGTGCTACAACGGGGTTGACCCAGAGAAGTATTCTCCAGAAAATGTAGACCAAGAAACCATCCATGGGATGAGGCGGAGATATGGGATAGGAGACAACGATCTGATGTCGCTCTTTGTTGGTAGGCTAGTATATGTGAAGGGTGTTGACAAATTGATCAGAGCTATGCCTCATGTTCTACAAACGATTCCCAACGCAAAGCTTGTAATTGTAGGCCTTGGGGATATGCAGGATTACTTGGAAGGGCTTGTCAGAAAATTGAAACTTCAAGACTCCGTGAAGTTTCGCTTCGAGTTTGTGCCAGAAGAAGAGCGTATAGCCCATTATGCAGCATGCGACGTCGCTGCTTTTCCAAGCCTCTACGAGCCTTTCGGCATAGTCGCTTTAGAGGCGATGAGCATGGAAAAGCCAGTGGTCGTTGGAGCCGCCGGAGTCAGCGGGATGAGAGAGAGCGTAGTTCCAAGCGGTCCAAACCAATGTGGCTTCCACGTAAATCCAAACGATCCGGCAGACATCGCTTGGGGAATCACAAACGCCATACAAGACCCTCAAAGACGGGTAGAGCTGGGCAAGAATGGTAGGAAGAGGGTCCTCGAAGAGTTCACATGGGACGCAGCCGCCGAAAGGACAATTGAGCTCTATGAAAAGCTCCTAGAATCCGAATCCGAAAGCTCTAGAGACTAAGAGAATTCAAATCTTTTGGGTGGGGTATAACTGTCAACGAATGAGATACGCAAGGACTACTTGCTAGATCGATGGACGGTCATAGCTACTGAGAGAAAGAGAAGACCAACCGACTTCGCAAAGAAAGAACGAGAGAAGAGAAAGATAGACACGTGCCCGCTTTGCCCTGGAAACGAACATATGACCCCTCCAGCCGTCTTGGTATACCTTCCCGCGAATAATGGAGGAATAAAGAAGGAAAAAGATCAAGACGGTTTCCGCCACAAAAACTGGATCGTGAGATGCGTACCAAACCTATATCCCGCATTTACGCCTCCTGATGATTCAGAAAAAGCAGAAGTCAAAGAAGACCCGTTCCTCGCCAGAGCCATCGGTCATCATGAGGTCCTCATCGAATCACCCAATCACGACGAACATCCAGGAGAAGCGCGAATCTCGCAGCTGATCCACGTAATAAATGCATATCTTGACCGACTGAGGACCCTATCTGCAAAGACATATGTAAGGTATATTTCAATTTTTAGAAACCACGGACGAGAGGCTGGTGCTTCTCTCTCCCACGCCCACACTCAGATAATCGCTGCCCCCTTCGTTCCAGCGATTCTGGACGAAGAATTAGGTGTGTGCGGAAAAAGATGGAAAGAGAACGAGGAGTGTGTTTTCTGCGAAATTTTGAGGAAAGAGAGAGATAGCCTGCGGTTTATTTGGGAGAACAAGAGTTTTCTCGTTTTTGCTCCGTGGGCAAGCGTGAACCCCTTGGAATTTTGGATTGCTCCAAAGAGACATCAGCCAACCTTGATGGATATATCAGGTGATGAAGTCGAAGATTTGGCTAGGGTCATGAGGCTGTCTTTTGGGGGATTAAAATCCCTGCTGAACGACCCCCCGTACAACTTCGGATTTCATCTTTCGCCTAGTATGGAGTATCGTGAGTGTTATCATTGGCATCTGGAGGTTTACCCGAAGTTAGCCATCTGGGCTGGCTTCGAGAAGAGTTCTGGTATGTATATTAACACGGTGCGACCTGAAGATGCGGCTGCAGATCTGAAAGAGGCGGTTCTGAAGGAAGAGAAAAAGCTTTAGCAGACGCGTTCTGGAAGATTTTTTCTGTACCTCAAAAATGAGTCTGATGGCTGATGTAGTCTAAGAGTACATGCTCAGCACTTTTCTCATCCCGCTGAGTGTGACGTGATACTTGTTGACTCCCTCGGCGTCCATAGACTGAATAAAGCCTTTTTCGAGAAGTTCTTGAAGCTCATTTTCTATCAATGAGAGTTCAGTTCCCGTCCATTCGGAAATCTCCTCGATGGACAGAGATTTCTCGGGCTTGGTCGCGCCAATGTTGTGCAGCATACGGAGCAAACGGAACTCCTCTGTCCGTTCGAAGGGGACCGAAGAGTCATCTGATAGGTTGGCGGGCATCTTCTATCGGACCACTTCCTTGTAAGCCTTGGCAGTTTTCATAGCGATGGCTTCCCAACTATAAGTCTTTTGCACCATCTCTTGCGCGTTCTGGGCCATCTCTTTCGAGTGATCTGGGTCAGATAGGACTCTGTCAACTGCCCATGCGATGGACTCTGGGCTTCTCGAGTAGGCCAGGATTCCCGTGTGTTCGTGTTCTACGATTTCTGCTAAACCTCCGACATCACTTGCGACCACCGGGACGCCGGCCGCCATTCCCTCTAGGACGACTATACCGAAAGGCTCATAGATTGACGGAACAACCAGGGCGTCTGCACTGTTTAGTAGGGCTATCAGTTCTCGGTCTGGAATCCAGCCTGTGAACGTGATCTTCCACTGATATCCTGTTGATCTGGCGATGTACTCAAGATGACCTCTGAGCCATCCCTCGCCCACGACTATGAACTTCGAATTGGGATAACGCTTGGCTATCCGAGGGACCGCTCTGATCAGATATTCTATTCCCTTTTGCGGGACGAGTCGACCTACACAGAGAACCAGTTTTTCGTCTGGGTTAACCCCATACCGTCCTTTAACCGCAGATTGGTCGACGGAGGCGTTGTACCTCTTCGTGTCAATCCCGTTAGGGACTATCTCGATTTTTTCTTGCGGCAAACGGAAGTGGCCCTGAATCTCCGCTTTCATGGAAGCGCTTGTAACTATTATTTTGTTCGCCTCGTATGTTGTCCACCATTCTATTCCGTCTATGGTGAGCGAATCGGGGTTGTGGAGGCCCTGTGCTCTGCCGATTTCTGTGCCGTGTATGGTAGAGACTAGGGGCTTTTGCATCTGATGCTTGAAGGATATTCCTGCGAAGCCTGTCAGCCAGTCGTGAACATGTACAACGTCAAAATCCACCTTTCTGCTCACACCAGCGAGCTTCTTCTCTAGGAAGTGGTTAAAAAGGAACGCCCAAGTGAGGAAGTTTGGGTGTCCCAGCTCCGTTGAGGCGCGATATACCTTGATTCCATTAATTTCTTCGTAGATCGGGGCACCAGGGAAATCCAGGGTGACAACGTGTACGTCGTGACCGTTGTGGGCCAGCGCTCTGGCTAGACCATTGCAGTGACGAGCTATTCCCCCAACGATCCTCGGGGGGAACTCCCAGGTTAATATGCCTATGTTCATTTAGGAACACCAATTGCATTAGTCGTTACTTTTGGCATAACCTTTACGTTTCATAGGATTTAATACTAAGTAGCCTTAAATTTTCTCATTGAATCGGCAGTTATATCTCGATAAGAGAGATCTATGAAGCCAGTAGTGTCTAAACAGAGGAGAAAGAAGGAAAAACACAGGCAACGTAGAGAAGAGGTAATGCGTGCGCGTGCAATTCGGAACACCTATTTCGCAATGTAGATGTCCTCTACATAGAAGAATAGGAAAGATTTCGCAAAATAGAAGATGCTGCGCATCTACCTTTCTATTACTTTTACCACATCAAGACTTATGTCTAACGCTTTTACGCTGTCAGTTATCTCTCCAAGGCTTAGGATGTCCGCTCCAGTGGCAGCGTATTCCATAATGTTCTCTTCGTTTATTCCACCACTTGCTTCGATCAAAACTTGGTCTCGTAGTCCCTTCTTCTCGAGTGAAGATATAGCATCTCTTATTTTTTGAGGAGAGAAGTTGTCGAGCATAACTATGTCAGCGCCAGCTTCCACAGCTTCCGAAGCATCCTTCTCGGAAGAGACCTCCACCTCAATCTTCTTGGAAAATGATACATTGTTTCGAGCTCTTTCCACGGCTTCACCAACCCCTCCAATGATTGCTAGGTGGTTGTCTTTTATGAGGACAAGATCATCTAGGTGGAGACGATGAGTGTCGCCTCCTCCCAACATCACAGCTTTCTTGTCAAAGTACAGGAGTCCCGGCGCCACCTTTCGGGTGGAGGCTATTCTAGTTTCATAGTCAGTATGCCGAACTTTTTCAATAATGCTGCGAGTTTTTGTGGCTATTCCACTCATTCTTGAGAGGAGATTGAGGATTGTTCTCTCGGTTGAGAGCAGAGTTCTGGCGTCTCCAGAAATTCTCATTATCGTTGTGCCTTTTTCAATTCCAGATCCATCTGACACCAAAGCATTGGTTTCAAAGCCAAGATCTTCTAAAAACGCTGAAACCTCTTCTACTCCAGCCGCTACCCCCTTTTCTCTGGCAACAACTTCTGCCTCAACAATGATTCCTCTAGGGATCGTGAGAAGTGTAGTTATATCGCCTTGCCCGACGTCCTCTTCTAAAAACCTTCGGATTCTCTCCTCCAATGTCTTTTCTAAAACAAACATTATGAACTCCCGTCTTCTGCGACTTTCATTATTGCTTGGACGGCGACTTCAACTCCGTTCATTCCTAGGATCTCTCTCTGGATTTGTTTTACTCTTTCTTGGGATTGTGTTGTTTTTAGTAGTTCTAATATGGTTTTGAGGAGTGTTTCCTTGTTTAGGTCTTTCTGCTCTATCATTTTGCCAATTCCCAATTGAACAGCCCTTTTAGCGTTGTTGACTTGTTCGGTGTGGCTTGGTGTTGGCACAAGGATCAGGGGCTTACCGTAACAGATGGACTGCGTCAAGGTTCCGTGTCCCGCCCTAGCAATCACGAGATCACATGCTTTCAGATATTTGAATCGATTGGAGATCCACTTGAAGACGGTCAAGTTTCCGTTTCGAATTGGTTCGGTGGATGTGTTCGGGTAGCCGAGTGACATGACTATTTGATAGTCGTCTGAAATTTCTTTGAATATTTGTCGAAGGATGCCTGTGAAGTATGCCCGTTCTTTTGTGGGTCCGCTAATGGGTGCAAAGATTAGAGGTTTATCTTCATTTAGGTCGAGTTCTGCTCGGATTTCTCTTTGGCTTGGTAGTTCATCTGGATGGACGGGTAGTATTGGACCTATATGCGTCACTTTTTTTCGATAGGAGTTTGGAATTCGGAGATTGCTAAAAGAAACAGTGTAGGGTGGGGGAAAATCAGGAATCAAGAGACGTTTTGTTGCTGCCCATACCTTCCCTATCACGGCTAGCGCACCCGCATCTACGAGTTTGGCGAGTCTCAGAAGCCGTCTTCTTCTGGGAATGATTATCTGGAATTGATTGAGGATGCAAATGTCTGGTATTCCGAGTAATCGCGCGGCTATTAGGGGAGAGACCCGTGAATCTGATACAACAAGGTCAGGCTTGAAAACTTTCATGGTTTCAATTTCTGCCTCAACCTGTTTTAGGAGTGCGAAAGACGCAAAGAATGGTCCTACACTGATTATCGACCGTTTGAAATCAACCGTTCCATCGGGCTTGACCGAAAACTCGATCTCAGGAGCCTCTACAACAGGAAGGTTCTCCTGCAAAAGGTATTGAGTTCCCTCTTTATATGTGGAGAATAGGACCTCTGCACCGTTCCCTTCTAGTCTGTGGGCTATGGGGATGCAACGGCCGACATGACCCAAGCCTATGCCACACGGCGAGAATTGAACCCGCATGTAACTATTTCCTACTCAATTTCTTTCTGTTCTACTTCGCCCCCGGAGGAAATCTCTTCAAAGATTATGGCCTGAAACTTGAAAATCTTTGTGCCTCTGGTTAACCAACAGTCTGGTGAGAGGCCAGCCTTTACGCAACACTGGCAGAGGAATTCCTCTTCGTCCCAGCCCCACTCAATCGGCACTTGAGGTAGCAGAAGGCCCTTGTAGTAACCTTTTTCTACAATAAGACCGTCTTGACCAACCCTTATTTCCGACGGATAATCTTGTGGCCTTTCTACGTTTATGGGTTGGGGCGGGGTAAGAACGCTGACCTCAAACACAATCTGATCCAGCTCCTCGAAAGAGACAGGAGGGAAACGAGGATCTTGTGTAGCAGAGTTGATTGCGGACTTGATCACGGCACGAGCCAAAGGGGTCGTAGCATATGGGAAACCGATGCATCCTCTCAATTCTCTTTTTCCATGTCGAAGGCTGTTTAATGTCACAAAGACTCCACAAGGCTCCATAAGTTTCTTTGGGATATCTTTAGGAGCCTCTATGGTTTTGTCTTTCCTGAGTTGTTCCTCTACAGCTTTTCTGGCGAGCTTTACGAGAAGCTCTCCCTCTTTTGGGGTTAACTGAAACGACACACGATTCGCCTCTATAAAAGATCGGGCCTAACTCTGTTTACTTTCTAGGATAGGCTTATTACTCTTATTAAAATAACCATGAAGACTGATTTATTCTAGGATAGAACGGGATAGTTATTGGAGTATGCGTTGATTAACAACTGCCTGCAGGATGTTTCTTAGTACATGGTTTTCTTGTCTTCTTTGGCTACGGCGAAGGTGGTTTTCTCACTTTGACACCATAGACAATGATGGCTGCGACTGCAACCATAATGACAACGATTACGATCCATAGCCAAGGTTGAGTCCAGAATGGTGCTACTACCTGCCCCATGAGAGCCCAGAGACTGAAATGGTCGATAGTCGCTGATACGTAATGCTGAGCGATGTTTACTTGACTGTCCATTGCAGCCCATTCACCCAGTGTAGCATTCCAACAATGGATTTTCAACGTGTTTTCATCTAGTCCCAATGCACCTAACTGTTCAGGAGTGTAATATATGCGTATGGTAGCGTTCACGTCCACGTCGGCCTTGGTGCATTCGATGCATACATATTCTCCCAGAACCTTGTATGTGCTTGTAGGCGGCTCAACTCCTTCAGGAGGCTCTGTCAGATTTGCGACATGCAGTATAGCGTCTTCGGAGATTCCGGTTATTTCGATGTAACACGCAGCATTTTCTGTTGCATCCGCTATGTATGGATTGGCTTCGCTGATGAGTTCAGGATGTACTATTTCGAATTCGCTCACCCCCGGTTCAAGTTGGATGTCGAACATCATATCCATGAGGCTACTGAGCGTTTGATTGTACCAAACCATGCGTCTCATGTCAGAAGCGGGTTCGTCTGGTTCTGGAACAGTCGTCGGTCTGAATAGCAGGGTCCGATGGGTGACATTGCTGCCGCCTTCGATTGTTATCTTCAGTCTTTCTCCTTTTCCGGGCGGTTCGTAGGGATATGTGTTGCTGGTGAGGTTGAAGAGTCCTTTATGTTGGAACCTTGTAGCGTTGATGAGATCTATCGGTGGCCAGATTCCGAACCCTTCCATATTTCCGATCATCGATATTTCTGTGAAATTGTAGCTGGCTCTAAGATTTCCTATGTCTATCTCCGCTAGGTTTACGAAGGAGAGTTGCCACGGCACTGGCATATGGTAGCCGCTGTAGAATGATAGCATGTATTGGAAGTAAAGGTCCTTTACGTAATTCAGTTCGGCGTTTGTATCGCCTTGTATCGTGTAGGTTGCTCTCATATCTTGCGAGCCGTCTTTGTAGGTCAATGAACTTTCATATGACTCTAGAGAGCAGTAGGTGGTATCTAGAAGCGATACTATCAACGTTCTCATTTCAGGTGGCATGATTTCTGGCGGTATCAAAGTGACATTTTGCAGCGTTTCTACAATTAGCTGGGTCACTTCCTCCCTCATCTGCTCGAGGCCCTCTGCTACCGCGGTTGTATTAAAATCAAATCTTCCATCTGCTTCTGTATAGGTCATCTGGAGGGATGCGGTTTCTGTGCAGGAAAACGTTTTGTTCAATATGTCTGGAAGAATTTCAGGGATTGAGGGATGGATTTGTGGCACAAGGGGAAGAAGCTCATCGACAAGGCTTCGAACGTCATCAACAAACGTAAATTCCATGGAAGCTTCATCTGTGGAATGGGTGTATCCTAACTCGAATGAGGTTGTTTGAACCGAAGATACGGTGGCGTTTAATGCTGAGTACATCAGAGTTTGTAACCGTTCTCTTTCTTCTGGAGGCATGTATGGAGGCAAGTATATGGGAAATATACTGTTTGCGAATGCTTTGAGAAAGTCTCCGTGAATGACCACTTCCAAGACGACATCTGAGCCTAGTGAAGGATCAGTTATAGGAGTCTTTGTAGTGGTCAATGTTGTGCATTCAAGCGTTCCATTTGTCATCTCATAAAGAGACCCTGATCCTCTTCCTTGGATAGAGTCCAGTTGTTGGAGCATCATGTCAAGGGCTTCTTCATCCAGTTCAAAACCATAGAAGCTACCGTAGAAGACTCTTATGTCGCTGCTTAGGGAGAAGTCGGTTCGGTTTCCTTGAAAATCTATGTCCAAGTTGCCTAATGCAAAACCTGGCAACATGATTATTGTTACATTGCCACTTAGCTCACCGTTCTCATATTCTCCGACTATTGAGACGTCGGTTGAGTTTAGCAGAAAATGTACGAAATCAAACAGTTGTTCGCTTCCAGGAGGCACTTCAAAATCAGGGGGTAAGATAGTTGTTGGTACAGTTGTTGAGTAGTCAATCTCAGTAGTGAAAAGGCCTTCCGAATGCGCTACGCTTAGGCTTGCATCAGTGGAATTGAAGGGAAATTGTGAGGTAATGTATGCGGGAAGAATTGCCGTGCAGTTGGTCCCGGTGTTGAATACACCACCAGAATATGTTTCAAACATTGACATGGCTGTTGAATTCAGTGGAAATTTCGATGCGTGTTCCGGAGGCAATAAGACCGTGTTGTTCTGTGAAATCACTGTGCGGAGTCCTGTTCTCGTGAGGCTTGCGTCTCCCTGCATTACTAGACCCCTTAATGACGTGATACCTGCAAAGGGTGACATTGAAGGGATGGAACTTAGCTCTCCGCCGATCACTACTCGACCGTCTGGATATACAACAAACTTCGCTTCCACATCGGTGAAGGGCGGATCAAACTCAGTGTATGAGTACTCTTTTAATAAAGGCGCGTCATGTAAGCTGTCAATAGTGAAACTGTACGAAGGGAAGCCAAAATATATTTGAGACAAAGTTATCCGATAAATTTTCTCCGGGTTTAGGCCGGAATCGTAGATCGTTGGACCATAAAGAGAGACATTGACGAGTTGTACGCCAGTTTCCGGGTATACGAATGCAGATTGCCCAACGTATATATATCTGGAATAGGGATCCTCGAGGTCTACAAGCTGGTAGACTTCAACACCGTATAGGCTCCAAGGAAAAGTAACGTTCACTTCTACACTGATCTGTAGGTAGTCGAAGAGCCCATCGCCATCGGTATCAACACCTTCATCATAGACACTACCGGTGAGAGTAGCCCCATGACCCAGAGGGAACAGTTGTGCACCGACAGTAGATATTTGTCCTCCAAGAATTGACAGAACCGAAAACGTTAGAAGAGATATTTGAAATATAGTCACAATTTTGCTGATTACCTTCATATTTATTCGCTAGTATATTAAGTGAACCGCATACCTATAAATAATTTGAGCATTAAGGAATCAGGCTGGGGATCAAACTACGCGTATCACCATTATGTGCTTAGGGAATCTTCTTCGTAGACGCGTAAGGACTTCGCTTTGTGTTCTCGGCATCACTTTAGCCGTCATGTTTATAGTAACCATTGGCGCGACAACTTCAAGATACACATCCATCATCAGAGAAATGAACATATTTTTCAATCGGAACATCTTGGTCGTCGCCCAAGGCTCTATAGTCGTCCAAGCGTTTCCAATAGGTGGAGGAAACCTTCCAGAAGACACAATCGACGAAGTAAGGCGGATAGAAGGAGTGAGAAAAGTAGTTCCGATGCTAGTTTTCTTCGGTTATACACTTGAAGATGTTATCCAACTTGTACCAACAAACATCAGCATCGGAATACCTCCTGAGAAATGGGCAATCTTAGTTGGGTCTACACCTCTGAAACCAGACGGAAGGTGGCCATCAACAAATTCAAGGGCGAAAGAAGTTGTAGCCGGTCCATCTCTTGCTGATCAATACAATCTCATAGTCGGTTCAACAATAAAAATCAAAGATTACAATCTGACAATCGTAGGAATTCTCGACACGCCTTCAGCGGTTCTGGCTCGTGCGATTATCATGCCTCTCAGTATAGCTCAATACGTATATTTTCCCACGCATCCGTCATGGATCAACATGATGGTTGTCGAGCCAGAACAGGGTAGGGCGAAAGAAGTTGCGGAGAACATAGAAGCAGGAATTACAGGTCTTAAGGCTCTAACAGCTGATGAAAGAAATAAGATCATTGCGCCTCTTCTCTCCGACATTGAGATGTGGAATCTGGGAATAAGAAGCATGCTATTCTTTTTGAGCATGATTCTTGTAACAATCGTCGCCATAATGAACATTTCTGAGAGAAGAAGAGATTTTGCCACGTTGGGTGCTATAGGTGCGCCCAGAAACTCCATCTTCCGCATAGTCCTCACTGAAACCACTCTTATAGGCTTGTTCGGTGGGCTTCTTGGAATACTGATAGGCACAGTTGGAACGCTTTTTCTGGCGAGCTTTTACACCAACATTCCACTTACATTGTACTTTCAAGATTTGTTCGGCGTAGTTTCTCCAATTTTCATGGTTGAAATTTTGGCATCCACTCTTGTGGTAAGCTGTGTTGCGGGCATCATTCCCGCCATAAATGCTGCCAGAGCAAACATTTCTGAGATTCTGAGGTCTGAATGTTGATCGTTGAAACGGTAGATTTGACGCGCACATATCGCCATGGCTCCTCGTCTATAGTAGCCGTGAACAAGGTGAACCTAGAGATAGAAGAGGCAACATTCGTATCTATTGTGGGACCCTCTGGCTCTGGAAAAACAACCCTTCTCAACTTGGTTGGACTTACCGACTGTCCAACCTCTGGAAAAGTTTTGTTCATGGATCAGGATGTCTCTCTTTTGGCTGACAAAGAGCGAAGGAGGGTCAGGCTTCAAAATATTGGTTTCATCTTTCAGACCTTCAACCTGCTATACACGCTCACAGCCTTAGAAAATGTTGAGTTACCAATGGCTTTAGCAAATATTCAACACAAGGCGCAGAGGGAGAGGGCCTCTAGACTCCTTGAAAAGGTTGGGCTTGAAGAGAGGCTTCAACATAGACCAAAGGAGCTGAGCATGGGGGAGATGCAACGGGTGGCGATAGCCAGGGCTCTTGCAAACAATCCGTCACTGATCCTTGCAGACGAGCCGACTGGCGAACTTGACTCCAAGACAGGTTCTGGGATCATGAAGCTGCTCTTGGATTTGTGTAGAGAACAAAAAAGGACAGTCGTTGTGGCGACGCACGATAAGAAAATTATTGAATTGGCTGACGTAACTTATTTGATTCGCGACGGGACAATCATCCTAAAATGACAATGAGCGCACTGGCTCAATGATCTTCGAGACACTTGTTTGTTTCTAGAATTCTAGTGATTCTTCTTGAATCCCCTTTTCCGTTATCGTCAAGAAATCGGCGCCATCTCCGCTCATGATGTCTCGTCTCACAGCGGATTTTATAGCTCTCACTACAAGTTCTTTTGCTTCTTCTGTGGTCATTCCGTCTTTGTATCTTTCCTCTAGCACTCCGATGGCTATCTCTGCTCCTGAGCCCACGGCAGCGTATTTGTCGGGTATAAGTGATCCTAGTACATCTAGTACGTAGAGGGATGCTCCATCCTCATCAATTCCGCCCACGATTGTCTGCGTGATTAGGGGGGTTAACCTGCGGCTGAAGAGCATGTTTGACATCACTTTTGCCGCCGACTTCACGGGCATTGGCCTTCCAGCGTCGAGATTGAATAATTTTGCATAGGCTTCGACTTCTCTAACTAAGATCTGCATGTCAGAGACCAGGCCTGCACATGCGGCGCCCATTTTGTCAGTTATCTTGAAAACTTTCTTTCCAACTTTGCTCATTATCATATAGCCGTAGGAGACTCTCTTCTCTGAGGCTAGAATCACACCGTCCGAGCAAACTGCACCTATGGTTGTTGCGCCGGGTATGAAGAAGGGTTGACGCTGTGAGTCTTCGTACATGTTTAATTCCTCTTGTCTTGATGCAGTATTTTATTGAGTGACTATTAAACTTAATCGTCAGACTTTTTCCTTAATGGGCAAACTTTTCTGCTATTTGCGTTTTCGGAAGAGCTTAGCGCTGTTCATGTCGGTGACGTATTCAAAGCCAGTTTCCACCAGTTCTTTTGCTTCTCCTAGTGTCCTGGCAACTTTGCACGTGATTTGGTCTTCGGTGTTTTCAGTTCTCAAGTTTTGTCCCACACCAATGACATTCCGTCAAATGCCTAGAGATGGGCTTGCCACATTTCTGACATCTCCATTTCTTGTCTTCTCCTTCAAGCCACTCTTCAACTTCACCAGTCTCAATTTTCTTCAGATTATTCACTAGGTCTTCACGGTGTTTTTCTAAGCAATGGCCAGCTAAGTCACGGAATCTTTCGCACTTAGGATAGACGTCGCATTCAAAACAGAACTCCAATCCTTTAGCTTCCAGACAGTTGACTATTTTACAGTTCTTTCCCCACTCCTTGCTTTCCCACCCATTAGTCAAGACTGTTTGACATCCCTCACATCGAACGTCTTCAGGTTTGCAGTTCTCTCTTTCAGCAACACGCTTTCTCAGTTGTTCCGAGTCCTTGTATGCTCCGTAAATAATGCATGAACCACAATAAATCCCACATCTACCCACAAGATTCTTGCTTACCAAGACCATCACTAATTATGCTATGATCTGGTTAAGTATGTTTCATCTAATCTTATTAAATCAATTCTCTGTGACCGTGTTAAGGCGTGCCATTCATGAGTGACGAATGCATGCATGCAGAAAAAAGAGGGGGGTTTGCGGGAGATGTCACCACGTGGTCATGCGTCCGAACCCAGCTATTGAGCGGATTTATCGTATTCCATTAGACCAAATGTGTTATCTTCTGGGTCTTTGAAGAAGGCATAGTAACCTACCGTTGGAATAGGTTGCTTGGGAGTAACTATGGTGCCTCCGTTGTCTTTAACCTTATTGATGAACTCGTCGATGGAAGAGACGACAACATAATTGACTTGGTTAGGGATAGATTCGGTTCTTCTCCCAAGCCCGCCATCAATGCCCGGCTCATCTTCTCCACCAGTTGTTATTAACCAGTGATCTATCGGTCCTTTCCATTTCACGATTTTCCAACCAAACACTTTCTCGTAAAACTTGACTGCTTGTTCAGGGTTTTCTGCCGTAATTTCAAAATAAGCGACTCTTGGCATTCGACCACCAATAGCATCTATCAAAGACCAAGCGATTATTTAAGTGCTAATCAATTTCATGCGCATGCATTCCTGGAGAAAAAATGGGGGATTTGCGGGGTGACATCACCAGCATGCTCCATTAAACTTAATGATAAACCTCATGGAACAGTCTTAGACCATCTATTCGATGAATAATCTTTAGGCATCTTCGCAAGGTTTCATCGGAATCGTTTTCTGGAGAAATATCGTGAGTTCAAAACCATTTCAGCTTAGAGTTGATGAGTACCCACGCCACTATTCCGCCAATAATATCGAAAAGCATGTCGCCG
>Ga0209636_10001266_pt1 | contig 25219 bp, 11 predicted proteins | sample DeeMarSWOR152_54_FD_187464 | JGI IMG/M metagenome (GOLD analysis project Ga0209636, IMG submission 187464) | Marine sediment microbial communities from White Oak River estuary, North Carolina - WOR-1-52-54 (SPAdes) (version 2) | ecosystem: Environmental > Aquatic > Marine > Intertidal zone >...
ACCCGGACCGCTACCGAAGGGCTCGTTCAGGGAAAAAGCCTACGAATGTTCCTCCGAAGCCTGAGAACATCAAACACTGGCAAAGGGCGCTCCAAGACCTCTTTGATCGATATAATCACGATGGAAAAAATGATATGCCGGGACTTACGAAACCTTTTAAACACTGGCAGATCGGCAATGAATATATGGATCCTCATTTTTGGGATGGAACCGTACAAGAGTATATTGAGGTGCTAAAAGCCGCCTCTATCGCAAAAAAAAGGGTTGATCCCTCCATAGAGATAATTCTGACGGGGATACAAAATGCCGGTCGTATTGCTCGATATGAGGCAAGCGATGTTATGCGGAAAAGGAGGATGAAAGGCGCCAGTCATATGGCGGAATTCGTCAAGGAGATGCTCAAGTACCCCCAATATTTTGATTTTATTGATGTTCATGTCTTCAACCACTTTAGTATCAACCCCAACGCGATACCAGAAGGTATTGATTGGCTGAAGAAGCAAATGGCGTTTAATGGCTACTCAAAACCGTACGGGGCATTGGAATGGACAGCAGCAATGACCTACATGGACAGCCACTTTAAAAAAGGCGTTCGGGAAGAGTATAAAAAGAAAATGGACATTCTGCTCACCCAACCATCTCACCCGGAACATGACAGCATATCAACAGAGTTTGAGATGGAACAGGCAAAGGATTTTGCGAAGGTTTTTGTGACTTTAATCGGCTATGGGCTTGAACGCAATCTCTATGTTCAGTTTAGGGATCTCCCAGCGTCTTGGGTCAGCCCCCTATGGGATAGGCAGGGTTTGGTGAGAGCGCGCAGAAGGGGTGGGAAAATTGAAGGACCGAAGCCTGTTTTCTTTGTATTTAAGAGGCTCCTTGAAAAACTCTCGCCTTGGGTTGACCTTGTGGAAAAGGTAGACGTGAAGAATGGTGTTTATGCATGGAAGTTCTTGAAAGAAAAAAGGAAAATGGTAGTCATGTGGAGCGATACGGGTAATCGAGAAGTGCCACTGGGCATCGTAGGATTTGACAAACGGGAAAAAACCAAAATCCTGAACCTCATCTCGGGAAAAGAAAAAACACCGGAAAGTGATAAGATAATCATCACGGATACACCTGTTGTGCTCATAACCGATACGGGCACAGACTAGAATCCAACGGAATAATTGAGAAGCGTTATAGTATTGCTCCGAAAAGTGATTTCATTCAAGTCAAAGCAGGTGACTTACTCCGGGCATCATGAAGCCCCCAAACGGGAGGGAATGTTTGAGCTGCTCCCCCCTAAAGTCAGCTGACAAAAAACCACATTATGGTATAATTATTGCACTCCGGAACCCGGCGCTGGATAACCCGTTCGCTGAGGCAAGACAGAAGATACTACGAACCGATCATAAGGAGCATTCATCTCATGCCGATGTTTCAGTTGATTGTTATAACACCTCCGAGTTTGACCGATCCATCCATTGCAATCGCCGCCAGCCGCGGGGGCGGGATTGGTGTACTGGATCTGGAATACGCCCGGGATGAGCACGCTGTCCTTGCAGCCGTGGCGGAGTTAGCCCGGCATACAAGAGAGCGGTGCGGGATTAAGCTGGATGGCGGGAATGTGGAGTTTTTCGACAGCCCCATCTCCAATCTGCCGGAGCAGTTCGAGATCGTCATCCTTACTCCCTCTAATCCCGATATCTTGCGGCGGCAAATCCGGGCTTTCCACAAGCGGAAAATCACCGTTCTCCTAGAAACCACCTGCGTTGAGCAGGCACTCCTCGGAGTCGAAGCGGAGGTGGACGGCCTCATTGCCAAAGGCAACGAGGCTGGCGGATGGGTCGGCGAAGAAACGGCCTTCATCCTCCTTCAACGATTGCTGAATAGCGTCTCAGTGCCGATCTGGGCGCAGGGAGGGATTGGCTTACACACATCGGCAGCGTGCTACGTTGCAGGGGCGGCGGGTGTGGTTTTAGATTCTCAGCTTGCGTTGACCCGCGAGTCCTCTCTGCCTACACCAGTGAGGGACATTATCGCTCGTATGGACGGAAGTGAAACCACCTGTCTAGGGAACGAGCTTGGTGCACCCTGCCGGGTGTATGCCCGGCCCCGTCTTGGTCCCGTTGAATCATTAGGGGAGTTGGAGAGAACTCTCGTTCAAGATTCCCGTCCCAAATCCGAAATTCTGTCCACTTGGCGCCAGGAGGTTCAGGCGCGGATTGGCTGGGAAAGTCCGGAGCATCACATCTTGCTCCTTGGGCAGGATACGGCTTTCGCTGCATCCCTTGCTCAACGTTTCCGAACCGTCGGAGGGGTTCTGGAGGGAATCCGACAGGCAATCGATGCGCATATCAGGGATGCACGTTCCCTGAGGCCCCTCGATGAGGAAACCCCCCTCGCTCGTTCGCACGGGACACGTTATCCAATTGTCCAGGGGCCGATGACACGGGTCAGCGACCGACCATCCTTCGCTTCCAAAGTCGGCGAAGCAGGGGGACTTCCATTCCTCGCCTTTGGCCTGCTCCGGGCGTCGGAACTGAAAGGTCTTCTAGAAGACACCCAAAAATTGCTTGGAGATCATCCCTGGGGTGTCGGCATAATAGGCTTTGCTTCCCCCGACCTTCGCGAAGAGCAACTCGAGTTGATTCGGGCTTACCATCCCCCATTCGCCCTCATTGCTGGTGGTCTTCCGGAGCAAGCTCTTGCCCTCGAGCAAGAGGGCATTGCAACTTATCTCCACGTTGCTTCACCCGAGCTCCTCAAAATGTTTCTTGAGAATGGCATACGGCGATTCATCTTCGAAGGGCGTGAATGTGGGGGCCATATCGGACCACGCTCAAGTTTCGTGCTCTGGAACCAGATGATTGACGTGCTTTTAGAATCCTTGCCGAAAGATGACGCGACCAACTGCCATGTGCTCTTTGCCGGAGGGATCCATGATGCCCTCTCCTCTTCTATGGTTGCAACCATTGCGGCCCCACTCGCCGGACTTGGGGTTCGAGTTGGGGTACTCATGGGCACGGCCTATCTCATCACAGAGGAGGCGGTGAGTACCGGGGCGATCATCAAAGGCTTTCAGCAGGAGGCGCTTCGGTGTCTGCGGACCGTGGTTTTGGAAACAGGCCCAGGTCATGCGAGCCGTTGTGCTATTACCCGGTATCCAGGGGTTTTCAAAAAGGAAAAGCAGCGGTTGTCAGCAGCGGGAAAGTCGTCGGAGGAGATCCGCAATGTGCTTGAAGAGTTAAACCTGGGTCGTCTGAGCATTGCCGCCAAGGGCATCAAACGCAACCCTAACTATGGAAAGGAGCCTCAGGCGCCGAAGTATGTTACTGTGCGAAAAGAAGGCCAGCGTACCCAGGGGATGTACATGATGGGCCAGTTAGCGGCTCTGCGCGACCGGACTCTCACAATCGAGGAACTGCACCATGAGGTCTCCGTTGAAGGGTCCCAGCGACTGGCCGATCTGGATCAAACCGGCTTATCCCACATTTCAACACGGCATGAAGCGCGGCCCTGTGATGTCGCAATCATTGGCATGGCCTGTCTCCTGCCTAAGGCGCCCAACCTTCGGACCTATTGGGAAAACATCCTCAACAAGCTGGACGCCATCACAGAGGTTCCAAAGGAACGCTGGGATTGGCGGCTTTATTATGGCCAGGACGCCATGACTCACGACAAGGTCAATTCCAGGTGGGGTGGCTTCCTGGACGAGGTGGCGTTTGATCCGATTCGCTACGGTATCCCCCCCAATGCGCTGCCCTCGATTGAGCCCTTGCAATTGCTGACCCTTGAGGTCGCCCGTGCAGCACTGGAAGATGCGGGCTATGTCGCTCGTGCTTTTCCCCGGGAGAGAACCTCAGTGATTATCGGTGCAGGCGGGGGCGTCGCTGACTTGGGACAGCAGTACGGCTTTCGCTCCATTCTTCCTTTGTACGTCCGAGATGTCTCACCAGATCTCTTATCCCGACTCCCAGAATGGACAGAGGACTCCTTTGCCGGCATCCTCCTTAACGTGGCTGCAGGGCGAGTAGCCAACCGCTTTGACCTGGGCGGTGTCAATTACACTATGGACGCCGCCTGTGCTTCCTCATTGGCTGCCCTTTACTCGGCCGTTAAAGAACTTGAGAACGAGACGAGCGACATGGTACTTGTCGGTGGGATCGACACATTTCAAAACCCTTTCAGTTATCTGTGCTTTAGCAAATCCCTCACGCTCTCACCAAATGGGCGTTGCCGGCCGCTTGACGCGAAGGCTGATGGGATTGTGCTTGGTGAAGGCATCGCCCTATTGGTCCTGAAGCGGCTGTCTGATGCCGAACGCGACGGGGACCGCATCTACGCCGTGATCAAAGCTGTCGGAGGTTCAAGCGACGGGCGGGCCAAAGGACTCATCGCCCCGCATCCTGAAGGTCAGGCCCGGGCGTTGAGGCGAGCCTATGCCAGGGCAGGATTCTCACCTGCCTCTGTGAGGCTAATAGAAGCCCACGGCACAGGGACTGTGGCTGGTGATAAGGTTGAGATTGAGGTGCTCAAGCAGTTGTTTGAAGCGGAAGAAGCAAGCCCGAAGAGTTGCGCCATTGGATCCGTTAAGTCGATGATAGGCCATACGAAATCTACCGCGGGCATGGCTGGCATTATTAAGGTCGCCCTCTCCCTTCACCACAAGGTCTTACCTCCGGTAATCGGCGTAGAAAACCCCAATCCGGATTTGGCTGAAAGCCCATTTTACGTGAATACCGAACCGAATCCGTGGATTCACTCAAATACGAGCGCGCCGCGCCGCGCAGCTGTCAGCGGCTTTGGCTTCGGCGGAACCAATTTCCACGCCGTGCTGGAAGAATATACCGGAAACTTTTTGGATTCGACTTATGAGGCCGTTTCTCAGCGCTGGGGGAGTGAACTCCTTCTCTGGACGGGACGCTCACGTGGGGAATTGTTATCAGCAATCGAGCCGCTTGAGCGGTCGTTGGAGCAGGGCGCCAAGCCAGCATTGCGTGACTTGGCCTATACATTGTGGCAGCACGCCAAGGATCATCAAACTGGGCTTAACCTCGCAGTGGTGGCTACCTCGCTGGATGACCTCCGAGAAAAACTCACCTGGGTCCGGGAAAGCTTAGGTAAGGCCGGGGAAAACCATGTGAAGGATCCACGGGGAATTTACTTTGCCGAGGAACCGTTGGCCCGAGAGGGCCGGTTAGCGTTCCTCTTCCCCGGCCAGGGCTCACAGTACCCTAACATGCTTCGCGACTTAGCGATCCAATTCCCAACGGTAAGAGAACAGTTCGAGCTCGCGGAACGTGTTCTGGCTGAACAGTTCCCCAAGCCCCTCAGTGCTTACGTCTTTCCCCCGCCTCGTTTCAGCGGAGAGGAGGACCGTGTTTCCATGCAGAACCTTACGCAGACCAACATTGCCCAGCCGGCTATTGGCGCCGCAAATATGGGCCTCTTCTACTTGTTGCAGGAATTGGGGGTTAAGCCGAATATGGTTGCTGGTCACAGCTACGGCGAGTTTGTGGCTTTATGTGCCGGAGGTGTCTTCAGCGAGGAAGCGCTGTACCTCTTATCCGAGGCGAGAGGGCGCTTTATAATCGAAGAGGCAGAGAAAGACCTGGGCAAAATGGCCGCGGTGGCGGCAGGACGAAGTATTACCGATGAAATCTTAGAATCGATCGAGGGCGTCTGGATCGCTAACGTGAACTCCCCGGAGCAAACAGTCATCTCCGGCACAAAAGGCGGCATCGAAGAGGCCATTAGACGCCTCCAGGCACGGGGGTTACAGACTACTCTTATACCGGTCTCTTGCGGGTTTCACTCACCGATCATGGCTCCTGCACGGGATCGGCTAAAAGAGTTTCTTCCGACCTTTACGTTTTGCCAGCCACAGCTGGAGATCTACTCCAACGCCACCGGTGCACCCTATCCTCAAAACCCAAAGGCGATCAAGGCTCTCCTGAGCGAGCACATGACTCGCCCGGTCCAGTTCACGAACGAGATTGAGGCGATGTATCACGCAGGCGCCCGTATCTTCATCGAAGTTGGCCCGCGCCGAGTGTTAACAAACCTGGCCCAGCAGATACTTAGCGAGCGACCCAACCTAGCCCTGTCACTGGACTCGCCTGATCGATCCGGCCTCCTTCAGCTCCATCATGCCTTGGGACAGTTAGTGGTGCATGGCGTGCCGATTCAACTTGATCGCCTCTATCAGGGAAGGGGAGCTCGTCGTCTCAACCTCAACTCACTTGTCGAGGAAACCAGGCAGAAGCCTCTGCCGATGACGACCTGGTTGGTCGATGGCGGTCGAGCCCGACCCGTTCAAAAAACTCAAAGTGAAAAAGTGCCAATAGAATTAACGGCTCAGGAAAAAACCGGTCTTGAGGCAAAAGTTCACGGTTCTGCAGATGCGGTCCCAAAGCCTGCGACAGCCTCACCTCCTTCTGCGATTGATCCACCCGCTTTTCAAACATCCGAAACGAAGCGGCTGTCTCAAGAACCACTAGACGCGATACCGAATAGTGCCGTGCAAGCCAAACCCCCTGCCGCCAAAGCGGCTCCAGGGTCACCTTCATCGGACAGCGAGACTAACCTCGTCATGCTTCATTACCAGAGATTGATGCAACGTTTCTTGGAGACGCAGCAGCAGGTCATGCTGACCTATTTACGTGGTTCTGCTGAAAGAGGAGCGAACGTTCCATTGGAAGAATCAGTCTCGGGGGAGGCGTTGGACCCGTCGATTGCTTCTTTTCATAAGATCTTGTCTCCCGAGTCCGTGGTCTCCCCCCCGATGCCAACGACCGCACCAGCTCACGAAACCCCAGAATCGTCCGCCATGAAAACTCCTGCTGAGCCTAGACCTCCCGTGTCCCTCGGCCCCGCTGAACCCATCTCCCTTGAGGAATCTCAGCCCGTATTGGACGAGGAGCACCTGAAGGTTCAACTTCTTCAGATCGTGAGTGACCGCACGGGCTACCCATCGGAGATGCTCGATTTAGATCTTGATCTCGAAGCCGATCTTGGGATCGACTCGATCAAACGGGTGGAGATTTTCGGGGCACTGCAAAAGACCTACCCTCACCTCGTTCAGAGACGAGGCCAAACGGCACCGGAGGAACTAACGAAGCGGAAAACGTTGCGTGGCATCATCGACTTAATTAGTAAGACAATCAATTCTCCAGTCGAGGAGAAAACCCAAGGGACACCTTCTGCACAACAAGAGGCGGCGGCCAATCAGGCCCTTGCCGAGGAAATCGACGATGAGGGTGTCAAGGTTCCCCGCTTTCTTCTGAAGGCGACCGATGCCCTGATGGACGATCGCCCGTTGGAAATACCACGGGGCTCCGTCTTCCTCATTACCGATGACGAAGGGGGTATTTCCCGAGTTCTGGCTGAGGAGATTCGCCGTCTTGGAGGACGGGTCGTCCTTGCACAAATGGGAGATACAGTTAGGAAAGCAGATGAGGGCATCTACACCGTGGATCTGACTGATGCAGTTTCTGTGGCTGGATTTGTAGAACTTGTTCGCCGAGAACAGGGTCCCATCGCCGGCATTATCCATCTCTCGCCCCTAAAGGCGGGGAAACCTTTTGAAGAGATGACGCTGAGCGACTGGCAGATGCGGCTCCGCCAAGATGTCAAAAGCCTATTCTATCTGACCAAGGCCGCTGGTCAAGATCTCAATCAGGCCGCTCATGCTGGTGGGAGTTGGTTGGTTGCTGCGACCTCAATGGGCCATACTTTTGCGAGCGATATGGGGGACGGAGGGTCTTTCTCCCCAGGACATGGAGGCATTGCAGGCCTCGTTAAGACGATCGCTCGAGAATGGACCGGGGTGCGTTCCAAAGTGGTGGATCTGGACCCGAGATCTCCACATTCCACCCTGACTTCGCATCTGCTCCGTGAGATGGCCAGCGGGGATGCAGAGATTGAAGTGGCCTACCGGGGCACGCGTCGTTTCGTGTTACGCGCGGAGCCGGCACCCCTGGAAAAGAAAAGCCCCGCTACGCTGAACATGGATTCAGACTGGGTAGTACTCGTCACCGGAGGTGCCCGGGGTGTTACGGCAGAAGTGGCCTGTGAACTGGCAAGACGCTATCGCCCGACTCTTTTGTTGGTTGGGCGTTCTCCCCTTCCCGAGGGAGAAGAACAACAAGAAATAACGGGGCTTACTTCATCCCCGGAGCTGAAGAAGGCCTTGATGGACCAAATGCGCCGGGCCGGGCAACAATTCACACTGGCTCAGGTCGAGAGTGCGTATAAAAAACTTTGTCAGGATCGGGAGATCCGAAGCACTATTCAAGCGATGCAACAGGCTGGAGCGAGGGTCAAGTATTTCCAGGCGGATGTCCGTGATGGACATGCCTTCGGTAATCTCATTGATGAGATCTATCGCGTATACGGCCGGTTGGACGGGGTTATACACGGCGCTGGTATTATTGAAGACAAGCTGCTCTTGGACAAGCTTCCCGATTCCTTCGATCGCGTCTTTGACACGAAAGCCGACAGTGCCTTCATTCTCAGCCGAAAACTGCGGGCCGATTCATTGAAGTTCCTTGTTTTCTTTTCCTCCGCATCCGGGTGTTTCGGAAGCCGGGGTCAGTGCGATTATGCCGCCACCAACGATGTGGTCAATAAGCTGGCCGCCCATCTTGATAAGCGATGGCCGGGACGGATCATTTCGATCAACTGGGGTCCGTGGCATAAAGATGTTGGCATGGTCTCCCGCGAAGTGCAGAAACAGTTTGCCGAGCGAGGTGTACAGCTTATCCCGCAATCGGCTGGATGCCGCGTGTTAGACGAAGAACTCCGGTTCGGCAAGAAAGGGCAGGTTGAAGTTGTAATAGGAGACGGACCATGGGGATCGGCTTCGGTCACATTTCCGCTTCTTGAGAATGTACAACTCAAACGGACAAACGGCGGCCTAGTGGAAGTGGAACGAACTTTGGACCCAGTTCAGGATCTGTACCTGCAAGACCATGTACTGGACAAAAAGCCGGTCTTTCCGGTGGCTATGGCCATGGAATTGATGGCGGAGGTCGCCCAGCGAGGCTGGCCGGAGCGACAGGTTGTGGGTATCCGCTCTTTCAGGGTCTTTCGAGGGATTGTCTTGGACAAGGGGAGCAAGAATATCCATGTCGTAGCCCGGCCCCAGACGAATCGGGACAGTGAGAATTCGGTACTGGAAGTAGAGGTAGCAGTCAGCGATCTGGATAAACCAGGCCACCCCAGCTACCGCGGCACTGTGCAGTTAGCGGAGCATTTTCCTGAACCTCCCCCATTTGATCCAGAGAGTCTCCCGGAACTGGGGCCCTTTCCAAAGACCGTTGAGGAGGCTTATAAACAATGGCTATTTCATGGACCATGCTTCCAGGGCATAACCAAAATTGAGGGCATGAGCGAACATGGGATATGCGTTCAGCTCAGGTCATTCCCTCCAAGCGAGTGCATCTCCCACAAGACCCGAGGTCAGTGGCTGGTTGATCCAGTGGTTCTCGATTCGGCCTTCCAGCCCGCTCTTTTGTGGGAACGTGCCCAGTATGATATGACTCCTCTTCCTTCAGCTTTCACCTCTTTCCAGAGGTATGGCTCTCTGTCTCGCTCACCGGTTCGATGTTACCTTCGGGCAAAGACCAGTAGCGATGGACACATGCTCAGTGCGAATATCTTTTTTTGGGACGAAGCTGACGGGCTACTCGGCTTGATTGAGGAAATGGAATTCTCCTGCAGCAAAGCGCTCAACAGGTTGGCCGGGTCAGTTAAAACATACAGAGGGAATAGCTGATGAATTCACTCCGTGGCGATATTGCAATTATCGGCATGGCCTGCATCTTCCCCGGCGCTCCTGATTTGAAGTCGTATTGGCAAAATATTGTTTCAAAGGTTGACGCAACATCAGAGCCCCCAGAGGGCTCGGGATATGAAGAATTTTACGATCCTGACTCAAGAGAGATTGACAAAATTTACTGCAAACGAGGTGGCTACCTCGGAGACCTGGCCAAGTTCAACCCGTTTGAGTTTGGCATATTGCCCGCGTCGATCGAGGGAGGGGAATCGGACCACTTTCTTGCCTTGAGGGTCGCCCATGAGGCGATATCCGACGCCATGTATTTAGAACGCCCGGTGGATCGAAAACGCATCGAGGTGATTATCGGTAAAGGCACCCTCGTTAATCGCGGTTTTGCAAACATGTTTCAGCACGTCATCGTGATTGATCAAACCCTAAGGCTTTTAAAACAACTTCATCCTGAGTATACACGGAAGGACCTGGAGGAGATCAAACGCTCACTCAAGGCGAGCTTGCCTCCGCTCGGCGCTGATAATTTACCCTCGCTCATCCCCAATCTCTTGAGCAGCCGCATTGCCAATCGCCTGGACTTCATGGGCCCCAACTATATCGTTGATGCAGCCTGTGCTTCCTCTTTGATAGCACTAGACCACGGGGTTCAAGATCTGCTCATCGGAAAGTGTGACGTGGCGATCGCGGGAGGCGTAAACGCCTCACAATCTCCCCCCGTTCTCATGGCCTTCTGCGGGATCGACGCCCTCTCACGAAAAGGTCAAATTCGCCCGTTTGATAAGGACGCAGACGGAACCCTGCTCGGAGAAGGAGTTGGAATGGTCGTTCTCAAGCGACGCGAGGATGCCGAGCGGGACGACGATCGTATTTACGCTCTCATCAAGGGAGTCGGAACGGCCAGCGACGGCCGGGCCATGGGCCTTCTGGCGCCCCGGGTAGAGGGAGAAGAGCTGGCCATGCAACGAGCTTACGACATGGCCGGAATTCCGCCGAACACAGTGGAATTGATCGAAGCTCATGGGACCGGAACCCCGGTTGGAGATGCCGTGGAGATTCAGGCCATGTCCCGGGTGTTTGGGCCCCGGAATGGAATCCCGACCATTGCGGTTGGATCGGTAAAATCCATGATCAGCCATGTGATTCCAGCAGCCGGCGTCGCAGGGTTGATCAAGACTGCCTTAGCGCTCCATTATAAGATCCTCCCTCCCACCCTGCATTTTAAGGAATCCAATCCCGATCTCGAAATTGAGAAGACCCCTTTTTATATCAACACTGAGACACGCCCCTGGATTCACGGAGGGAATGGACCCCGGCGAGCGGGTGTCAGTGCTTTCGGATTTGGCGGGATCAATGCGCACGTTGTCGTAGAAGAATACACCGGGAATGATGTAAATGATTCATCAAGCTAATTACCATCGCTGGGATTCGGACATTTCCATCATCCAGGGAGAATCTCGTCAAGACCTGATCAAAGAAAGCAAACGAGTTCTCCAGTTTCTTTCCGAAAGCCCAACGGTGGAACTCAAGGATCTGGCTTACACCCTCAGCTGTCCCCTGCGGGAGTCGGCTGAATACCGCCTCTCCATTGTTTCGAATTCAGTAGAGGCATTGGAGAAAAAGCTTGCCTTCAGCCTTCAACGGCTGCAAGACACGAGCTGTAAGTCCATCAAGGATCGCAGCGGCATTTATTTTACTGAGGAGCCCTTGAGTCAGGAGGGGACATTGGCTTTCCTCTTCCCCGGTGAAGGATCGCAATATGTCAACATGCTCTCCGACCTTTGTCTCCATTTTCCGGAGGTGAGAGCGTGTTTTGATCGAGCCGATCGGGTTTTTCTCCAAGACAACACCCTGCCTCTGCCCAGTCAGGTAGTATTCCCTCCGCCACCTGCTCAACACTCCCCCGATCTTCTTTCTGAAGAGGATCTTTGGCAAATCGATTTGGCCATAACCGTGATGTTCAGTGCAGACCATGCCATCTATAATCTCCTCAATAGCTTGCAGATCCAGCCACAAGCTATGGTCGGTCACAGCACAGGAGAGTTCTGCGCCCTCATGGCATCGGGCGCTGCGCCAGTCAAGGATGAGGACCAGCTCTTTAGCTACTGCCTTGCTTTGAGAAGCATTTACCAAAATTCCATGAAGGAATTGATTCCGGAGGCCAGGTTCATTACGGTTGGAGGGGCGGATCTTGCTCTTGTGGACGCCAGCATAGAAGAGAGTAATGGAGAGCTCGCCATTGCCATGGACAACTGTCCGAATCAAGTCATCCTCTGTGGACGCGAAACAGCCATCAACCGCGCTTTGAATGACCTGCAGAAAAAAGGGGCAATCTGTTTCCATTTGCCCTTTGAGCGCGCCTACCATACTCCTCTATACCAGCCTATTTGCGAAAAGCTCTCGCAATTTTTCCAGAGCATAAGGATCGTGCCCCCGGATAAAGTCGTCTATTCCTGTGCTACGGCCCAGCCTTATCCTCAAGATCCGGGTGAAATTCGAAGACTCGCAGTTGAGCAATGGGCCAAACCCGTGCGATTCCGTGAAACCATCGAGGCAATGTTCGATGCCGGGGTGAGGATTTTTGTTGAAGTGGGTCCCAGGGACAATTTAACCGGTTTTGTTAGTGACATTCTGGGAAAGCGCCGGTATCTCGCTGTGCCATCGGATGTACCATACCGTTCTGGCATCACACAGCTCAACCATCTCATTGGTCTCCTGGCCGTCCATGGCGTGCCCATGCGGCTTGAGCACCTTTATGCGCACAGGGCGCCGCAACGCTTGACCTTCGAAAAGGGCCTGGAGAGTTCTCAAAAAGCTGGGAAGCCTGCTGTCTTCCTGACGTTGTCTAACGCCTTGCCAAAGCTCTTTTTAGAGCGGGGTCACTGGAAGGTCCCATCTCGTGCGCTAACGCCTTCAGAAACGGGTCCTGCGCAATCGCCCGGTAATGAAAAACGGGCAGAGATTCAAGAAATGCCGGCGATCGAACCCGGTGCCAAAGCTCTTCAGCAGGATGGCCCTCGCTCCGAGGTTATGCAGGAATACCTGCAAACCATGGAACGGTTCCTTACAATGCAAGGGGAAGTCATGGCGGCATTCCTGGATAGAACTGGCGCTATCAGTTCGGGGCCTTCAGTACTTCAGCAGGCCAACACCGCAAAAACGCAGCCTGAGGAAGACCAAAAATCACCTCCTTCCATTGGGCCGTTTGGCCTTATCGTCTCCTCCCTCATTCCTGGAAGGGAAGTCATTGCCACCTGCCGGCTCGATTTGGATGAGGACCTTTTTCTTCTCCACCATACGATCGGGGTCAACCTCTCCACGCGAGATAGCACTTTGCACGGTTTGCCTGTAACCCCATTCACCATGAGTGCGGAGATCATGGCCCAGGTTGCCTCCCTTCTCAGTCCCGGAAAAAAAGTCATCGCGATGAAGGACGTTCGGAGCCATCGACGGATCGAAGTCACGGAGGGACAGCCAACCACCCTTCGGATTATCGCCAGACGCAGGGGCTCGAAGGCTCGGGAAGAAACTGAAGTAAGGGTTGTGAAGGACAATGACGCTGAAGGTTCGCGGCCCAACGGGGGAACTCTATACGTTGAGGGGTTAATACTATTCGGAGACGAATACCCCCATCCCCCGAGGATTGATTTGCCGTCGTTTAACTCCGCACACCCATACTCATTAAATCCCGAGGAATATTATACAAAACTTATGTTCCACGGCCCCTCGTTTCGTGGGGTAAAGTCTGTCGATCAGGTCGGTGAAAACGGAATCGAAGGGACGCTTGAAGCCCCGCCCGATACTGGCCTGTTTCGTTCTCACAAAAAACCAAATTTCGTGACAGATCCAGTGCTCCTCGATACGGCGGGACAGCTGGCGGCGTTTTGGGCGGCGGAACGTCTCGATACCGGTTTTGTGGGGTCTCCCATTGCCTTTAAGGCTCTCCATATCTACGGACCCTTCATCAATAGATATGACCCGCTTAAATGTTACGCTCAAATCAATCTGCCGGACGATGAGCATTTAGATGCAAACATATCCGTGTTGGACCCGGCGGGTCGGCTGCTTTTTCAGTTCGTGGAATGGAAAGATAGGCGCTTCTTTGACTCAACTCGCGAATTCGTCCAGTTTGGGCTTTCTCCGTGCACTACGGTACTCAGTACCCCTTGGCCCTCAATAACCCACCATCCCTCCTATTCTCGATTTTACGGCTGCCGTTGCTTTGAAAGTGGAGGAGAAATTTGGCAAAAGATTTTGGCACATATTATCTTAAGTCGCAGGGAAAGGGATATTTGGCTTCGCCTCACTGGAGCGGATAAACGCCGCGATGATTGGCTGTTGGGCCGTTTGGCGGCGAAAGATGCGGCGCGCCTGTTTCTGAAGGAAAAATACGGTATGCAATTTTGTCCGGCAGACATAGAGATTTTCAGTGACGAGTACGGCCGGCCTCTTGTGGGAGGAGATTTGATCAATGAACTCGGCTGTCAACTGTCCATTTCCATTGCTCATTGGGGAGAAGGTTCGGCAGCCATCGCCGGTGAACTCATTGGCCATGAAGGTGTGGGCATCGATGTGGAGCCTCTTGAGCGGAGTCACGAGGGATTGGAGGAGATCGCCTTTACCGCGGAGGAAGGGACTCATTTGTCTGCGGTACCGCTCTCAAGGAGAAAGGAGTGGCTGCTGCGGCTTTGGTGCTCCAAGGAAGCTGTGGCCAAAGCCCTTGGAAGAGGGATGGTTGGAAATCCCCGGAATCTGTTTATAGAAGATGTGGATGTGGAAACGGGAAGTGTAACTGTGAGGATAGCGGGGGAACTCGCTCAAAAGCTGAGCGGCTACGCGGATAAATCCCTCATCGCTTACACGGGATGTGATGAAACCCTGGTGTTTGCCACCTCGCTCGTTTAGCCAGAAGCGAGTAATAGAGCTCTTGATGATTTTTAACGGCGGAAAGCGATTTGATGGGAAAGAGTATTGGGAGACATATGCGAGAGCTTAACGTTAAGGATCATTACGAAGAAGAAACCATACTGGATGATATTATCACGATTTTGGAGGAGATGTCTTCTGGATGGGAAATGCAATTTGAAGGCTCGATCGGACCGCAAACGCTCCTGGGAGAAGACCTTTCATTCAAGTCCATTGATCTTGTTCGACTCGTCGCTGCCATTCAAAAACGCTATGATCGACAGGATTTGCCCTTTAAAGAGCTCGTAATGTCTGGAGATCGCCCGGTTAAAGACGTGAGGGTTTCGGATTTGGTTAACTTCCTCCATAAACATCTTAATCATGTATCGTGTCCACGGTGATAGGTGGTGGGTACCATAAGGCATACCACGGAACATACATATACGGTTTGAAGGTGTGAAGAGCCTGGCACGACGGAAACAAGGGTTATTCCCCGGGGCCCGGAAGCGAAGGAGTGGTTTTTCCGCAGATACCTCGAACCTCCTTTGAGACAAGGAGCACTGCTAACCGCCCAGAAGAAATCTCTGTGGGTTGCCGCCCCGATATTTCCTGAGGGAAACTTTAAGAAGAGGCCAATATCGGGGAGGTTGTCCAACTCCGCCCTATGCCCTCTACGAGAATACCCCTTACGACAGAGATGAAAAGGGGCCTGGGTCCGTTTCACTGTTGCGGGATTGGAAATGCCCCGGGATTCGTTGGCCGTGCGATTAGTCAGCATGGGGCTTGAAGCAGCGGTGCTCTCCTTGCCCGAAGGGAATCCGTGAAAAACACGCTGAAAGACCCCGGCTACCGATAATTGTCCTCTCGTGAGGGATGTTCCCATCGTTCCTAATGTTAGTGTCTGGCAGTCTGACAGAGGACTCTAGGATTCGGTTCTTGCGGTCCTTTTGGTGTTGGGGAACAAATGAGTAGAGACTCCGATGAACAAAATACACTCGTAGTCACAGTTGCTGAAAACGCCGCTCTAGGAGTGTTAGGAAGCATCGTCTTTATGCTTTTGCGGTTCGGTATTAATGTTCTCATCATTCGATCTCTCGGGGCTGGATCTTACGGAATTTATGTCCTGGCGGCTACCATACTCACCATCGCCGGGGCCATAGCGGTCCTTGGCGTACCAAGGGCCATGGTTAGATTTGTTTCTCAATACAGGGCGCTTAATGACACACCTCGTTTGAAAGGGACGATTTATTGGGGAATCGGTTTGGTGTTAGTTTTCAGCACCGTGTTGTGTTTGGGATTGTTCTTCCTGAGTCACTTTTTGAATCTGCGTTTTTTTCACGAGCCAGCCCTGACTCCTGTTTTTAAGATCATGGTGCTTTCCCTTCCTCTTTCTTGTCTTGGAACGGTGATATTTGCTTCGTTACAGGGAATCAAATTGATCAAACACAGGGTGCTTGTAAATCAAGTGTTGGTCCCATTATGTCGGCTTTTATGCATAGCTCTGGCGATAGCCCTGGGTTACCAATTGAAGGGCGTGGCGTGGTCCTATGTCCTGGCTCTCGTGCTTGGAACCATTTTAGGTGTTTTTTATCTCATCAAGAGCTTTCCAGAAATTCTGCAGCGGGGTCCCATTCTATACGAGAGGAGAAAAATCACGTTCTTCTCACTTCCCTTGCTGTTCTCCGGACTGTTTCACACTATGCTGAACCCTGTAAGCATTCTCATTATGGGGCACTTCTTATCCGCCACGATGGTGGGAATCTATGCTACAGCCCAGCGCTTTCTTCCCCTGATACTGATTCCCCTGGGTGCTTTCAATACCATTTTCGCACCCATCATCTCGGATCTATTCGCACAGGGAAAACGGAAGGAGCTGGAAAATCAATTCAAAATTGTGGCCAAATGGGTTTTCATGACAAGCCTCCCTATTTTCACGTTGCTCATTTTCTTCTCAAAACAAATCCTCAGTATCTTCGGTCCAAGCTTTGCCGCCCATTCACACGCCATGATTGTCCTGTGCATTGGACAAATGATCATGGCAGGAACAGGATCAACGGGGCTGATGCTGGTGATGACGGGAAGGCCTCAATTCAACCTTGTGAACTCAGCGTTATTCTGTTTAATGGGCATTTCTCTCAATATCTATATGATTCCGAGATACGGAATCATCGGTGCGGCATGGGTTAGCGCCCTCTCCTTCGGCACAATCCAACTATTGCAGCTCGTGGAGGTTTGGTATTTGTTGGGAATGCACCCATTTAACGTGGATTTTCTCAAACCCATTCTGAGCTGCTTACTCTCCGCCCTGTTACTAACCGCCATCTCACACGTTGGGTTGAATACAACAAACACCTTGATCATAATTCTCATCCTCTCTCCTCTCTTTTTCATAAGCTACGGTGGATTTTTGTGGCTTCTTAAACTTTCAGCGGAAGACCGCATAATATTGAACAATTTGAGAGAACGGCTCCTTAAACAGGGGAGCCAACACATTGAACGCGCAGCATAAGGCCTGTTGCAAACCAAGAGGGTGAGGTCTTGACATCTTAATTGTGGTTTTGATACTCCTCTTGGACGAATCGCAAAAAGGGGTTTACGTGGGTAGCTATCAGCAGAGGGTTAACCATCGCCCGGCAGTTTTGGATCTTTCTCCCGGTCGTATTGCTCCTCCTTCCGCGATGACAGGATGACTATGGGCTCATGAGAACTTGTTCAGGGTTTGCGAATCAATGAAGGACATTCAGGCGGAAACAAATTCCCGTAACCAGCGATCCTGCCACCTGTGTCAGGGGAGACAATTTCAGGTTCTCTTCCATCTGGACGGCTTTCAGATCGTACGCTGCCGGCACTGTAGGTTGATCTCTACGAATCTCCCATTGAAAAGAACTGATCTCGAAGCGATGTATGCAGCTCCATACTATCAAAGGCGGCACGACTATTATTTCCAGAATTGCGTTACCAACACTTCCGTAAAGAGTGAAAACACCAATATCCGGGATTTTCGAAAAGGCCTCTCCCTCATCGAACGGTACAAAAGCGAGGGGAAGCTGCTCGACGTGGGATGCGCGCTGGGCATTTTCCTCCATTTGGCCAGAGAGCGAGGATGGCAAGTCTACGGGGTAGATATTTCACGGTACGCGGTTTCCTATGCGCGGGAGGTCCTGGGACTTGAGGTGTTTGCCGGTGAGCTGGAAGAGATCCACTTTCCGGGAAAGTCGTTCGACGTGATTACCCTCTGGGATGTTTTGGAACACTTCGCCGATCCCTCCCATCAACTCCAGGAGATCCGTAGGGTCCTTAAAGACGACGGCATTGTTCTCATGAACACTCCGAACGAAGAGGGATTGTTGCGCCTTCTTGCAGGAATGATCTTTCGCCTGAGTAGGGGAAAGATCTCCTACCCCGTGCGAAAGCTCTATCATCGTTTTCACTTCCACTATTTCACAGGGCAAACGCTGCAAGCCCTCTTGGAAAAAAATGGGTTCACTCTTGTACAGATGCAGAAAAGCCATATTCCGATCATCAAGGCGAGAGGTCGGCCAATAGAGCGGTTGATCGTGAAGGCGCTCTCCTGGCCGGAATTGCTCTGTCACAGGGAATTTGAGCTCTTGGCGATTATCCGAAAACGGGAATGACGGATTACCAGGGAGAAATCCTCGGCTTGGGGGGGATACGAGTGGTGGCAGCACCATTCTGATACGAATAACCGATAGTGAGGCTGAACGATGCTTGATATCACGATTGGACTCGTGACCTGGAAAGCCCGAGACCTCCTCCAGCAGTGCCTCGATTCCCTTGAAGCGGGTTCTGATAATCTCCCTGCGGAGGTGTTTGTTGTCGATAATGATTCGCGCGATGGGACTCTGGAGATGTTGGAAGAGCGCTATCCATCAGTCTCTGTCATCAAGAACTCCGTGAACAAGGGTGTTGCTCCGGCCCGGAATCAGATCATCAAGCGGGCCTGCGGGCGCTATCTTATATTTCTTGACGTGGATACCCGCGTTCTCCCCGGGGCCTTGAAAACTCTTGTAAAGGTCATGAATCAATATCCCGAAGTTGCTATCGGCGGCCCCAAGCTTTTATACGGCGATGGGAGACTTCAGCTCTCCTGTCGCCCATTTCCCTCACCGCTCAACATTCTTATCGAGGGCACCTTTTTGCGCAGTTATTTCAGCAACAGCCGATTTGTTAAAGATTATACCATGGAAGAATGGGGCCACTCCGAGCTTCGGGAAGTCGACTGGATGTACGGGGCCTGTCTCATTATCCGACGCAGTGTTCTTGATAGACTGGGGCACTTTGATGAGGGTTTTTTCTATCTCTACGAGGATATAGATCTCTGCTTTCGGGCCAATAAATTGGGGATGAAGGTCCTCTACATCCCCCAAGCGGAGGTCATTCATTACCTGGGGCGGGAGAAAAAATCGATTTTTCATTCCCGCATAAGAGTCCATATAAGAAGTATTCTACGATACTTGAGAAAGGATTACTATGGGCAGCTTTGGCGATACAACTGATTGGGCATTAGTCATACCCTCCGTCCGCCAAATAAACGCTCAATATCTTTCCCATATTCCGGAATCGGTAAAGATCCTCGTTGTGGATGATACCGACGGAAGCATTCGGGCGAATCGACGCAATATGGAGATTTACACCTATGCTCATTACAGGGAAATACTGGGAGACGATGAAGTTCTGATCCCGCGAAAAACCGATACCTGCCGGAGCTTTGGGTTGTATATGGCGTGGCTCAAGGGATACCGATACATCGTCACCCTAGACGATGACTGTTTGACTCACAAGGGATTTCTTGATGAACATAGCATTCTCGGCACAATCGTATCCCTGAAAGCTGTCGCCTCTAACCCCTGGTACAATACCCTTGATAATCTCTATTTGAAGAACAATGGCGAGCCCCTTGGCCGATATTATGCGCGGGGTTATCCGTATTGTCATCGCCTGGAGCCTCCAGAACCTGCGACTTTCCCAACAGTAACTGGGCGCGTGGCGTGTAACATGGGCATGTGGCTGCAGATTCCCGATATCAACGGGCTGGACAAAATTAATGGAGATATCCCCCAGAGTGTTGGTCTCAAAGAGGAGAGGCTCGCCATTTCCCCAGGCACGAATTTCAGCCTCTCCATCATGAACGTGGCCTTCCTCACAGAAATTGTGCCTGCGTTCTATCAGCTTCCCATGAACGTGGAGGTGTGTAACGCTCGCCTTGACCGCTTTGGGGACATCTGGAGTGGTTACATCCTCAAGAAACTCGCCGATATCCGAGGGGATCTGATTACCATTGGTAAACCGGTAGTGACCCATACCAAAGCCGGCAGCACGATCCGGGAAATACAGGTGGAGCACTTTGGCAATCTCCTGGAGAATTGCTTCTATCCCCTTGTCGATGAGGCAATAGAGGGGATCAGTCCGAACGATTATAGTGAGATGTATCATCAATTCGCCGTTAACTTCAACCGAAGCATAGCGAAGGCCAAATTGCCGAAAGGATATCAGGCTTTTTTTATCGCAATGAGTGAGAAGATGGTTCGCTGGGCTCTCCTCTTTTCATCGGGGAGGAAATGAGCGTGTCCAAGGTATTTGTTTTCGGCCTCGATGGTGCGACATTCGACCTGATACTTCCCTGGGCTGCAGAGGGGAAGCTTCCCCATTTCTCCCGTTTGCTCGCCGAGGGATGCTGGGCACCCCTTGAATCGGTCCCGAACATGCGCAGTGCCGCTGCTTGGACCTCCTTTATCACCGGGAAAAATCCCGGGAAGCACGGCATATTTGAGTTCTATGAGCCAATCCCGGGTACCTATGAAGTACGCTTCATCCATGGTGGAATGCGCGAGGGCAAGAGCCTCTGGGCCATATTGAGCCAGCTGAATAAGCGGGTCGGGGTAATCAACGTACCCATGACCTATCCTGCCGAGGAAGTGAACGGCTTTTTGATTGCCGGCCTTGATGCGCCGAGCCCCGAAAGTCCTTATTTCTGCTATCCAGCGGAACTCTCTCAGGAACTTCATGCCCGTTTCGGCCCTTACATCCTCGAGCCTGGCCTGACGGGGTGCCTCATTGGCGGAAAACCCGACGCGGCCGTGCAGAAATTCCACGAGGAGTTAGAACAGAAGGAAAAAATCACGGCTTATCTCATGCAGAAATACCCGTGGGATTTCTTTATGGTCGTGTTCCGCAGTCTCGATGCCGTCCAGCACTGCTTCTGGAAGCACATGGACCCGTTCCATCCGCACCATAATCCGGCCGAGGCAAAACGGTACGGCTCAGTTATTCTGAAAGCCTATCAGAAGATTGACAAGACGCTCGGTACTATTCGTGCGGCTTTGGATGAGGATACGGCCCTGATTGTTATGTCGGACCATGGGTTTGGGAGAAAACACCCTGCAAGCAACCAGCTCAACCGCTGGCTAGCCAGCCAGGGTTTCCTGCATTATTTAGATGATCGAGGGCCGGGAACTGCTCTCAGGCATCTTTTGACAAGCCTGTTCGGGCATACTTACAGGCTGCTTGTTGGAAAAACCTCTCGCCGGGTTAAACAAAAACTGGCAAGGCGGTTTCCACAACTTCGAAACCGATTGCAGAGCCGCCTTTGCCTCGCGAATATCGATTGGTCCCGCACAAAGGCTTACTCGGATACCCTTTTCCCGAATATTCGCGTCAACCTGGAGGGAAGGGAACCAAAGGGGATCGTAAACCCAGGGGAGGATTATTACCAGCTGATTGACGAGATCCGGCAGGGGCTTGTCGAATCTCGGGACGCGGTGAGTGGGCGACAAATCGTGGATCGGGTCTTTCACCGGGACGAGCTCTATACAGGCCCTCTTGTCGAAAAGGCGCCGGACCTGTTGATACGTTGGAAGGAAGATGAAGAGATTCACGGAATTGCCTTGGCCGATGGGGCATTGGATTCTGCCCTGCCGGAAGAGTCGAGACCGCTCGTCCCTGGGGAGGATCCACATGTTATCAGCGGTGACCATCGCCTGTTTGGCGTTCTCCTCATGGCTGGGAAACCAATCCGCCGAGGGGTTCAATGTTCTCCAGCACGCCTTATTGACCTCGCTCCCACCATTCTCCAGCTCCTCAAGCTCCCCATTCCTTCTGCCATGGATGGTCGCGTGCTTACTGAGGTCTTCCAAGAAGGGATAATTTCAACCCACGCGCCTTTTCGCATCAACGAAGTTTTAGAAACATCAGATCACCAGGCGGATGAAGGGTATTCCGTCGAAGAGGAAAAGGCGATTGCACAACGCCTGCGTGACCTCGGGTACGTCGATTAGAAACCATATGGGGTTTAGAGGCAAGGGGTATCCGAGAAAGCGGCAGGGATGATCTGACTATTGATGAGAAACCGCAGGTAGCTAGTTCCTTACGACTCAATTTTATTAATCTTGATCAACACCACCCCGTAAATTCCCAAATTTCCGCTTTCCTCAAAATCGCCACTTCCTGTTCCTTGGCGAACTAATTCCAGTTCGGGCCCTGAGCCGAAGAAAGCGTTCGAATGATTTCCACTTATAAGGTATATCTCGTAATTATACCCTTCAAAAGGGATATGTTGAATTTCTACGGTGACCTCCTTTACGGCAGAAGGGGAAAAATATTCAGGCTGTTCGTCCATTACATAATAGGTGGCTAACAGCGAGATACTTTCGTGATCCCTGGTTGCAATGGAGTAAATGTCACTATCTGAAGATCCGACACTTATTCTTTCATTGTCACTTCCGAGCATAGCAAAAGATTTAAAAGCGTTAAAACTGGCCTTGGGGATGTTACCCGCAAAAAGCGACATGTCACCCCCCATGTTGACGGGTTCTCTTAAACAGTAGAAGGTTTGGGCTTCGGTATATGAGTCGGTCAGATCAATAAGGCCACGGGTAACAAAAGAGGCTCCATAGTGAGTTCCATGCCTTATATCACGGCCACAATTCACATTCCATTCGGTCAGAAATAATTCGACCTCGCCAAATCCTTCCTCGCCCAAGACGTCCTTAAGGAGTGTGCTGTGGAATGAGTAAGGACGTCGCACCGCTTCCTGACCCCGTTGCTGGAGAGCGTTTATGTAGCGATATACGTCATCAACCAAAGCCTCTATCTGATCAGAATAAAAACCATACCATCGAAATCGAGGCTCAAAAACTTCCCTGACCTTCTCCCAGGTCACAGGGGTTAAGGCCAAAAGCTCCGAGAGTTTTTCATCCGTACGGTATGTGTGCCAGGAGTAAAAATCCAGGGGTAAATTTCTCGCCTTTATCTCCTGACAAAGGAGCCTAGTCCACCAAAACCCGGATAGACCAGCCACTATCGCCACACCCCCAATTTTGGCATCGGGATCGGCAGCACGAATCCCCAGTGCCGTGTATTCATAAATCTTATAGAAATTTTGCATGACTTCTGCTGTGTTATGGCCGAGCTCATTGGGCTCATCGGGACCATTGGGATTTACCATTATCTGCTGATACCACGTAGAAGACATATTCGGCTCCCCGAATATCTCATAGTGGGCTCCGCTTGCTAAGCCGCACTCCTTCAGCCTCGTTACCGTTGCGGAGACGAGCCTTGACCACTCTTCGTAATCTATGGCCGGGTATTTGGCATAGTTTGGGATATTATTTGTAAAGATTCTCGTATCCTTAGATGTGGATAGCCAGTACGGGACACCGTATATCTGTATCATGAACCTCGGATTGGCGCCCGGAGGCAACTCCAACTCTTGCTTGAAATCTTCCTCTGAAAAAGGAAGGTTGGTATAGGAGTCCCCTTCCTTTTGAACCTCATGGAGCCTTATCTTAATCCTGCCTAAATCTGTTCCCACATCATCTACGAACATCTGCCGCAGTTCTATTGGACCCCAAAAATTCACCCCGCCGGCCATATTGCTGAATGTTCCAAGGCTGTTTGATGCATCAGCACGAACTATCGATTTCGGAAGTTCACCTTTTGCTCCATCAGGATAACCCATAGCCATAAAGAGTGAACATATTACCAGGGCTACAATGTTGATTTTTGCCTTCATTTTTCTCCTTTTTTCTCGATTTATTCAAAACATTAATTGAATTTATTAGTTGATCTCCTTATGATGCCTTTCCCTTTCCGGACTACTTTCGTAAGATAGTGCATTGGGCTAGCAGTCAAGCATATTCCATGCCAATAATCTTTTCAGGTATAATTAATTGAAAATATTATAAAATCTCAATTCTTTATTAGTAATTCCAATAAAATATGGACAATTTTTTGTTGGAAATATGAAAAGATTTCATGAGTAAAACAGATGTTAATTCTATTGAAGCCGTTATATGTTTGAGGGGTGTATGGAAGAATATAAGAATCTTTTACGATCGTGAGAAAAGGGAAGCCATTTCAAGGAAATCCAGCAATGAATGAAATTTTGAAACGTAAAGATGAATTATATTTTGGTTAGAATGGGATAAAATAAAGTGAAATGGAATAAACAGCGACAAACGTTCGCGATAATTGCTAAAAAAATAACTTGATTTCTTAGCCATTTTTGTTTATAAAGGAATAGTCAACGAAAGGCCAACCCATCCGCAAGGATGGGACGGAAAGCAGTGAAGTTTCCCTGTTAAGCCTCATACTTTTTTGAGATCTCTCATCATAGAACCTCCTGATGAGCCGGGGTGGAAGGTGGAGTTTTGACTTGGCTTTTTTTGCTACGCAGATGACCGAATCCTAACTTCTGGTAGCAACATATACGAACGGTCTCTCGGGAAGGGCCGAAACGGAACAGATAGAAATCAAATAGACAAAAAATCGGTAAGGAAAGGAGGTGAACCCAAGCGCAGGGTAAAAACCGTTACCTAAACCACTATTCAAAAAAGGAGGACAGAATGAAGAACCTTTACCGCTTCGAGGCAAAATGGCTTATTGGCATTCTGATGGCACTTTTCCTCGCATTTGGCCTGGGCCAAATGGCTACTGCAGAGGAATTGGGCGATATTCCCCTGGACCCTGAAACCTATCAACGCTATCTGAAAACCTATCCAGATGAGTTGCGCGAGGCGCTGCCTGCAGCCTACGATGCCCGAAACGAGGGTATCGTCACTTCGCCGAAGAATCAGGGTGCCTGCGGCTCGTGCTGGGCATTTGCCAGTGTCGGTGCGATGGAGTCACACCTGTTGAAGAAGTGGGGGTATGGCCCCACCGATCTCTCGGAACAGCAGCTGCTTTCGTGTAATCCCTATGGGTATACCTGTGCTGGCGGCAGCAGTACTGCCATCAGATATTGGGAGACGACCGGGCCGATCCCGGAAACCTGTTTTCCGTACACGGCGATGGACACGACACCGTGCTCCTATTCTTGCGACGAGATGGTTACCCGCGTCACTGGTTGGCATACAGTTTCTCAAACAACAGCCGACTTCAAGACCTCGTGTTACAACGAGGGCCCGAGCTACTGGCGATTTGACGTTTACCGCGATTTCTCGTACAGTGGAACGGGTTTCTGGAACGAGGCAGGGCCAGGGGATGTATATGTCAATTCAGGTGGAATCAAGCGCGGTGGAC
>Ga0209636_10001267_pt1 | contig 25213 bp, 20 predicted proteins | sample DeeMarSWOR152_54_FD_187464 | JGI IMG/M metagenome (GOLD analysis project Ga0209636, IMG submission 187464) | Marine sediment microbial communities from White Oak River estuary, North Carolina - WOR-1-52-54 (SPAdes) (version 2) | ecosystem: Environmental > Aquatic > Marine > Intertidal zone >...
AGGATCCTGTCTCTCATGGACGCAGTGTGTGTCGGTTGCCGATCCCACTCCTGTAATGAAAACAGGCTTCTTTTTTGTAAAATATTTCATCTTTGGCGAGTCCGTCGCACACAGTATAATACATGCGGCGCCATCCGACACTGGACACATTCCATAGAGTCGGAGCGGTTCTGCGATGTAATTGTTCACCACCTTCGCATCAGGGCTCTCATATATACCTTCAAGGGTACACGGGATCTGTACATGGGCGTAGGGGTTTTTTGCGCCATTCTCATGGTCCTTCACTGCAAGGAGGGCGAGATCGTGTTCAGTCAGGCCGTATCGTTCCATGTAAAGACGTGTAAACATCGCTCCGAAGGAAGGGAGTGTGAGCCCATAATTGTACTCCGCCTTAGGGTGGAGGAGTGTAGCAACAAAATCTGTTGCCTCCCATCCAGGGACTGTCCTCATGGCCTCACCGCCGGTAACCATGACAACGTCCACCATTCCGCTCATGATTACCGCATAGCCCATTTTAATTGCGCTGCCGCCGCTTGCAGGCCCGTTTTCAACGAGCTCTGCCATTGCAGGCTCCAGGTCCAAACGGCTCACAAGGGATGAGGCAATACCGGTCTGATGATTGAGTATTCCTCCACCCATGTTTGCCACAATGACCTGGTCGATAATCTTCCTTTCCTTACGAATTCCTGCATCATCGAGGGCCTCGGATGATGCAAAGGCCATGATATCCACAAGATCAAATTCGCTCAGATTTCCGAAAATAGTATGGCCTATCCCTGTGATGGCTACTCTTTTCATTTTTTGCTCCTTTTAAATCCAGGTATCTGGGGATATTCTTCCGGTGCCATCAACACCTCTGCTGTAACGAGCAACTCAGGGTCAGCTGGCCTCTGTCCGCTCACCTTCTCATTCCGAACTACGTCATAGAGCCCGCGTGACAGCACATAAGTAGGTACCCCACCAAGTTCGTGATGCACCTCGGGATATAGAGATTCCCTGTTCTCAAGCGCATACTCTACCATCCATCGCCTGAACCCGATAGGGCTCTCAGCAACGATCCATACCTCCTTCTGTCCCAGAATTTCTAGATGGTGCTCCATTTTTGCAGCAAAAAGCTGTGCGCCAATCCGAAGCCCGCGTTTTATTGTTAGGGTATGCAGGCTCATGCCTATTTTTTCATCAACCAGCCTGCTATTGACGATCCCGGCGATAACGCCGTTAATAGCACCAACTAGCACGAACTCATTTGCCACCCTGTATCTAAACCATCCGAGGAGCTCTGCATATATTCGCGCTGCAACAATATCATAGAAATCTCTCGGGACACCCATAAGCGGATGAATGGTCTCAAGGAGAACCCCTATCTCATCCCGATTTGCCTCCCTTACAACCATTTTTTCTCCATTTGCAAGCGTAATAATCTTCGGTGGATAGGGTTTCAACGTTATTTCAGGGGGTCTTAGCTTTTTTTCTAATTCATCAACTATCATATAAACGCTCCTCACTTCAGTCTTTTATTTCATCCTTACAATCGTAAATTACCAGGTTTTTGCAAATTAGTTTAGCATAGTATTTAAATATTTTCATCAAGAAAGAATAACAGTATTGCATACAATTAATAATATTTCAATATAATCGAATCATCCATCCACTCATTACTCGGCATAAAGGTTTTCAGATCGTAACGTATGCTTACTTTCGAGCAGTTTCTGTGCCCGGACGGAGTAGCTCCGTCCGGAGTAGCTCAAAGTAAGATCTATGGTAAAATCATCGATTGCGAAATCAACTTTTATCGTGTATCATTCAAGTGAAAATCCTTGTTCACTGTATCTTTTTCCGTACGTGTCCAATATATTAAATTTTTCTGTAGAACTTTGATAAATATATATCAAGAAATTTCGATGAGTTCTATCTGAACATGACCATAAAACCATCTATTTGGAGGAAAGATGATTGTAAAAAATATAATCATTGAAAACACCTATCTTGATTCTATAATGCTCATGTCGATTAGCGATAAGCTCAAACAGCTCGAAGAAGTTAATGAGGTTTCAATAACAATGGGGACAGATGCGAACAAGGAAATTCTGAAAAATATCGGCCTGCTGGTTTCTGAAGGTAAAAAAGCGAAATCCGGTGATCTCATAATTGCCCTCCAGGTCAAAAATGAAAGGGATTTGAAAAAGACCTTGTGGAAAGCCCAAGAACTCATTGCGCAGAGAGTTTCGAGAACAGAGAGGAAAGAAACGATTCTTCCAAAAAGCTATGAAACAGCACTGGAACTAATGCCCTCTGCGAATTTGGTGATGATCTCTCTTCCTGGCCAGTATGCAGCAGATGTTGCAATCGAAGCGCTAGAAAGTGGGCGGCACGTGATGATTTTTAGCGATAACGTTCCTTTGGAGGAAGAAATCAGGTTAAAAAAAAGAGCAAAGGAGCTGGGTCTGCTGGTCATGGGGCCCGATTGCGGCACAGCAATCATAAATGGCATTGCGTTGGGTTTTGCAAATGTGGTTAGAAAGGGTCCCTTCGGAATTGTGGGGGCTTCAGGTACAGGTATTCAGGAGATAACTACGCTGCTTCACAAAAGAGGTTATGGAATCACCCACGCAATAGGACTGGGAGGTCGCGATCTCTCCCGTAAAGTAAGAGGTATGAGTATGCTCAATGGCATAAGAGCACTCGAAAATGACACAGAAACCAAGATAATAATCCTTCTTTCAAAGCCACCGGCACCCGAAGTTGCGAATCTTATCTATGATACTGTGAAGAATTTGAGGAAGAAGTATGTAATTAATTTTTTAAATGGCGACCCAGTGGAAGCCCAAAAGCGAAGCCTGTCTTTTGCAGCAGGTCTGGAAGAAGCGGTTGAACTGGCTGTCTCTCTGATAGAGGGACGTGCCTTCAAGTCGCCCCTCTTCACCGGTGACACGCATAAAATCATAAGGCAGGCATTGGAGGAAAGAAAAAAACTGGGAAAAGGAAAATGCCTCAGGGGGCTGTTCTCAGGGGGAACACTGGCTGATGAAGCGATTGTTATCCTGAACAGTGAGATAGGTGATATCTACTCGAATGTACCTCTTAAACAGGAGCTCAGATTGAAGGACAGCTGGAAAAGCGTGGGCCACACGATTATTGACATGGGAGAAGACGAATTTACCAGAGGTCGCCCACACCCGATGATTGACTTTTCGCTCAGATGTGAGCGGATTACGAAAGAAGCTTGCGATCAGGCGTGCGGTGTTATTCTGTTTGATGTGGTTTTGGGTTACGGCGCTCACAGCGATCCAGCGAGTGTTCTGGCCCCTGTTATTACAGAGGCCCTCCATTCAGTCAAAGCACAGGGTCGTCACCTCTCACTTATTTGCTCAATTACAGGAACCGACGAGGATCCTCAAAATTATTCAAAACAAAAATATGCTCTTGAAAAAGCAGGAGTCACCGTACTCCCATCAAACGCACAGGCAGCACGGTATGCGGGGCTCATATTGAAGCAGGAATAGCCGTACGCACAATCTGAATCCGTGGAGGATATGATGGATAAGATAAATGAACTTTTAGAGTCTGACTTGACTATCATAAATATGGGTTTGGAATCCTTTGCAGAATCTATGAAGTCCCAAGGAGTAGAGGTCCAGCACGTTGGCTGGGCACCCCCAGCCGGAGGGAATCCGGAAATAATCTCGACCCTTCATAGGCTCAACAATCCGGTTATAAAAGAACTTATTGATGCAGCCAATCAAAAAGCTGCTGAGCTGATCATCAATGCCCAACCGGTCCTGGTCGATATAAGGCAAGCAGCGGAGGTTATCCCCAATATGAAAAAAAATTTGATCCTCCATGCCGGTCCGCCTGTGGAATGGGACCGAATGTGTGGACCAGTGAGAGGTGCGGTAATGGGCGCCCTTATCTATGAAGGGCTCGCAAAGAACCTTCAGGAAGCCGAAAAGATTGCTGCATCCAACGAGATCGAATTCGATCCCTGCCATCATCACCAAACTGTGGGCCCTATGGCGGGTGTTGTTTCATCCTCCATGTATGTATACGTGGTGAAAAACGAAACAAGCAGCAACACCGCTTTCTGCACCCTGAACGAAGGGCTTGGAAAGGTTCTTCGCTTTGGTGCATATGGTGATGAGGTCCTTGCCAGGCTGAAATGGATGGAAAAGGTCCTTGCACCTGCTCTTCAAAAGGGAGTGCGCCACTCTGGAGGCATAAACGTCAAAGATCTTACGGCACGCGCTTTGATGATGGGTGATGAGTGTCATAACAGGAATGTCGCCGCAACGTCGCTCTTTATTCGGACGCTGGTACCCCATTTAATTGCAACAGACCTGGACAAGAAAACGATCAAAGAGACAGTTGAATTCCTTTCAGGCAATGACCACTCCTTTCTCAACCTTTCAATGGCAGCCTGTAAGGCAAGCACCGATCCCATAGTAGGGCTGAAAAACTGCTCAATTCTTTCCAGTATGGCGCGAAACGGTACAGAATTGGGAATAAGAGTAGCAGGACTTGGAGAAAAGTGGTTCACGGCTCAGGCTGGTATCCCTAGAGGTCTATATTTCCCCGGTTTCAGTGAAAAAGACTCCTGCAGAGACCTGGGAGACAGTACGGTTTCTGAGATAGCGGGAATAGGGGGATTTGCAATGGCGGCTGCGCCGGCCATTGTGAAATTTGTGGGCGGAACTGCCGATGATGCGATACGCTATACGAAAGAGATGTACGAAATTACTGTTGCAGAACATACCACCTACCTCATTCCTGCCCTTGATTTCAGGGGGACTCCAGTGGGTGTAGATATACGGCTGGTAAATAAGCTGAACGTGCTGCCATTCATCAATACCGGTATTGCCCATAAGGAGCCAGGAATCGGACAAATTGGTGCAGGCATCCTCCGTGCTCCCAAATCCTGCTTTGAGGTCGCGCTGAAAGAGTTCTGTACATTATTCTAGCCATTTCTAAAGAAGCAGCAGACGATGAAGTCATGGTAATTTTTAAACTTTTTATATATTGTATTTTTATAGCGGAGAGGAGAACAATATGAACAGTAAGGAATTTCTGGATTTCATGAAACAAGTAAAAGTATACGATCTTACCATGCCTTTGAGCGTGCACACTCCACCATGGCCGAGCTATATGCCGCTGCAGATCCAGTATTTCAAAAGGTTGGCTGGCTGTTTCGGAGGGGGGATGGGCGCGAACGGCCAAGTGATCCAAACAAGTAACCATGTGAGCACGCACATGGACGGGGAAATACATTTTTACGGGCACGGTCGATCCATTGGGGAGGTTCCAATTGATGAATGGATCGGGGAAGGAGTGGTAGTTGATATTTCTGATGAGGTCTCGGATTACAGTCTTTACAACCCTGAGATGCTTATGAGTAAGGTGGAAATCAATAAAGGGGATATTCTTATCATCAACACAGGGTTTCACAAATACGACTGGACACACGAGGAAGCCGATGAGGTCCGTTACATGGTATGCCATCCCGGACCTGCGCCTGGGTATGACAAGTGGTGTCTTGAGATGAAATTTAAGTGGATTGGTGTTGATTGCGGGAGCGCAGATCATCCTATGAATACAATTATACGCCAGTGGCATCCGGCCCATTTTAAAAAAGCGGAAGAAAAGCTCAAAAAAGAGTACGGGAAAACATGGGATGAGATGTTCCCCCTTGATTACTACTATCAGGTCATGCACCTAAAACTCTTTCCGAAAAAACTCGTGCATGCAGAATGTCTGGGAGGAGATATCGACAAATTGAGTAACAGGCGATGCTGGATTGGTGCCTTTCCCTGGCGGGCTATTGAGATGGAATCGTGCATTTGTCGAATAGTTGCACTTGAAGTAACATAATCGCTCTATATAACACTCTACCTCAGGGTAAAAAATTCGATTAAAATTCTAGATAAGATTCAGCTTAAGAAACGTTCGAATCGCTGCACCAAATAACTAGACTTATACCGGATTTGGTTTTTACTATTTAAAAGATGTTAAAAGAAGCGCATTTCTGTTTTTACGGAGAGCTCAACGACTTTCTGCCCGAAGGGAAAAAGAGCTCTTTTTTTCGGTATCGTTATAGCGGCAGCCCGTCGGTGAAGAATGTCATAGAGTGTATAGGAGTTCCTCATACGGAGGTGGACCTCATACTCGTAAACGGTAAGTCGGTCATGTTTTCATATCGTCTAAAGGAGGGTGACAGGATATTGGTTTATCCTTTATCTGCCAGAATTAATATGCCTCAGGGTATTCACCTGGCTGAAAGGAATACTTCAGGAGTAAGGTTCATTCTTGATGTTCACCTTGGGAAACTGGCACGACTTTTACGTTTGCTGGGATTAGATACGCTTTACGAAAGTGACTACAGTGACAGGGAAATCGTTCAGCTCGCAGCCTCTGAAGGGCGTATCATTCTGACACGAGATATCGGCATTTTAAAGTTAAACGACGTCAACAGGGGTTATTGGATCAGGGCTCAGGACCCTAAAAAACAGCTCATTGAAGTATTGACTCGGTTTGATCTTTTTTCGCGTCTCAAACCCTTTCGCCGATGCATTGTCTGCAATGGAATAATACAGCAGGTACAGAAGGAATCCGTGATCGATGCACTGGATTGCATGACAAAGGAGAGCTATAACGAGTTTTATCAGTGTGAATCATGTAAAAAGATCTACTGGAAAGGGTCTCATTACTACAGAATGAAAAGTTTTGTCGAACAGCTTCTAAATAGCCAGTAATGGGAAAGAGGAATACAAGAGGTGTTGATTCTCTGGAAACAATTAGACATCACCTTGTAGATGAATGGGGAGATCCAACCTCTGAAAGGATCATTAAATGGCCGATTTATCTACTGCTCGGTAGAGTCATATAAAGCAGACGAATAACATAAATTGACAGGAGGGGGTTTCCTCAGGTATTATTCTTTATAGGTTATTATTCAAACTGTAGAGGGAGTGTCATGAGAAAACTTCTTATTTTATTGTTTAGCGGGCTATTGTTGTTTACGGGATGTGCCACTGTTGAGTATACAGGAAGAAAGAGATTTATTATTATTTCCGAAGAGGAAGAAATAGGCCTGGGAAATGAAGCATACTCGGAGTTCATAAAAGATACAACTTTGAGTCAGGATAAAGAGCAGGTGGATCTCCTGAATAGAGTGGGGAACAGGATTGCTGCTGCAGTTGATAAACCTGAGTTTACGTGGGAGTTTTCCCTTGTTGATGAGCCTGAGACCGTCAATGCATTTGCACTCCCCGGGGGAAAGGTTGTTTTCTATACCGGTATACTGCCTTTGTGCCAGAATGAGGAGGGAATTGCCGTGGTTATGGGCCATGAAGCGGGCCACGTAATTGCACGTCATGGTGCTGAGCGTATATCCCAGGGGATGGTTACAAATCTTGTTGGAAGTGCTCTGGCAGCGGCCATTGCAGGGAAAACGCCAGAAGCCCAGGTAGCAATACTGAACGGATATGGATATGCTGCAACAGTAGGTGTTCTGCTACCCTTCAGCAGGAAGCATGAGTATGAAGCTGACTACATAGGGCTCATCCTCATGGCAAAGGCAGGCTATGATCCAGGCGCAGCTGTAGATTTCTGGGAGCGAATGCTCGAGTATTCAAAGGGAAGCGTTCCGGAGTTTCTCTCAACGCACCCGAATGACGAGAACCGTATCAACGCTATGAAGCAGAACCTCCCGGAAGCAATGAAATACTACGAGGAAAGCATGGCAAAGTGAGCTCCTGCATTGTGCGAATGGACGGGAAAGTATGCCTTGTAACAGGAGGCAATTCCGGTGTAGGAAAAGCCGCTGCACTCGGACTGGCCAGGCTTGGAGCCTATGTCATTATCCTCTGCCGTGATAGAAAAAGGGGCGAGAATGCACGTGAGTATATCAAAAGAAAAAGTGGAAACAATGATATTGAATTGATGGTTGCTGACCTCTCTGTTCAGGATTCTATAAGAGGTTTTGCAAGAAAGTTTAAAGAAAAGCATGATAAACTTCATGTACTTTCCAACATGGCCGGTGTGCTTCTCTTTCAACATCAGGTTACACCAGACGGAATTGAGCGAACCTTCGCTACCGATTATCTTAGTCATTTTCTACTCACCCATTATCTCCTGGAACATCTCAAAGCCACCGGACCTTCACGCATCATAACTGTTTCTGGAAGTCGAAGGATTTTGAATAAGGCAAAAATTAATTTCGACAATATACAGTTTGAGAAAAACTACAATGGCATACAGGCTGCTACACAATCCACGCTGGCACGTTTTATTTTTACCTGTGAGCTTTCAAAAAGGCTTGAGGGCACTAGGGTGACCGCCAACACATTTGATCCAAAGAGGGTGAGATCGAATCTTCCAAGGGATTTTCCCTGGTATGGACGGTTTGTGTACAGCATGATAAAACCCTTTCTAAAAGCAGAATGTCCCACCTGCGTATATCTTGCATCGTCACCAGATGTTGATAGAATAAGCGGGAAATATTTTATAGATTCGAGAGCTGTTGATTTTAGGCCCCCTGGGTATACTATGGCAGTTTCGGAAAGGCTGTGGAGGATCAGCGAGGAGTTAACAGGACTCGGGAGAAATGATATTTTTTAAATAATAAAAGTGGGAATTGATTACAAATTACTGAAGAGACTGTCACGTATCATCCTTGCGAGAGCCTACTTCGACTGGTTTGACAATCCTAAGTACGACCCCAGGTATGGATTGGTTATGGGAGTAAGGCTTCATCTATAATAATCGATATAAAGGTTAATACAAATTGATATGATTAGAGATAAAATGTATATAAGCATAACCGAACCAAATATGTTTATCCTTATTATTTTTAATATATAAATGAAGGAATGTATTTAATATAATCTGAGGTATAGATTATGTCTGATGATAAAAGGCAACAAAGAATGGAAGAAGGTCGAGTTCAAAAAGGGGGAAATAATGGGGTGCCCGTTAATCCACCACCTCAAAATTTACGACCAATAACTCCTCCACCTTCTACAGGAAATACATCTTCTAGTTCATCAACAAGTTCTAATAGTAATTCAGGCACACCATCTTCTTCATCAGCATCAACAGATAACCAACAGTAAAATATTTCAAAATATGTCCCTAACTTCGTCTATCATGGTGTAACCGGCTTCTACCCTTCCGGTACTACTCCAAACCAGCTTTATATAAAGCTTGCCATGTTCATTTCTTTGAGGTGTTGGTTCAACTGGCCTAAATTAGGAATAACTACTCCTAAATTCAGATATAAATTATGACATGATTTTTACCCTTTATCTAAAACACCTGTAATTTAATCATCAAACCATATATTCAATAAAGTCAAATTACCCTCCTTTATATCTTTTTAGTTAAATATGCTACAGAAATAATTCGATATTATTGTCAGAATAGTTAATAAAATTAGTTTTTTGGAAATATTAAATTTTTTGAATTATAATTGCTATTAAAGATAAAAATGACAAGAATGATTAACTATCAAGTTGGGGAGGATATATGCTGAGAATACTTGTATACCTAATCCCAATGATGCTACTAATTTTATATGTTGGATGATCACCAACCCGCTTACGCAAATGTGGCATTAACCACTGCCTTAATCTAATGTCTCCATAAAATATTTCTAATAAACTCTTCCAAAAAAAACAAAACATGTTATAATCCGGTTATGCCGGAAACAGTATGTGTAATAGCTCTGAACATTATGGTAGATATGAATACAATTTCAGACTTTAATTGATGATTGGAGGTGATAGTATGCAACTACGTAAAAGAGGAATTGTAATTCTCGTTATTGGGTCAGTTGCCGGCGGGTTTGTTGCAGGATACCTCGGAAGCCGAGTACCAGAAATAACAAAAGAAGAAAAAATACCAAAGACAGTTGCAGCAGTTGTTGAAGAACCAGAATACGTTAAAATGGATAAGCTTGAATCAACAGTTAAAGAACAATTAGAATCAAAGTTCAGGCCATATAAACAGAAATTAGATAGTTGGGACTCTGAGAAGGAAGTAATTACTATCAAAATGGACCAGTATAACGGGACGCTGAAAAATTTGGAAAAGACCGATGAGTATTTCCATGATATTGTAGAAGAAAGTACTAAAAGGCTCAATCATATTGAAGACGATGTACAAAAAAACCAGGAAGGAATTCAGGCTGTCAAAGAAGAGCTAGGACCTGGTGATAAATATAAAGTTCAAATGGTTTATGCGAATTCGCAGCTTGAGCCCAAGTATAATCTTCGTGCTTATGATGGTAAACTCTACATAGGTGATCTGCTTAGTATTGTGGAGGAATGGCAAAAAGATGATGTAAACAGGGTTGCAATAGTCGAGCGTCCACACGGAAAAGGCATGGCTGTATTCTTTGCAGGAGCAGATAATGGTTTCAACGTTGAAGTCCTTTGGTCAGAGGAAGGCATGGATAAACTGTTAATGTTGAGCACTATTAATTCGATTCCGAGCATGGATACCATTAGCATAACAGAAGCACCACCCATGCTTGAACAGCTCTTTGAGGAGTACGGAAACGCTTCTCTCTTGCCATTTAAGCAAGGCTTAAAGAAGCCGTCTGCTGCACTTTTATTTGGTGAAGAACCAGAAGTTGGCAGGCATAAGGGAAAGTACTACATGAGATAAGGCTTAGTAGCACCGGTTAGATTTTTCCCGTTTAATCAGTTTCACCACAAAATGAATTTTCACAATAATCAGAAATATAGAATTACAAAAAGCGAAACCTTCCCCTTTTTGACCGTACTCTCGTCCGATAAAGAACTATAATCCTGCCGTTCTCATCCACACAGGAGTCTTCGAGTGCTTCCATGAATTTTGTTTTCAGATAAACGGTGTTGAATTTTATAATTCTCGGATCGATCATGAAGATACCTTTCTTCATGATCATAGTTACATGCACCAGCGAAGGGCTCGAAGGAATGCTGATTTTCAAATTTGGGCATTTTTAACCAATCCCTTACTTCAGTTTCAAATGTACCTACTATTAAACCATAAAAAATGACAAAAATTACACTTGCTTGATAAGGTGCCTGCATTTTATAGTAGTACAATATCCCATGGGAAAAGAATGTGAAATTAAAGCGTAATGAGAATAGATTTTACATTTGATTTGTTATTTTTAAAACAAGGCATAGGCGCATGAAAAATATAATATGTAGAAACTGTTGCTTGAAGAGGTGTGAAAAGTTATAATTCACAGTATTATTCGCAAAATTAGCATTGAAGTACTATATAGAAAATGTTCAATAGGAGGTTTCCATGAAACCCCAAGTAAATTTTTTTATTGTATGTTTCTGTTTTATTTGCTTCACAGTTTCCGCCGAGGAGATAAGTATTGATGAATACCTGGATCTTGTAAAAAAGAATCATCCATTTTTCACAAAGGAAGATCTGAGCACTCAAATTGAAGAGAAAGAAGCGGAGAGCCTCCTTGGTGCACAGGACTGGATGTTGAGTATTGAACCTTCATACAGTTACCTCGGAAAATCGAGTGCTCCTGAGTATGGCGCACAGAATAGGATCCACCAGGTAGGAGTAACCGCAGGGGTCAATCGATCGCTCTGGTCAACAGGAGGTCAACTTGGCCTTTCTTTTTCTTCCGGCTATAAGAACAGCGATACATATCCGAGTACTACAAAAGCCTTCAGACATGGTTTTGGGGTAAGCTACACACACCCCTTCCTGCAGAACTCAAAGGGAAAGCTTGACCGTCTGGCCTATGAGCTGAGTGATTACACGATAGACCTCACTGAGGTTGGGGTGCTGGAGAACAAGGAGGATTTTCTCCTTGATGCAGCAACACGCTTTCTGGATTGGGTATATTATACCGAAGCAATAAAGATCGCCGAGGAACGACTGTCACTTGCCGAAGAGCAACTGGAACAAACTACAAAGAAGTTAAAGGCGAATCTTGTTGACAAGGTGGATGTGCTGCGGGCCGAGGATTCTGTACGTATTTCAGAACAGGCACTCATACAGCTCGAATCACAGTGGAAGGCAAAGCAGGCTGAGCTTGCTGTATTAGCAGTGACTGATGAAATATATGAGAGAATACCACTTTATGATCTGTACAGTCTTGAGCAGTTGCCGAAAAAGGAGGAAGCTGTATCCACATTAAAAGCTCAGTCGCGACTATTAAAGACCTTTGATATCTTGAGGAAACAGTTGATACACCAGCGAGATGGTCTCGAAGAGCAGGCTCGCGCCCAACTGGATTTTACGGTTTCCGGTGGACTTTATGGACGGGACGAAGATTTTATGAGATCCCTAGAAATATACAGACCGGATGCCTCAGTATCCCTTGTCTATTCAAAGCCTCTGGGGAACAGGGCAGTTAAAGCGAAGATTGAGAAAATTGACTTGCAGATAAAGCAAATAGAAGAAGACAAGCAGAACATAGGTGTGGGGCTTGAAGCGTCCCTTGCAAGTCTTTTAATACAGATTACAGAGTTTGAGAAGGTACTTGTCCTCAATCAGGCGCAGATAAAATCCGCTGAAGAAAAGACCAGGGAAGAAATAAAACTGTACGAACGAGGGCGGAGCCAGCTCACCTTTGTGATACAAAGCAGAGATAATGAAGAGAATGCGAAGCTGCTCTATGCAGAGAATGCTGCCCTCTATCAAAGCTTGCTTTGGCAGTACCGGGCTCTTCTCGATGTACTTTTGGGGGATGAATAATTCACTTTCATATCAGGTAGAAATATGATAACTTATATATTTCTTAAAAAATGATGAAACGTTTTTCAAGAGGTAATCCTTTATGAAAAAAATATTCGAGTTTTTTGCAAAGCGGCACATTCTTGCCACGCTTATCACCCTCGGGATTATTATGCTCGGTCTCAACTCTCTCCGCACACTCAAGCGTGACCAATTTCCGGAAGTAGACATAGGCGAAGTCGTAATCACTACTGCATACCCGGGAGCATCACCAGAAGATGTTGAGCTAAACGTGACCAACAAACTTGAAGATGAGCTAAAGAATGTGACTGGAATCGACGAAATATTCTCTACCTCTATGGAAAATCTCTCCGTCATAGATGTAATTATTGATCCCGATATAAAAGATTCAGATAAGGTTAAGTCTGACATCCGTGAAGCGGTGGGGAGGGTAACCGAATTTCCTGAGGAAATCACAGAATCGCCTCTCGTTACAGAAATAACTACCGCAATTTTTCCTATTATCGAGGTGGGGATTGCTGGCGACATTCCCTATGTAGAGTTGCGGGAGATTGCAAAGCAGTTTGAAAAGAAGCTCAAGGATATTCCTGGTGTATCGAGCCTGGATAAGTATGGGTACCGTGCACGGGAGGTAAAGGTGGAGGTAAGTCCTCAGGCAATCGACCGCTATCAGATACCCCTCAGGGAAATCATTCAGGCCATTCAGGCCCGAAACATACGTCTCACTGGAGGAACCTTCGAATCATACACAAGTGAGAAGAACGTGGTCACCCTCGCACAGTTCAGGAAGCCCCAGGAGGTGGGAGATGTTATCGTACGCTCTACCTTTGAGGGTCCGCTCATCAAAGTGAAAGACCTTGCAATTGTGAAGGATGATTTCGAAGATGAAGAGCTTATCTCCCGTATGGAAGGAAGACCGGCTATCTCTTTTATAGTGAATAAAACGGAAAGTGCTGACATAATCCGTACGGTGAAAGCGATAAAGAAACTCATAAGGGTGGAGAGCGCAAAAGGCAAGTTAGGTGGGTATGTCGAATACAAGGGGGAAGCACTTGAAGAACCTGGGTTCATCGAAACCACGATGAAGCGCTTGAAAGGGGAGCCAATAGAGCCGGAGATCTACCGGTATGGTGCAGTGCAGTTTCTTCTTGCAAATGATTTCTCTAAATACGTAACGGATAGCTTTCAGATTGTGTTAACCAACGGTGCGATCGGTCTTGTTCTCGTAGTCATCATGCTTACCATCTTTCTCAATTTAAGAACCGCCTTCTGGGTTGCCTTGGGCATACCTGTTTCTATGCTCGGTGTATTTTTCCTCATGCCCTTTTTCGGCACCTTTCTAGATAGTATATCCCTCGCATCCCTGATTCTTGTAATAGGAATCATCGTCGACGATGGAATCATTATATCAGAAAACATAAGCTTTAGGAGACATCTGGGTGAATCACCCCTGGAAGCAGCAGTAAATGGTGTTCATGAGGTATTCTTTCCAGTTCTTATAACCGTTCTTACCACCTTTCTCGCTTTTGCACCAATGTTCTTTATCAAGGGAATGCTTGGGAAGTTCATATATGTCATCCCCCTTACGGTGAGCCTTGCCCTGTTTATATCACTCTTCGAAGCAGTGATAGCCCTTCCTTCCCATCTGAAACGGGGGATGGAAAAGGGGTCAATGAGGGCAGAGAGAGGGACCCTGAGAACCTGGTTTACAGGATTACAGAGGCTTTACAACCGATTTGCAAGGGGTTTTCTCAGGGCGAGGTACCCTATTTTTATAATTTTTATTGGGATTTTTTTCATTGCATTGAACTATATGAGGAACAACATGGACTTTATCCTCTTTCCTACGAAGGGAGCCGAGCGTTTTCTGATTTTTGCAGAATGCCCCATGGGAACGTCCCTCCAATCAACTTCGGTGAAGATGAAGGAGATTGAGGCTTTAATTGAGGAAATTCCAGATGATGAGCTTGAAACCTATGTCATCCGTGTGGGAATAATTGGCTGGGTAGGCAGAGCAGAGAATTTTGCACAAATTGATGTGGCGCTTACTCCATTTTCAGAGAGAACGAGAACCGCCGATGAGATCGTTGAAGAGATGAGGCAGAAGACGAGCGAACTTGAAGGATTTGAAAAGATCACCTACATGATAGATGCTGGGGGCCCTCCTGTTGGTAAGGCAATTAGCCTAAGAATTCTCGGACATGATGATGAGAAAAGGAGAGCATTTACCACTGAGATCGTTGAGTTTCTGTCGACCATTGAGGGTGTGAAAGATATCGATCGAAACGACAAGCTTGGAAAGGAACAGATAGAGATAAAAGTTAATTATGATCAGCTCGCACGAATGGGACTCACCGTCGCTGATGTTGCCCAGAATGTCCGCGTCGCCTACGATGGCCAGGTGGTCACTTCAATGAGGGACGGGGACGAGGATGTGGATTTCAGAGTACGGCTTGTCGAACGGGCCCGTAAGGACACGCAGTATCTCATGAACATGTTAATACCCAATGTACAGAATCGTCTTATTAAGTTACGGCAGGTTGCACGACTGAAAGCAAGTCCAGGACCGAGTTCCTACCGGCACTACGATGGTGAGCGGACAACCACAGTTGAAGCCGATGTTGATACAGATGTCACTACTTCTCTGGAAGTTACCAATGCGGTGCTGGCACAATTCAGTGATTTTGAAGAACGTTATCCAGGGCTGAGGTTGCATGTGGGGGGTGAAGCAGAGGAGACCCGTGAATCAATTGTCAATTTGGTTACAACATTTCTCATTGCTTTTATCGGAATATATTTCCTATTGATCCTTCTCTTCAATTCATTCTCACAACCCTTTCTGGTAATGATTGCCATACCCTTTGGTTTTGTGGGCGTCATCCTCGCTCTTGCCATCCATGGAGAAACCCTTGGATTTTTATCAATGATCGGTGCAGTCGGTTTAATGGGAGTCGTAGTAAACGACTCGCTTGTCATGGTGAGCCATCTCAACGAGCTCAGGAAACAGAATCCTGATGAAGATATGAGAAATTTAGTGGCAAGGGGAGCGACCAACAGACTGAGGGCTATTATTCTTACAACCCTCACAACAGTTGTGGGACTTCTCCCACTGGCTTATGGACTCGGTGGAACAAGTCTCTATATGTCTCCCATGGCACTGGCATTGGGCTATGGGCTCTTGTTTGCAACACCGATCACCCTGATTCTCGTGCCCTGTCTGTATATGATTTTCTATGACATCGGGAGAGTGTTCAGGAGGAAGGAGTAGACCCTTCGGTTTTTACTATTAACTCTTCCCACATCCTTGTGACAATTCGGATATCGAACCTGTTTTCTACGGTGGTTCTGCCTCTATGGCTCAGATCTGCGAGCAGTCTACGATTTTCATAGGCCTTGATAAGAAGCTTTGAAACCCCATAGGGTTCTGCGATGTAAAGGACTCTCTCTCCCTCACGCAGTGTATGGCTTTCCCCTATTAATAACTCTTTGTATGGCACTGTCTCACCGGGACCTTGAATCGGCATGGATGCAACAGGAACTCCGCACGACATGGCTTCGATAACAGGAATGCAAAAACCTTCCCATTCTGAGAGATTAAGGTACATATCCATCGAGTTATACAGTTCGTTCATCCGCTCCTCTGCAAGATCGCCGGTAATGAAGCGGATTGCGTGAAGCACACCTGACTTTTTTGCGATGGCCTTTAAATCGGTTCCATCGAGGGATATGATTCGATCGGTTTTTATAAGAAGAAAACCGTCATTTTTATTTTTTAAAAAGAGGGCAAAAGATTCGATTATTTTATCTATTCTTTTTCGGATCGTGTTTGCTCCTACTGTGCCGATTACAAATAGATCTTTCAGTCCATATCTTTTCTTTAATCCCTGGCGTTCGGTAACAGAAAGAGGAAGGTAGAGATTTGTATCCACCCCATGGGGTATGATCGGACCAATGTGCTTTACCCCTGATTTTTTAAAAAAACCCCTTGTCTTTTCTGTAAGTGGCACTGGGATTACATGGTCAAGAGCTTTCGTGTCAACTGTGCTTGAGAACTGCGCCCAGAGGAAAAAGGGTATACGAACTCCCTTGATTTTATATAAAAAGAAAAACTGGTCAGGATATCCGAGAAGAACCACGGCCTGTGCATTGGTTTTTTTGATGAGCTTTTCAATTTTTGTCAAATGATTGCTCTGTTCACACTGTATCTGACTCCCGAAGCCAGGGTCTGCTAAAACGACTTTTACATCTCTTTGCTCCATAAATTTAGCAAGAAGTCCGAGCTGGTGGGAAAAAGAGTTGGGATGGTCAAGCCTGAGACCGCTCATAAGAATAACATTTCGAACCTTCATAGCATTTATTTAACGGTTTTAATCTTACTTCACACAAGAATATCATTATAAGATATAATTCACATTACATCTTCATATTTCCGGTATCCATTTTCCTTAAAGATCTGGGTTCGGTATATGAAGAATTTCACATCCTGGTCTTTCCATGCATCCCCGGAACTGTGAGTCATTATAGATGCTCACAAACACGCCCCTTTTTTCATTCAGGTGGTCTGAATATTCCTGGGGAAGATCAACAGCAGGCAAAGACCCGTGATTCAGATACTCCTCCAGGGACTTCCGCGCCACTGCAAGAAGAAACTCCTGCTCCTCTTTCATAAGCGGTTCAAAGGTAGAGGTTTCATGAGTACGAGAGATTGTATGAGCAGATGTAACCGCAACCGATGCATAGCCAACAACTCTTTCCTCTGAACCACCCGGAATCCCGGCGTCCAAGCTCGTGCTCATGTGAAGGAGAACCGCTTTATCTGCACCGATGGCATTCGCTATTTTTATTCCCACATACGCGGCATCAAGCCCGCACATGGCGCAGGCAAGATTTGGTATTCCCCATTTCATTATCTCATCGTTGGTTTTCAATAGATTACCGGCATCAAGGGTCATGAAGGCCTTTACGATCTCTGCATCACATTACAGGGCATCCTTGTAGTTTGGGAAGTGAGCGAGGTCGGTGGATATTACAAATAGAATTCTCTTTTCCGGTGTGTGGGTGTCTTTTATCCCCTCAAGAATCGCGGCGGCGACGCGATCGAGGGTCTTTTCCTCCCCCATGACAAGAATTGGAACAATGGAGAAGATGCCAAGGATCTTGTGGAGAAATGGAAGTTGAACTTCAATAGAGTGCTCAGGAATATGGGGGTACTCATCGTCATTTACGATATCTGATGAGCGGACTATGGCCTGCGCGAGCTCAGTATCAACAGGAATAACTCCGAAAGGTATTTTGAAACCCTTGCCACAGTATACAGATGCTCCTGCGACAGCCACTCTGTGAGGAGGTCCGATGAGAACAACTGTATCGTATGGCTCTCCAGTAATCTCAATATATGCGTATGCAGCGGTTCCGCCTGAAAAAACATACCCTGCGTGAGGCACGAGGATCAGGTGAATCGGTGTGTCCACCTTTACTCTGTGAGGATCTTCCCCTGCCTTTTTCAGGAAATTCTCTATCATTGCATCGAGTTCTTTGGGATCATCCGGATAGAAGCTTCCTGAAACGGCTGGCTCTCGTACCTGGTCCAGGTTCTCGTGAACAACCTCAGGAAGATTCTGGATTTTTATTTCCTCTTCTGTACTCTTCTTTCTGCTGCAGTTGGAGAGGTAAATAATGGAGGAGGCAATAATCAGAGCAGCAATACCGAGATTTAAAAACCTGTTACTCCAGTTTTTCATTTTGTTTTCCTTTTTCCAAATTTAATATGGTCAATTGGCTAGTAAATATTTTTTCTATCTTACCGCTTTGGGATTGAAGCTTGGAGCACCTCATGCTAATATAAGTTTATGAGGTACTTCCTCTCTTCTATTATACTCGGATTTTCAACTAGTTCAATCTGTGCAATCACCTGCCTTCCCCTGTACCTGCCATTTTCAGTTTCCCGGGAAGAGAGGGGAAGATATTTTCAGGTTTTATCGCTTTTCATCGGTCGTTTTGTTTCTTATTCAATTGTCGGCGCTCTTTCAGGTGCACTTGGCAGCGCTGTTTCAAAACACTTTATCCGGTCAGTTTCTTCATATGCGATCTTTATTCTTGCTGCACTCCTTTTTTTCAGGGCAGCGGGGATTTTCAGGAAGGAGGCACGAGCCTGCTCATTTCTTTTTAGCATTACAGAAAAGATACGCTCCCCTATGCTGGTGGGATTTCTCACGGGCCTTAACCTCTGCTATCCCTTTCTCATTGCCATAGCTCATGCAGCTTCCCTCAGGAGCGTCTTCAGCGGGGTAGTCGTTTTTTCAGGATTCTTTATAGGTACGAGCACCTCCTTGCTCCCCCTCTTTCTTGTTCCTCTGCTGCGCCGCACTCAGATCAAGGAGTGGATAGTGAAGTTCTCTTCAGTTATGGCCTGCTTGCTCGCACTTGTATATATGGCGAAAGCTCTCCAGGTGATCTTCCCTCAGAAGGAGCTCAAACCCGATGTGTCATCTGAGGCCATTCAGGATCTTTTCCCTTCATCCGAGAGTGTGAAATATACAACAGTTTCAAATCTACCCTGCTATATTGCATATGATTCTCAAGGGGAAATTGCCGGGTATGCGGTATTGAGCACAGATATTACTAGGGATATTATGGGGTATGGTGGTCCGATTCCCGTGCTACTCGCCTTTGATGGGGAGGGGAATATTCTCAATCTCAAGGTGCTCCCAAACAAAGAAACTCCAGCCTATGTTTCCTACATCTTTTCAGAAGATTTTCTCAGGAGTTTCAGGGGAAAATCTGCCAGGGATACCTTCGAAATAGGTATTGATGTTGATGCAGTAAGCGGAGCAACTGTTTCACTGACCTCCCTTGTAAAGACCATCAAAACCACTGCACAGGCATTTTCAACACAGGTATTGAACCTCGAGCAAGAGTACGCAGCCTTAGGTACTGGGAAAATACTCGATGCGGGAAACGTCAGTGTGATCCTTCTGTTTCTCCTCAGCATAGTAGTGCTCCGGTATTTCATTCGGTTCAGGACAGTTTTTTTAATTGTTTCTTTTGTTGTCCTGGGGCTCATCTTCCACTTTTTCATTAGCATTACCGATGTAATCAAAATAACCTTCGGGATGCTGGATAATCCAGCGGAGTATCCATATCGTTACCTGATCCTTGCCCTTGCGTTTATTACAACGATTCTTTTTGGACGCCACTACTGCTCTTTCATCTGTCCCTATGGTGCACTTCAGGAGCTTCTCTACTATATCTCGCCATTAAAAAGATCGGTTTCTGAACACCTTGACCGGCAGCTCAGGAGGACAAAGTACGGTATCCTCTTTCTCCTTCCGGTTCTGTTTGCGTCTACAGGTAATTTTATTGTGTTAAACTTCGAGCCCTTTGGAATTACCTTTCAATCAGTGACAAGCCTTAGGTTTCTCGCCGAGCTATTGAAATACAGTATGGTCACATTTTTTTTTATCCTTGTTCTTGCAGGAGCTAGTATGGTGCTCGAGCGGTTCTTCTGTCTGTACCTCTGTCCTCTTGGGGCTCTCTTTGCCATCCTCTCAACAGTAAAGATTTTTTCTAGACGACTCTTTATGAGAACAGGTGCGTCCTGCGCGGGATGCGTGAAGGGTATCCCGGGCTTCGAAGCCGAATGTTTCATCTGCGGAGGTTTGATATCGAGCAATGAAAAGAAAAAAAGCTGACAGGTTAGTTTTAATTCTCTTTTCATGTCTTTTGATACTCGGGTCTGTTTCGGTGGCGCTCCAATTTCAAGGCGTCTCCGAGCAGAGACCAGAGGAGATTACAGAGACGATGGTAAGCACCGCTCCTCTGGCTCGAAAAATATCCAGGGAAAAAGTTGAGGAGATCAATCTCTCCCTGAAGGAGGCGCTCTACTATACTCAGCTTGAAAAGGGGGCGGTGCAGTGCAACCTCTGTCCGAAGCTATGTTTATTGAGACCCGGTGAGAGAGGTAACTGTAAAGTCCGGGTGAACTATGACGGAGTTCTCTACACCCTTGTATACGGAAGGATCGTTGCCCTTCACAATGACCCAATAGAAAAAAAGCCGCTCATGCACTTTCTGCCGGGAGCACGAGCCCTTTCACTGGCAACAGCGGGATGCAACCTAGGGTGCGTGTTCTGTCAGAACTGGACAATATCCCAGAGCTATCCTGAGGATGCGAGGTTTCTCGCCTTAACGCCCCAGGCGATAGTAGATATTGCAAGGAGAGAAGGGAGCAGGTGTATTGCTTACACCTACACCGAGCCCACAATATTCTACGAGTTTATGCTTGACTGTGCGAGGATTGCGCACGAATATGGAATAAAGAATGTATGGGTGACAGCAGGGTACATCAACCGGGAACCTCTTCTTGAGCTGGCAAAGTATATGGATGCAGCAAATGTCGACCTTAAAGGGATCAGGGATGAGTATTATCAGAAGTACTGTGATGGACACGTGAAACCGGTGTTAGAAACGCTTAAAACCCTGCACGAGCTCGGTGTGCATCTTGAGATCACGAATCTCATTGTTCCAGAGGGAAACGATTCTGAAGAAGACATCAGGGACCTTGTAAGATGGGTGAGAGAAAACATCGGACCGGATGCTGTCCTTCATTTCTCCCGTTATTTTCCAGCCTACCGTATGGAATCTCCCCCTCCAACACCCCTTGCAACACTTCTTAAGGCGAGAGACATTGCCCTGAAAGAAGGGCTTCATTATGTGTACATAGGGAACATACCCGGTGAAGGCTTTGAGGACACGTACTGTAAGCACTGCGGCAAGCTGCTCGTGAAGCGTGCTGGATATACCATTCTCTGGGACTACTATAAAATTAAAGAAGGGAGGTGCCCCTACTGCAGTGAGAAGATATACGGTGTCTGGGAGTAAAAGGATACTGTTTGGATACGGTATTTGTGGCGCCTCTGCTGTTGCGGCGCAGTTTTCTTTGATCCGGACCGTTCTTGTAACCCAAGGGGGGAGCGAGCTCGCTGTATGCATTGTTATTACCTTCTGGCTTTTCTTTGCTGGGATCGGAAGCTTTGTCGCGTCATGGGCAACAGAGAGAGCTCGGAAGGGTGGGGGATTTACTTGGCTGTACTTTCTATTCGGGTTTTTAATTCCTGCGGGTGTATTTTGGGCAGGTTCTGTTCGCACCTTTACATTTGGATACGAATTTGCCCTTGATTTTGGCAGAAGCACGCTTCTCGCCCTTTTGAGCTGCTTTCCCATATCTTTTACCTCTGGATTTCTATTTGTGTGGGCAGTCAAAGCAGTGGGGAGCTTTCTGACCAACGCGCCCATACGTCTCTACCTTTCGGAGGCCCTGGGCTCGCTTTTAGGCGGCATTGTCCTCTCCTTTGTCTTTGCAGAGTTATTTACAACGATCCAGATTGCACTTATTACAGGCTCCATTCTTTTTCTATCAGGATTTCTCCTTCTTTCATCATTTAAGGAAATACCTGTTCTGAAATGGTTCTTTATTGTTTTTTTCACCGGATCGGCTCTTTTTGCCTTTGTTCCGGGCCTTTCCAGGCGTCTGGATGTATCTCTCTTGAAGCTTCGTTTTCCCAATGAGAAGATCCTTTTTTTCGCGGATTCAAGGTATCAGAATTTTGCTGTAACCCAGATGGAAAATAATACGTATTTTTACCAAAACGGAGTGCTGAGCTACTTTTCACAGGGTGGACAGAGGGAAGAGGAGATAGTTCACATACCTCTTCTCCAGGTTGGCTCTCCCCAGCACATCCTTATGATTGGAGGGTGGGCTTTTATTGCAAAGGAGATACTGAAGCATCCTGTAGAGTCCCTCGATATTGCAGTTGAGGATGAAAAGATACACAGGCACGGACTTGAGTTTATCCCCCACGACCAGCGCACTTTTCTCGCTGATGAGAGGGTTGCCATTCTCTACGGCGATCCTTTCCGTATAGTCCAATCCCTGAACAAGCGCTACAGTGCTGTATTCATTGAGGTCGGTTCTCCCGAAACGCTCCTTACTTCCAGGTACTACACGGAGGGATTTTTCAACATTTTAAAGAGGATACTTGTAAAAAAGGGTATCGTGGTTTTTACGGTACCGACCTCTCCAAACTATCTCACTGAAGCGCTCCTCTATCTTAACTCTTCAATATACAGAACAGTGAAACGTGTATTTGATAAAGTGACCGTTATTCCGGGTGAGTATGCTGAGAATATATTTATTGCAGGAGGGAGTGAGCACGGTGTAAACCTTGAACCAGCCGCTCTGTCTGCGGTGTTCAAGGACCGTGAGCTTCGCACAAAATGGGTGACGGTTCAATCCCTTGTAACGATTCTGGACCGATGGAGAATTGAACAGATCAATCAGCAGTTCAAGGAGTTTCAGGAATCAGAAGTCAATACTCGAGAAAAGCCCATTGTGCTCTTCTATGCTCTCGAGAATCGTCAGATGAAGGCAGCAGGAGGAGTTTCTTTCAGATTTCTCACAGGTTTTACTTTGATCCACTTTCTTATCATTCTCTGTAGCGTATGGGCTGTCATAGTAATCATGGAGATCAAATTGAAAAGACAGCTTCCAATTATTACCTTTGTATTCTCCGCGGGCTTTTCCGGAATGGTCATTGAACTATCAATTCTCTTTTCTTTTCAAGTGCTCTATGGATACATCTACGAGTTCGTTGGACTCTTCATCGGCATTTTTATGGGGGGATTATCCATCGGCGCGCTGGTTTCCATGAGAATTACAAACAAGGAAAGAGTGCTTGCCATTGTCTACATAGTTTTTATTGGAATCATCTTTGCGTATCACTATATAGTGAACATGCATGCTGAAGCCATGAAGGGTATGCTGGCTGGCTTTCTGCTGGTAGTAATGCTCTATACAGGCTTTAGCACGGCACTCGCATTTGGAACGGTTCTATCTTTGTACACCGCAAAAAGCAGTGGTGCAGGGAAACCGGGTGTGATCTATGGTGCAGATCTTGTCGGTGGTTCTGTAGGAGGGGTATTTTCCAGTATTCTTTTTCTCCCAATCGTTGGCATTACCGGTTCTGTTTTTTATGTCATTGTATTACTTGCGTTCTCTCTACTTCTTTTTTTGAGCAGGCCTTTGATAGAAAAATTGTCCCTGTGAGTAATAATAGTGATTACTCACAGAATACACGGACCTTTTCTTTGCCCTCCACATCAACCGTGAGATCGTTTAACTGTTCAACAAGCTCATCTAAATCCTCTGCCTTTATTTGGGAAAAATCTAGATTGATTCCCTTCTCATTCAGCGCTTCATTTACCTTTGTCTGTGCATCTTTGGGTATAAATGATGCCAGTTTGAGCCCTGCACGGATCAGCTTCAATGGTACCCGAACGTTTACACGTTCTCCCTTCTCATCACCAAGATCGGGTTCAACTACAACCCTTAAATATTTCACTTTCGTCTTTCCCGTTTCCCCAGTACTTTGACCGGAAGAGAGCGCCCCAAGCAGTCTTTCAGCATCATCAATAGTTATCTTCCCGGATACAAGCATTTCCAGTATTTTGCGTTGTTCTTCACTCATCGTATTTCCTCCATTATTTAATAAAGAATTGAAGTTTATTATCTTTTTGCTCCACTAGTACAGAGAGACCTGACATCGACCACATTATAGAGAACAGAAATGGATATATCAGAAATAGGACCCTTCCATATCCCTTGTTCCAGAGGAAAAATGCTATGATCAGTATTAAAGGAAATAGGCCGATTAAAAGAGCCCACAGTACAATCCATAGGAGGAACAGAGGGAAAAAGAGTTTTACTCCTTTTTTATCCTTCTTCTGTATATTGATTTTCATAATTACGGGTATCATCAGTAACCTCTCAATTTTTCGAGGGCTTCGTCCACCGAGATGCTGCCTTTCTCGAGTTGATCAAGTACTTCACTCTGCGATGCAGGCGGATTGATTTCCACGAATTCAAGCTGTTTTGCGATCCGGTTCAAACGGTTCTTTACAGTAGGGTAACTTATACCAAACATCTCCTCCATTTCCTTTATCGAACCATGACTGCGGATAAAGGCGATAATGAAGATTTGATCTTCCATAGAAAGGCGGGCAAGAGGAGGGAGCTCAAAGCTTCCTTCAAGAACAATGTTTTTGTTGTTTATCTTTATCCTTTCTATTGTAAAGGGTGAGCCCTCGGTAATTTTTGTCAGCTCAATCCAGTCATGAACCATTTTGTTTCCTTGACTTAATTTTTTTAATATAATAAATAATAAATATATAAAAAGTCAATATAAAAATTAAAAAAATTAATATATTTAACATAAAAATTTTATTTTTTCAATTATGGTTTGAGCAGGGTATGGATTATCTGCTAGGAAAATGGGAAAAAGTTTTCAGTAAAGTGAGCTTAATGTGAGTAATCCTGACTAGGGGGATTTTACACTTTTACAGGGGGCTTGGGTTTTGATCCTGATGATTCTTTTAGAAATGTTGTGATGAGTCTGCCAATTGCCAGTTCGATAATATTGTACATCGCAAATCCGACGATGCCGTT